>Ga0126342_10006342_pt1 | contig 20947 bp, 21 predicted proteins | sample Cyp1metagenome_FD_92528 | JGI IMG/M metagenome (GOLD analysis project Ga0126342, IMG submission 92528) | Coral microbial communities from Lord Howe Island, Old Settlement Bay, Australia - Cyphastrea 1 metagenome | ecosystem: Host-associated > Invertebrates > Cnidaria > Coral ...
GAAAAACACAGTGAATCGCGACTTTCCTATCTTTTTGCGCATCTACATCTTCTTTCTTCTGATCTTTTCTCTTCTGACTCTTCTCACCTCTGCTTTTCAACTGTCCATATTGTCGGAAGTATAGCTTCTAAACTTCCTTCGATTATATATAGTTTCACTATGCTAACTATATTAACCTATATTAACTATATATGACAGAAAACCAGCCTCGGGATAGTCGCCCTTGTAGATAGGATCAGCGAACCAGCCTGCAAGGTTTCTCAAGTCAAGAAGAAGCCACTGGATTCTCCATCACACCCGTTTGGTTCAATTTTTGAATCGTGTATAAGACACCAAAAGCTATACAGTATATAGCTATATAGTTTTGATTCTCCAGAAGCTGCATCTTGTTGAATGCAAGTTTTAAAAAATGGATTTGCTTAAGACACCAAAACAAAACGTATAAATAAAGCAATCTTCGCGGTCACTTGCCAAAACTGCAGACTTTCCTTAAAATTAAACACCGACCACAACAACCCAAGGAAACAATTGAAATATGATGCCCCATTCACACCTATCATGACATTTTGACCAGATAAATGCTGGGGTTAACAAATAACCAACAATAAGTTATAGATTACCCTCTGGTTATTTAACATAGCCATGGTATAGATGGCCCATAGAAATAGATGATTTTCCCAGCGACATCAACCTCCATTTATGGTTGGAATTTTCCATGGCTATGTTAGTCATCACCAGATGGTATCACTTATATAACTGGAGTATATCTATCTATATCTATCTATAATATATATATATATAATATAAATAAATATGATATAATATATCTATCTATATATGACTATCTATTCTATATCTATCTATATGTTAGTCATCTCAACATGTTCAAATTGAGGAATCAGAATCGAATCAGCATCCATGAGCTGTTGATACAAAGGGATCCCTTTAAAGGGACAGAGCCCCACAAGTTGACAAGTTGGTTTTAGTTTCACGAATCTAAGTATACATATAGTAGACATATTCGTAGATATATTAGTAGATATATTAGTAGATATATCATGAATCATGATACATCATCTCTTATCCATTAAATACATCCATTGAAAACGGAGTTTCGATCCAACTCCTCCTTTCATGGCAAAATCATGCAAAAAAAAACATGTTCCAAATATGGTTAAATGCTTTTTTCCCCTATGTTTCATGTTTTTTTCTCAATTTTCGTTTGGTTTTCTCCCATTGTTCATTGTTTTTTCTCCATTTGTTCATTGGTTTTTCCATTTTGCGTTGTTTTTTCTCCATGATTCATTAGTTTTTCTCCATGTTTCCCCCATTTTTCAGGGGTCAACCACATGGTCTCCTTCGCCCTTTGCAAAACGTGGCCTACCCCTTTGATCGCATCCACTTGCACTGCGTCCAGATCGTGTGGGTTCTCAGGATCCTTGGGGAAGGGGAAGTCGTAATTCAGCACCAAGCCGATCCTTGGCGCAGCAGCAGGGTGCTTGTTGGGTGCTGGTTTTTCGGAATCGAGTTGGGGAAAATCCAGGATGGAACATGGTTTTTTTTAAATGGGAAAAATGATATATCTGGGACAATTATACCCCTATGTTCCAATTAGACCCCCATTTTCCAAAGACATTTATCTGGTTAAAAAAAATGATCAACGGGAATGTTAAGGGAAAATCCCGGATTGGAAATAGAAATTCTATAATGTGAATAAGACAAAAAAACATAAACCATCCCCCAAATCACCATAAGGTGCTATAAACTATGTCCAAATGGGTGCTTTATGTTTGTTGACATTCCAGAAATTTAAACCATGGAACATAAAACAAAGATGCATCAAAAAGATTGATTTTTCATAGTTAAAGATACCGATTCTACGGTATGAAACCGACACATCCCTCATCCAACGATCAGGATATCATGAGTACAGTCAGCTACGACTCAACTGGGATGAGTCATTGGTAACCCCAGTGTTGCGAGCAGCTCGGCCACTGACTTTCCCTCCTGTTGGTGTCTTTGAAAATGAGGCATGCCTGCAAAGTTAGGTTAGGTTATCCATGCTTATCCCATTATACCCCCATGAAATCCCGGGGTAAACATGATGATTTGGAGGGAACATAAATCACCTCCAGAAACCGAAAGGGACAAGCCTCCGAGATTTGTTTCTGAAAACAACATGTCTGACACAGCTATCCTGGTTTCTAACTGAAAAAAAAAAACAGGTCTGAAACATCTTCTGCATCTCCAGATTTGAAAGATACCATTCGATCTTCGTTCTTCGATGCCACCAAGGCGCTTCATGCCGGGTCGGAAGAACTTGCGTCGGAACAAATCTACAGCCCGAGCGTGTGCTCGTAAGACCTACAGCAACGAAAAAAGGAGGAGATACCCTCTGGTTATTTGTCATAGCTATGGGCCACCCATACGGGCCATGGCCCATTTATGGATGGTGTAAGCTTGATTTATGGATGATTTATGGATGATTTAAGCTTGATTTATGGACGATTTATGGTCGATTTATGGATGATTTATGATGCTTTGCCTATCATTTCAATGATGATGTTCATTGATGTTTCACAGCTATACATAAAGCCATATGGAGGTTTCCTAAGTCGTAGGGAGTACCCCAAATCATCCATGTCATGACCATGACTTAGTATAGAAACGACTTGGGGATCCTCCATTTTCAGAAACCGTCTTATTTATGCATCTATAATGTACCCTCTGGTAAACTAACATAGCTATTGAAAATGGTGATTTATAGTGGATTTACCCATTGAAAATGGTGACTTTCCATAGTTATGCTAGTTTACCAGAGGGATCCAGAGGGTATAATTTACACCAGAAAAATATCTGGGCAAATATCCCTGAACTTCTTAACTTCTTCGTATATGGATAATTCAAGAGTATCTATAGGGTCAAAAAACACACACATGTTTGCAACATGTTTTACCTATCTCTAGACATGATTTCAGTATATTTTGTTTTTTTTACGCTATACACATGCAAAATCCCCCATGGCTTGTTGGAACAACACAGCACACAAAAACATCAGTACACGGGAGAGAAAAAGTCCATTCCAGCGCCAGGTTGTACCTCATTTTTTGGGGATTTTTGGGGCATAGCCTAGCCATGGAAAAAGGGTAACCCAGGGACCCATGGTATCATATCAATGGGGGGATGAACATCTACCAGCTGTCAGTCATTTTTGGGTGTGAACTGACCTGGGCTATCAGGCTGAACTGACCGAAAAACCAAATCTGATGGATTGCACCATCAATAAGTGCAGAGAACCAAGACCTCTAGGATCAAGACTGTGTTTACGTAAAAACACCAATCCCAAGCGCAATGTGTAAAAATGTCCGCATAAGAAATAAAATTGATACCAATCTTCCTAAGTGAAGGTAGGCATGGAACCATATTGCAACATCTACATAGAAGTTTTACAGTATCCTGTGCATAAACAAGTCATTCTCGTGACATCTGAGGACTTTGAACAACAGAGGACAACATTGGATACTCCACCAAAACAACATGAATACTGAATTCAAGGTGGATAGTGGATATATATATATAATGGATATATGATATACATAGATGTCGAGGGATATGATATATAATGTACATAGAATTCGACGACAATGTAAACAAAAACACATTAAAAAACATGATCTAAAGCCTTTGCCTATAGCGCAATTACCGCCTGCACTGCAATGTATCCTGAGACCTGACTCTTCTCGGGATATGACCATCAAAAGTGTAGATTTAAGGATTTAATCAGCACAAGTGTGGGGATTTTCATTGGTTGATTTACCAATCTGTTTCTGTTGCATAAAGTAACCGTTACAAAAGGACACTTACTTGGGATGGGATCCATTTTGGAGATGTGGGATCCACCATGATGCAGGTCACTGAAAAAATCATGGAGTGAGTGAAAGTCAGTTGGGATGATGAATTTCCATTCCCAATTCCCAATATGAATGGGAAAAGTCGTAAAATTCCATGGGAACCATAAATATTCCCAATAGGAAAGTCGTAAAATTCCATATGGTTCCAAAGATTTCCAAACATTTCCAAACCAGCTACTTGCTTTGCTGTTTGAAACAACACTCTCTGTGGTCAACTCACAACCGCTCTTCGGAACTCCCAGCGATCTTCGGAATCTTCGATGCTCCAAAAGCTTGGACCCAAGGCACGTTGTGGCCACACCTGTACTGCAAGTACTGGGACTGCTTTCCAGGGGCATGCAGGCCTAAGTTGTGGCTGAAAGTTTTTGGCATCTCCCGGTTTTCACCGGAAAAAGTCGCCACCTGCGATTTAAAGTGTTGTCTTTTGTAGATGTTTAGGATCATGCTTATGAGCCATATTATGTGTGTATATTCTAACGTATTCTAACAGGATTGCCACCAATTTATGGCTATTCACTCACAATTTTATGGATATATTCCAATAAGGATGTTGATTCACCAGACTACTTACGGTTCCACGTCATTCTACGACGTCACTTTTCGAAACGAAGGTGGTTGTGTCCACCATGGGTGGCCGTTTTGTTGATCGGGCATCATTCTGCGCTTAGCCCATGGACATACTGAAAGTTACTTGCTGAAATCAACATGTTCAGTGGCTAAAACATCAAGAAAAAACCTTGTTTTTCACCGATTAAACCATCATCTCTGCATGATTTTCCAGAAAAATCTCAGTTCTCAAACTTTCTCCACCCACTTTGCTTCTGCGAAACCTAAGGCGTAGCCCATGGTGCAGAAGGTCCAGGGTTCGTTGAAGGTGGACCACCAATTCACCTGGCGTCTACCCAGAACGGATCCGAAAAATGTGGATTTTTACAAGCAAAAAAACATGTTTCAAGTGTGATTAACCATGGTTAACTCAAACACTGGATTAGAATGGATTTGAAACCATGTTTCAAAATATTATAAATCCAGTGTTTGAGTTAACCATGGTTAAGTTCACCTGTGGTTTTGATAAAGGAATTTCACTGTGATCTATTTTATTGTATCAAAACCACAGGTGAACTGGGGATTTATAGTACTTCACCAACCCCAAAAATAGCTGAAACATGATGAAATTCAAGGGCCATGTGGGAACGATTTTCTTCATTCACCATCATTCTTCAGTGACGGAAAGCGACGGCTTCGGTCATGATCAAATTCATCCAGATTTATCCCTATAGAAATCCTTGCAGGTTATGTATGTATATATATATATGCATATGTGTGTGTGTCCTGAAACTGAAGGAAAATCGTTCCATTCCATGCCGGTCTTGCTGAACCTCAATTTCCCTATTCGATGGCCATCCGTGGGACACCCCCACGAAGGGGCCCTCGCTAATCATCCCTATAGAAACAGATCCAAGCAATCAAACTCCCCATTTATACCTGGTTGGTGGCTGAGCCACCCCTCTTAAAACATATGAGTCAGTTGGGATGATGACATTCCCAACTGAATGGAAAAATAAAAAAATCATGTTCCAAACCACCAACCAGCTTGATTTTTCCATCGTTTTTTGCCCATTGGATCTTTGGATTCATGGCTGGTGGGGATTTCCATGATGAATTGCGATACTTCTCAATACTTTGGGTAGTATGATCCCGAACTAGTCGTCAACCAACATCAACCAACAATGATTTATCAAAGCACCTCCCGGTATCTATGTTAAAACAACAATTGATGGTTTGGTTTCACTTGATTAAAATACCATTCAACACGATCATTCATCAATTATATCCGCAATATGTCACACACATATTGTTTTTTGATGATGCAAATCCAATCATGAATGAGCACTATTAACATATTATATATATATATATAACTATGTGCTGTGCAATGTTCCGTCCAATTCAATAATTCTGGGATAACATCAAACTGGGTCTTAATATGACACGTTGGTGAAATGTGGGTAAAAACAAACGTTAATTTTGATGAGTTTCATGATAATATATATATATATATATATATCATAATATACATATATATCATATCATATCATGTACTTATTATAGTTAATCTATTATAAAATCAATAATCAAATAGTCCCATTAAAAAATTGATGATTTGGACCATCCTTGTGGATTTTCTGAAAATTGGGGGAATATCATGGTGAATATCTCCACGATCTCCAGCTGCCTCCGGGAAGGTCGCTAAAAGAAACTCGGCGTAGCGCAGGAAGTAGTCCACCACTTCCTGCAGACTGGTGGCAGTGTGTCAAGACCAATAGTACCCCTGTAGTTCACATCAAAATAGCTGGGATTTATGGATGTTCATCCCACTAAAAATGGTATGTATAGGTATTGATCCATAGCCTGGTGATTTGAACAGAGGAAATGGTGACTGAAACCAGCCGAAATGGTGATTTTTGATGTAATTTAAAGCTGGTTGGTGGTTGAACCACCCCTCTGAAAAATATGAAAGTCAGTTGGGGTTATTATTCCCAATATATGGAAAAATAAAACATGTTCCAAACCACCAACCAGAAAGGGTAAAGATGAGTGTCCAACCAGAAACACATATGGATTTCAAATCTGTGAACATGGAAAAAAATGAAATTTGGGAGGAAAAAATGTGCTTTATGGGTTATTTCTGAAAGTTGGTTGATAACCATAGCTTACACAGTGGAAGCCCCAGGTTTGTAGTTGTAAGTTCTGTAGCAGTAGTTGGGTTAACCAACGTGCAGACCCTCTGCGGACACGAGGACAAACCTTGTTGGAGGTGGATCAATTGCATTGCATTACATGCATCGATAGATCGTATCATTACCCTCTGGTAAACTAACATAACTATGGAAAATCACGATGTTTAATGGGAAAACTCACTATAAATGGCCATTTTCAGTAGCTATGTTAGTTTACCAGAGGGTAGAACATGATTGTTGGCTGAAGCTCTCTTTTCAATATTAGGACTAAACATCCTACCCCAGGTGTAGGCCCAGGTGCTATGTCAGACCCCTAACCTTACATACCCTTGCAATATGTTTATTCTTAGCAGGATGAGGATATATGTAGACACATAAACTTATTTCTTTGGCTAACAAGCAGCACATCAACCAACCGTTCACCAAGGTCAAGTTACCCCTGGTGTGAAGTACAACTCTCGCTAGATGAAACATGTTGGGCTTAAGCACAATTTAGCACAATAAAGCAAACTAAAAATGTGTTCGGGCCAACCTACAGTAACACACACACACACCTTTTATGGTACCTAAACTCACCACATCTTCGGCCCATGATTTCCAAGATACGTATATAATATTATATAATCACATATCAATATGTACCATGGTCAAACCATGGTATATGGTAACCGTGGTCATCTATCCCATGTTGGGAGTCCAAAGACAAGGAGTTTTTTTACATCCCGAGATGGAATGATGACCATTCCCCAACAAGGGAAACAAGGGAAAACAATTCAATTCATTTTGACAATTGCACATAAATAAATACAGTATATTATATATATATATATATTATCATATACATACATATATATATATTACGTATATATATATAATACATATAAATATATATATATATATATACATATATATATATATGTACTGTACATACATTATACATAAATTATATTTTATATAACATTATATATTATATTATATTACATTATATTATATATTATATTATATTATATTATTATTATATTATGTATACAGTATACATATATACATATACACACAATTGATCATTGTATACGACATGTTTCACCAGCCTGGACCACCCCCTCCGTCCTCATCCAACCAATCCAACTCGGCCGGCAAATCCCAGTGGAACATCGTCACGATGGGCGTGATACCTGCGACGCTAGGGGGATGGGTCAAAACCCCCTGGTGAACCCCAAGTCATAGCTGGGTTAAAATGGATGTTCATTCCACTAAAAATGTATCTATAGGTATTGACCCATACCCAATAATAGATGAAGATTAGAGAACTAGTCCACCATTTGATACATGGCTAGTCACCATGGCAGTGCCATGTTTTGATCATCCCTTCCCCCTCCCTCTGGTAATTTAACATAGCAAACTGGAAAATCACCATGCTATTAATAGGTAAACCATCTATTTCTATGGCCCAGTTCGCAAACTGCTAGTTTACCAGAGAAACACCATTTTAAATAGGCAAATCATCAAAAAACATCTATAAACATCTATAAATGGACCATTTTCCATAGCTTTTTCTATGTTTACCAGAGGGTCAACAGCCCCAAAGGTCCCGAAACCCAGCCCGTGGATGGGAATTTCCACGGCTGACCCTCCCAGGTTTTCGGGTGGTGAAGCTTCAAGCACTTGTGGATAAACATGCTGGAGAATGGGTAACATTAAATAAATGAGCTTAAAAATGGGACATATATACATATATATATATATGTATGTATATAGTTATATATATATATATATATATATGTATGTATACATATATGTATATGAACTTTTACAACCTTCTATGAACTTATACAGACTTATATGAACTATTGTTGGATCCTAGAAATGAAGTACATTTGGTATTATGACGGGTAACATTGGATAACATTAGATCAACGTGTAGACATGTTTTGATTACCAAATTTGACAACTGGCAAACACTCGAAATGATGAGATAACTGGGCACGTGGGGACGGACCTGAGATATGCCCAGTTAGATTTGAGTTGCCAAATAGATATGATAAATTTAAGGTCCATGTGTTATTATACTTGGTTGTGCATCCCAAAGTCATGTACAAATTAGCTAGTTTTGTTCAGTCTTGGAGCCCGTAAACTCTTAAAAAATCATACCAATGAGGCTCAAAATGGCAGAATACCAGTTCCATGGGGTGAAATCATTCAGTAATAAGTGGGAGCAAGCCCATCATTCTGAATTCTATGGAACTTAGTCAAGAAAGTGTGGGTTTCCAATCATCGCGCATCATCAAACAACTGTACATATATATATATAATATAATTATATATATGTATATCGTAATCAACATGTGACATACAGTAAACAAACATTCAAGAATCACATTCTACTACAAATGATGCTATAATCAACTTAACCTTCATCCATATGGAGGTTGCTATAACGGTAGGTTTTTGTAGAACTACTGATAGCGGTCGCGACAGGGGCCTCGGTCGGCAAGAATGCGTAAGACATTCCTTGGACGGTTCCCAAGTTTGGCAGGTGAGCAGATGACGGTTTTTAGGAGTGAATTCCATTGAGAATCAATGGCATTTGCAGCATTGTACCATGGAAAAAAGCCTTGAAAGGGCCAATGATAATCAATACCCTCTGATAATTTAACATAGCTATGGAAAAAGGCCTATAGAAATAGTGGATTTTCCCATTAAAAAATTGTGATTTTCCATAGTTGTGTAGTACTGGTTGGTGGTGGTATACCTACCCCTCTGAAATATATATATATATTAGTCAATGGGAAGGATGACATCCCATATATGAAATGGCAAATAAAATTCATGTTTCAAACCACCAACCAGCTTATGTTTGTTGATTTATAAGCCAACTATAAAAATGGTGATGTTCTTTCCATAGTTATGTTAGGTTAAATTACCAGAGGGTAAGCCGGGTAAGCCAGACCTTTTGGAGAATCGATCATCATTTTGTGCAGCCTGGAATGGTCCATGGACGAACTGAAGATCGAACTGGACTCTGGGCGGTTTCCATCAGCCTGGGGGTAGTCCAATAGCTGGATGATTTATACTGGTTGTACTGCTTGGTGGTGTTGAGCCACCCCTCTGAAAAATATGAAAGTCAGTTGGGATGATTATTGCCAATATATGGGAAAATAAAAAATGTTCCAAACCACCAACCAGGGACGATTTATAGTTCATAATTTCATAATGGAAAACCATGTAAACATCTATATTAAATATTAGGATGATTTAGGGGTACCCCTATTTTAGGAATTTTCCATGGGTATTAGCACATGTTCAGACAGTGACGCGGCCGTTGGCAGCAAAACAGAACATGGATTTGCTGCGGTGCAAAGGCCAAGGCACTTGTAGAACTGTACACCTTTCCTGCAGAAACGACTCATGGCAAGCAAATCATTGTGTCCAATGGGGGAGGCTGACCATGGGTTTCCAACACCAAAATTAAAGAAGCTAGTTCTGGCTGCAAAAACTTGCATGTGGTTCCAGCCCGTCATCCTACGAGTTTGATCATGCTTTTGAATCTTGCCCACCTGCCAACCAGAAAAACTTGTGACACATGCACTATGCATTCCGGACTCATGTAATCCACTGCCGATATCAGGGTTTCGTAAATATGTCCCATGGCTTGGGGATTTCTTTCACATCACCAAAACAAGTATCGGTTGGAGATTATATCCCACTCGAAGTGGGACCCCCAAAGCACCAAGCTTTGACCCCAGTTCGCGACAAGCAATGCGCCCCAGTTCGAGGACTGTTCATTCGCCACTAATCTAATGCAAAAAAGAGCTACTTCTCCCAAATGGTTACAGGAACCCACAACAAAAAACAAACAAACCCAGGTGTCTACTGGTGGATCTGTCCGTTTCAACATATCTATTTAGAGAAACTTTATTCGTCATTGGGGAGATAGGATGATGACGGGGTATGCAGCTAGGTATTCCCCCAAAACCGTCCCCACAGGCAGACTTTGATGTGGTTTCCTCTTCGGTTTCCATGGCTTTATGACATGGGTCTTTCTGAAAATTCTGTATACCCGAAAAAAAAAAAAAGGTTCTGATAGGGGAAAATGATCCCCAACCAGTGGATATTCAGGGGTACCCAATATTTGAAGCAAACCCACATGATGCCAAGGCTCTCGTTCATGTACATGTTTCCATCTTCATCCAGCGGGAAGACGCGCGTCCAAGAGATGGAAAACCTGCTGCCCATGCACAGCAAAATCCCATGACAACCCCATGAAACCCAGCCATGACGGTGAAATATCCCCATGCTATCCCATAGTATCACCATAGTTGGTCTTATTATCATTGAACCATTGACTTCAGAAACTGCAGGAAACCTCCTTTAAGAGGAACAAATCCATTGTTTGCTGTAGATATATGTATTCTGGTCATGTTCCCTTTAAATCACCTTTTCTGTTGGTCCAAAACCATATCATCCCTGCCGACGCGACTGGGAACCTATAGGTGTTGAAGCCATATTCAGAGATCCGGGCCAAATCCTCTTCGTAGCGGTGATAGTAGTCGCATGCATCATCGCCACTGCTTCCCTGGACGCTGGGTTTCATGTTGTATCCTAAGGTGGCCATGTAATATCGTGTCTGATAAGTGTCTGATACCTTTCTTAAATAACGTCAATAAGTATAGGACAATACTGGTATAATAAAGGTATAATAGTTGATAATGATGGATAATAATGGTATATGGCTGAAGGGATCATGCGTTTTAAACAAACACAATGCCCCCACTGAAACAATTTTGTAAATGTCCTTTCCCTGATGAAGATGACCATCTTTGTGTCAAGTCTCCTCCCAAGACTTCAGAGAAACCCATTGGATCCTCCAACTGCTCAAAAGGAACCATTATCAATTGGAATTATGATTATTAGTTATGATTGATAATGGTTTAGCGAAAATTGATAGTGGTTTATGATAATCTAAGGAACCATTATCAATATAATTATCAATTATCATAACCATAACAATTGGAATTAGTTATTCTCTTGGCAAATAATGGCACGACCAAATAATTATAATTTGTGTTATGATAACAGTTATTGTTGATAAATAACAATATTATCTCAAAATTGTTGGTAATTAATACATATTACCCTCTGGTAAATTAACATAGACCCTGAAAACACCCAATTTTTAGTGGAAACTAGTCTTCCAAACCCTATCTGGCAGGATCTATGCTAATTTACTGGAGGGTAATACATATTGAAACAATATTATCAATAATTATCAATTTGGCAACTATAGTGTATTAAGTTGTATCATCATTATGATAATTAATGCAATATTGTACATATCATCTGAATAATATGATGCATTCATCAACCATTATCTGCCAACCCACAAGCATCGTGCCGTCTTGTCCGTGTTCCGCCTTAAAGGCCCGACCATCGTGGGTGAACTTGTCCCAGATGGATGGTTTTCGGCCATCTTTGTTCCAAGCACCTTCCACCTGGCGCTTGGGATAGTTTAAGCTTTGGCTTTGGGGTGGATACATCGAAGTAGTTAAATCGTTGGTTCGTATATACATATGGGGATGGGTCAAAACCGTGGTACCTAGTGAACCCCAAAATAGCTGGTAAATGGATGTTCATCCCACTAAAAATGTATCTATAGGTATTGACCCATACCCATATATATGATTTATGATAGCTAAAACTTGGTTACACTATCTTACAATAACAGTTGATATAGTCAATATAGTCGATTTATGATAAATGACCACCTTTGTCAACCAGTGGTTCGATGAAACGATGGTGATTGAAAAATCTCTGAGGATCTCCGGATCCCAAAACCTTGATTGAGATATAACTGAAGTAATGGCCCATTACCCTGTGTTAATACACCATGACTAATGGAACATCACCATTTATCATCTGGTTGGTGTTTTTTCGCCACGCCCCTGAAAAATGATGGAGTGAGTTCGTCAGTTGGGATGATGACATTCAAAATATGATGGGAAAGTCATAATCCAGTTAGGTTCCAGTCACCACCAACCAGTCATAGTTGAATGACTTACCCTCTGGTAAACTAACATAACTATGGAAAATCACAATTTTTTATGGGAAAATCCACTATAAATGGTCATTTTCAATAGCTATGTTTTGATAGCTACATTCAATGACCATCTTCTTTGCGCACCTGATACGCCGAGGTGGCGCATCCCCACATGAAGGCTGGATCACCTCAGTCCGACGCTTTTCGATGCTGGGTTTTGCATCAAAAAAGGCTCAGAAAAAAACACCAAAAATGGCGATTTGAAAATGATTTAACCAGCAAAAATGGTGATTTAACCAGGAAAAATGCTGGGTTGAACATAGGTTTTAATCTTCCTGAATATGGAGACACATAGCTGATAAACATGTCAATATGATGTGAAATACAACCAATTTTTGGGGAAGCCCAATTCATGGGTATGTAATATTATGAAATTTTTGGGGCAAGGGATTAAAGGGATTATCACATAATTATTGTAACCCCTACGGTAGGTGTCCAATCATGTGGCTGAAATGAAATCATTCACCAACAAGATTTGCCTGGCCTGAAAGCTAAAAAAAAAGACTGTATGCTTTGACCAACAGCAAGAATGGGGAGCTATCATGCGCAAAAATTGGCATTGAACGAGTAGTTCTGCTTCGTCATGTCCGACGATGCCCAAGCTATGTACTGTCTCCTCCAGTTCACACCCGGTGCGATCTGGTAGCCAGCAAAGACACCAGGGATGCCCTTGGTTTATAAAGCCATTCAACTGTATATATATATACATATGAATATATATATATATACATGAATAATATATATACATACACCATACACTATCACTATCGTTGCCCTAGTTGTAAAGCAACTTTAGCTGTCATAAATCAGCTATAAATCCCATGGAATCAGCAGAGCCAAGTCGCTGAAGGCGCGTTTAATCAACTCCTCCTGTCATTGGCGGACAAAAATCGAAAACCCTTGATGGATTGTTTAGCCCATTTTTAGACTAAACCAACTTGGATATGTATTTACATGTATATATATATTATGTAATATACAAATAAGTACATATATTATATATCATATATATATATATATATATATCATACACAAACAATTCTTTACCATTCTTTACCAATTAATATATGGAACCCCCAGCATTTGCGGATCAGCAACGGAAATCCCTGGCTCCAAATGGTGTGTCTGGTGGTCAGGATCATCCCCAGGGCTCGTAGTCCGTTGATGGTGATCCATTGGTTTTTTGTTGGCCTTTTCAAAGCCAAAGTGACCCATTGATGGTATTAAAAAACCACTGGTTTATACATGTTATACATGGTTTATACATGTTTAATTTATACCCATTGTATACCCAGAGTTTTCCATGGTTTATACATCTTTATACCACCCATTGATGCTATCTATATGTATTAAAGATATTAAAGAACCCATGGTGGATCCTTTATGGCTTTCCTCAACGGAAACGTTAAACGGCCATCGCTTCGGCACCTTCTGATGATCGTCCGGCAGCAGATCGCGGCTGATGGCCCACCCGGCCGAGGTGGCGGAGGCGTGCTTCGTGGTCGCCTTGGGGGTGGCGAGCCATCAGCAACGCCGAAACGACTCGAAAAAAAAAAAACAAACAAACATGGGGGGATTGTGTCATGGGGATGTCTAGATATGTCTAGATATGTCTAGATATGTCTAGATATGTCTAGATATGGGATTTGTGTATAATATGGAATTTGTATGGATATGGATTAATGATATGGGTTAAAAGCTGGTACTGTACCCCTCTAGTTCACACCAAAATCACTGGTATATCAATGTAATCTTCAAATAGATCTAAATGGAGTCATAATCCCATGCCCCCAATCTTAAATCCCCTCAAAATCAGAGAGCCCTGTACATTTATCCATTCAAAGCAAAGATATCAGGATATCTTATTGTTTTCCAAAAAAGTGCCATGGATGCTAAAGACAGCCAATCGAAAAAAATGCTCTGCAAAACATGGCATTTTCAGATCACTGTAGTAGGTAGTATACACCCTATACCCTCCGATAATCTAACATACCTTCGTAGCTATGAAAAAAGTGGCCCGTTTCATCATCCCTTTGAATCCCTATTGAAGGCCCTATCCCCTGGTGAAATCCCCAAGTAGAACCGTTGGTGTTTCACACCAATGAAATCATTGGGATGTATTGGGATACGTTTTCCCAGTACAATGAAAAACAATCCCCTCCCTGAAATCTTAGACACAGCAAGGGATTTACGCATATTTGGGACCATGTAGGAGGTGTTTACTATTTTACTATTGAGTTGATGGGATTCCCATCTGGTAAACATACAAAAAGCTATGGAAAACCACCATTTTATAGTTGGGTAAATCAACGAACTTTCTATGGCAATTTTCCAGTTCGCAAACTGTAACAGTTTACCAGAGGATAATGGGAGTATATAAATTCAAATCCAGTGATTGAACATTGGTATCAACCATTAAATGATCAATGGATATTGATATGAATCATATAAAATTAACCATTATGAACCATTATCAACCATTACTATTCTTGTCAAATCGCCACCAATTATACCCAATGAAAATGAACCAAAACACCATTAAATCTCCATTGTTGATTATTAAATCCCTATAACAATTGTGAAAAATCATCAATAACATCACCATTTGCTGGTTAAATCACGGTTATCATCATCATTTGGAGCTTCCTTTCTACAACTTCCATGGGGCAAGCTCCAAATTTCATGAAAGATGACCAAGGTGCCGGGGCTTTCGACGTGAGCCCATCTCGTCGCAAAATGTCTGTTCGCGGCGCGGTGATCATTGCATGGAGGGATTAACCATGGAGTTAACCATGGGAAAATGGTGATTCAAGCAGCAACATGGGATCTAAGATCTACCATCTGGTTATTTGCTACAGTTTGCCGGGAAAATCACCATGCTATTAATAGGTAAAAAAATGTAAAAACCATCTATTTCTATGGGCCATTTATACCATGGTCAATGGCTATGTTAAATGATCTAAGATCTAATATTTAAAGCACCAAAAGATTCAAAAGATGCAGGAAAAATATGAATAAGCATTGGTGGTTTTACGAGAAAAACCTAAGGACTTTTGCTAAGTTTAAGCAAGACAAATGTATCACTTGGAAAACAAATTTGGTGGTAATCCACCACTTGGCTTTTGGGGGTGCAGTTCCACCGGCCACCCTGAATGCTGCCTCTGTCGGATGTCTGGAAAATCCCGTTCTTCATCGGAAAAAACGCAATTGCTCTGAATATGTGTGTGTACTGGATACGTGGGTTATATGTTGTTTCTCAAAAACACATATCTTTAATTGCAACGATGAATGGAGCATTTCAGTTCTCAATGAGTGGCACTGAGGGACCAATAAAACAAGAAACATTGGAATTATAATTATACAATATAAAATGCCAGTATGATCTCTAGTTACAGATGATTTTCCCATTCAATCCCTTTAAAATCATCGCAATTCATAGGTGTTCCGGCAGATTTTCGCTTCACTGGCCTCCCAAGACCAGAATGAAAGTGGTCACTGCAAGCAAACAAGCACCTCAGAGCCGCATTACCGGGCAAAGCGCTAATGATTTTCCCAAGTACAAGTACCCTCTGGTAAACTCTTACAGTTTGCTATTGAAAATTGCCATAGAAAGTTCGTTGATTTACCCAACTATAAAATGGTGAAGTTCCATAGCTTTTTGTATGTTTACCAGATGGGAATCCCATCAACTCAATAGTAAAATAGTAAACACCTCCCCAAAAGGTCCCAAAATGTCCCAAATATGCGTAAATCCCTTGCAATCATCCCAATTTATTTGCTTGTACTGTAGTATTTCAATATATTTATGGGATGGATTTAATTTACTGTCAATTATGTCAATTTTCCTATGTGTGATGGTTAAACAGCCGTTCCTGTTAGTTGGTCGGGTTCCAACCGTTCCGAAGAAATATGTGCTTCGAAATGCCAAAACAACAGTAAAAAATGGTAGAACATGTCTACATATATATGGGACAGTTTGGTTAATTTTCTACATGATCCCATTCTATTGGGATAGTTTTCCCACAATGAAAAATCATGATCCCATTTCTTTGTTCGAAAAATACAGTTCATGGAGAGAATCGATCTTTAAATTGCCATCTCACCTGTTGTGTCGTATCGCATCAAGATCTCGTTGGCCAGCTGGTCGTCCCCTGTGAGTTCTCATGGTGCAGTTGCCCGATATGTGATTTCGTGGAGGGTGTGCTCCATGTACTTCCTCATAAGGCGGCGCACCAAAGAATCCTGCATCAATCAATGGATTGGTTTAAGGGAAATTTTACAGGAAAACCCCATATTGAATGGTAAAAACCATGGTTTCCTGTAAATTTTCCCTTCAACCAATCCATTGAATCAAGTACTGTAGGGCCTGTAGGCTATTGCCTTTGCACAGCCGTTGAACCACCCGGCCCAAGGCCCAAAAGGGTCATGGCTTCATCTGTTGTGAACAAGATTGCTGTTCCTCCCTTAAGACCATAGGCACATACCCGATTGGCCCAATAAACAAGGGAAATCTTAACCTCTGAATTTTAGGGTGCCGTGCTGATGATCGTAAGTGCTGGGGCCTTAAATCAAAAAATGAGTTTAACCATTAAATATGACACCATTCGACATGCTTTAGTTCCAATTCTCAGTTGCAACTAGATTATCTTTGTTTGCACTCATTACATAAGAGGATCGCGAAACGAGATCAATTTGAACCCACCTCTGGGTAGCTGAAAAAACTTCCACACTTATTCTTAGGAAGTATGATCTGTAGTTACCCCAAAGCAAGAAAATTGAGTTAGCAATATTTTCAGTAGGATTGTACTGTCTTTTTGATTTTTTGGGGGTTGCTATAGCTTGTCATGGGCAAGACCTGCTTCCAAAACCGGCGAGTGACCGAAGACCCACGGATTCCATCGTCTCTCTTGACGATCACCTTCAGTGCGGTGGAAGACGGGAGGCCTTCCCTTTAGTAAGATTGTGATAGTTGTAATCCCGGTAAGGTGACGGAATTTCAACAACAACAACAACAAAAACAACAAAAACAGCACATAAGAATTGTGATTCCCTGAAATCTTTCTTGATTGATTGTCTAGGGCAGAGCCATCCGAGTGGCGCGGACTATCTGAATCTCTGTGTACATCGACCCAACAGTATGATCTTTGTTCATCGGCAAGTTGCCTTCCAGTTCCCCATTGTTTTCATATATGCGTGTCAATATGTGTCAATTTCAGGGGGGCAAAATGGGGCAAAGTCGAAAAATTACAACAGAAAACCATTGTATAGATGCATTTCTAGTCTATATCAATATACAGTATGTATTATACATCATATATATATATATATATGTGTATATATATATGTATGTGTATATATATATATGTGTATATATATATATGTATATATATATGATTATATATATATATATATCATATATATCATTATAAACCTATTTCTCTGTACGTTTGCCCACATCGCGCCTGCCAGGAGCCCATCCTGTCATGTGGCTGTAAAGCCCCAAAACGAACGATAGAAGTTGGTAAAATCCATGCAAAATCCCAGGAAAATGGTGATAAATCTCACTGTTCAGCATCTTTTTGGGGGGGAAATCTATGGGTTATTATGGGTTACTACATGGAAAATCCCTTGGTAAATCTGCACCTGACCAAAAACAACTATGTTTTCTGATGGACAATCCCCAACCTCGACTTTTTAATAGGGCTTTATTTCAAAAGGGTGCCCTCAAAAGTTTGGCAGCGTTTTCCCCATTGAAACTGCCATTTAGAGGGAATTCCCCATTTTCAGACACATCCATTTTATATTTTATATATATAGTGTTTAGATAAGTTAGACATCATGATATCTCCATATATCTCCTAATAGACAACTACATCACCATCATTACCCTCTGGTAATTTAACATAGCTATTGAAAATTGCCATTTATAGTTAATTTTCCCATTAAAAATGGTGATTTTCAATAGCTATGTTAGTTTACCAGAGGGTATACCCGATCATTGATCTTTGACAAACCCTTCACTGGATGCATTTGTTCGGATCCAGCAGTTCGACGGAAAAGCGCTCAGGAATTGGTACTTCTGGTGATGTCAAAATAGCGAACTGGAACATGGCCATTGAAATCGTTGATTTATCTATGAAAAGCGGGGATTTTACAGTTCGCTATGTCAACGTTTACCAGATGGTATTCGATATATTTCCATATATCCCCCTCAAAATATGGCCTATGGAAGCTGAAGGACCGGTTAGTAAAGAATGATGTACCTATTTTTCGTTCTTTAATTGTGGTTTTCCATAGCAAACTGTTACTGGTTGGTGGTAAACCTACCCCTCTGAAAAATATGAGTTCGTCAGTTGGGATTATTGTCCCCAATATATGGAAAAATAAAAAATGTTCCAAACCACCAATCAGGTTAAATATTACCCAAAGGGTAGTGTATCCATCTAACTGGTTCGATAAGCCATCCTGACCTGATGTTGATTAATACTAGGAGATTAGGGTATGTCATGATAATCCAATTTATCAAAGTCTTAACCAGTAGTATTAACCATTCTTGATGGACATGAACCATTATCCTCACTATATCCTATGAACATTATCCATTGAATCACCATAACTCTTCATTTTAATGGTTATAACCGTACACAACACCAATAATATGTGGATCAAATTTCTGATAAAACATGGATAAATGGATAAACATGTCTGATTTAAGGAGATTCAGATTTATGATCATAGAGATGCATAGAGTCTTCCCTTCAACGATAAATTATAGAATTCTATAAAATGGAGATGTTATATTCTATAAAATGGAGATGTTATATTCTATAAAATGAAGATGTTATATATTTTTATATAATCTGTTAATCAGTGTTAATCCATGGAGTGTATTCAGAAGCCATGGATGTCTCCATCTCGCCTGGGCTTCCTCCTCCTCATGCCCCTCCTGAGATTCTCGCAAAACTCCATGGGGACTATCATTGAAATCCCAAGAAATCCACGTGTTTGGTTTTTTTTTGTTTACCCTCCAGTAAACTAACATAGACCCTGGCAGACAGGGGTTGGAAGACTAGTTTCCACTATAAATTGCTTATTTTCAGGGTCTATGTTTATTTACCAGAGGGTAACAGGAAAATTGATATTGGATGAGAGAACTTACCGGTTACCGAGACGAGGACTTTAACTGGCAAAAAGAGGAGTGTTATCAGCGCGGATATCTGTTCCTGTACAGAATAGGGGTCTATCAAATGAGCTTTGAAGCGGACTTGACCATAGTTAAGACTTGAGACATGTTAAAACACCCAAGTGCTAAGGCAGTTAAAATAGATTGGGAGTTTAGGCAACATGTTTTCTGAATAAGTACCCTCTGGTAAACTAACTATGGAAAATCACCATTTTCAATGGGTAAATCCACTATTTTTATGGCAATTTTCAATAGCTATGTTAGTTTACCAGAGGGTACTGCAAATTACAGCTGGGTCCTGGGTTTGTCTGAAAATAGTGTTCACCATTCTCACGATGAAAAATTGCTACAAAATTGGGGCGTTAATCCCCCATTTTCAGACACAGCCACTGATCGAATTGTTGTTGGTGATATATCCCATGATATCCAATTTAATATCCCACTACATCACCAAAACATACCAAAACCATCTTTTGACCATGGTACATATATCATATACCTGCAGTTCAAAATGGTGGTACCCTCTGGTAATTTGACATGGCTATTGAACATGGCCATTTAGTTCGTTGATTTTTATAAAGTAGTGATTTTCCATAGCTATGTAAACGTTTACCAGAGGATACCAGAGGGGAATCATCACTTAATCACCATTTTTGCCGCTTGAATTACCCTTATAATCACCATTTTGGAGGTTGCTATCCCCATGATATCCCATAAAAACAACAACCTCTAGAGGGCGCAACCTAACCGTCTCCTCCATCTCCAGGCATCTTGAGGCGGTCAAGGGTTGCATACCCAGCTGAGCCTCCCAGAAAACGAACGTAGCATTAACATGCATTAACTATAGCTATGGAAAATATGGACCATTTATAGATGATGTTAAGCGTTTCTTTTGTTCCCCACCTGCCAGGTGAGGGTTGTTAGATTTTATGTCAGTTGCCTGCTCCTCTCCTCCTCTCCTCTCCTCCTCCTGCTCAACCGCGACCCTCGACGCACAGTGTTCTCTGTCGGACCTCAA
>Ga0126342_10006343_pt1 | contig 20945 bp, 15 predicted proteins | sample Cyp1metagenome_FD_92528 | JGI IMG/M metagenome (GOLD analysis project Ga0126342, IMG submission 92528) | Coral microbial communities from Lord Howe Island, Old Settlement Bay, Australia - Cyphastrea 1 metagenome | ecosystem: Host-associated > Invertebrates > Cnidaria > Coral ...
ATTACACTACACTCCACTACACTACACTACATTACACTACACTACCTTCCACTACACTTCACTACATTACACTACACTACACTCCAGCACACTACAACTACAACTACGACTACACAACTACACCCCACTACACCCCACTACACGAAATTATAGTACACTACATTACACTACACTACACTACATTCCACTACACCCACTACACTACACTACATTACACTACACTACATTATACTGAATGACACTGCACCGCAGATAGACAGGTAGACAGATAGATAGATAGATGGGTAGATAGACAGATAGACAGATGAAAGGAAGAGAGAGAGAGAGAGAGATATAGATAGATAGATAGATAGATAGATAGATAGATAGATAGATAGATAGATAGATAGATAGATAGATAGATAGATAGATAGATAGATAGGTAATTTGAAAGAGAGAGGGAGATAGATAGATGGATAGATAGATAGATACATAGAAGATAGATAGGTAGGTAGGTAGATAGTCAGAGAAAGAGAGAGAAAGAGAGGAGACCTCAAGCGCCTTTCAGTCCATCAGTGGCTTCGCTCTGCCATCCCTGATTCACAACAACCAAGCTCTCCTATAGGTTTCCTATTTTTGAAACTTCCGCCACCGCCTTGTGCGGTACTACTGGTAACTTGTTATTTCTATGGGATTATACATTCAATAAATGGGGTTATAAGTACTTATAACTGGTAAAGGGCCATAACTGCAGTAAATTAGGAATCAGCACCAGCGAGTTATATATATATATATGTGGAATTAGCAATGATTCAAACACTACCCGCCCTGCCGGAAAGAACCTTGGAATTGAACAATGAGACCTTTGCAAAACCTCTCTATTGACAAGAGGACTGTTCCACTTCCATGGTTGTCCAAGGCAGAAGAATTGCACAGATTGGGAAGGGAACCAATCTAGATGTGTTCCCACAAAGTACAATAAATCTCTTGCAGATCTTCACACTGTGATAAGACCTTGGGGAATTTTCATGATGCGGAGCATATGCTGAGCATGGCCATTCAGCACAGTCGCAACAATGGGACCGTCATCCTATTGGCATGGAAATATCTTAGATCTTTATGTAGATGTTAATGAACAAAACAGAACCATCACTAGCATAAAACTTAATTTATGTGTCTTTTGTACTTAGACGGGCCATGGGATTAAATTTGTTTCAACTCCCATTTCTCTTGACTAATGTCATGGTTTGCCAGCGTTCTTTTTCAAACAAACATATATATATATATATGCATATGTACAAATAACATATAATGAGTAATAGACTTATTAGTGATTCCGGGTTAGTAACTGGGTTTATAAACCATAAACTATGCCAATGAAATAATCCATTTGCTAATTACAGATATTACAGTAGGTTAAACAAAAAACATGAACCATTGAAGTACAGTTTCAAGTTTCGTTGTTTCTTAGTCATCATCATCATCATCATCATCACCATCATCATCATCAACAATCATTATATAACCATTATTAACCATCATTAATCATCAATATACCTATGTTCAAAGCATCATCATTCCTATTAAATAGCCATAATGGGGGGATATACGACCGACCCAGTCGTGTTGTTTCCCTTGAATCACCTCCAGGCTTCGGCGAAGTTCGGCGCCAGCTCCTGTCGTGGGGGTATCCCAAGAACGCTGGATGGTTTATCATGGAAAATTCTACACAAAATTTGGATGATTAATTTACGGCAGCCCTTTTTTATATTTTGGACACCTCCATTTCTGGGCAAATGCTGACCATGATCGTGATATATCATGATCAATGCACATCTGTCGTGGGCCTATCAGCATGAAGGAATCATGGCTTTGCGGATGCCCAATCTTTGGACATGCCCAGGTACATCTTGCACCTGCTATTGAGAATGGCAATCAAAGAACACACGAGCAATACTGGCTGGTTAAGACGGATTCCCCTATTGGGTTATTAGAATCCCCAAAGGGGATTAAAATCTCCGAACTAATCATCAACCAACAGGGGTTTAGCAGCCACTGCTCACATGTTCAATAGACTTTTTTTTTTTCGGCACGTGCGCAATCATTTGATCATCTTCATGGAAAATTGGTAAGCTCCTCTGTCATTATCTGTGGTTGGATAGTGGGGACCCCCCCATGATGGGTCATAACAATTCACAATCAACCAGTACAACCTCCTATTAACCAACCCCCTTTGATAATGGATGCTTGATATATAAATGTTACTACATGTTAATAGCCCTACTTAGATGGGCCATAGGATTAGCTAACTGGTGAGTAACTGGGGTTAAACCCCCCTATATCCCAATAAAATAATCCATTTAATAACTAGTTAATTAACTCTATGGCCCATCTAAGTAGTGCTTGCTGGCTATGAATACGCCCTTGAAAAAGCGTGTTTACGCTGAACCGCGCGCCTGGGCGTGCTAAGCGACTTAGCTCACCTGAAAAGAGCAGCTGGACTCGCCAGGTCAGAGTTCACTGAAGAAGAACAGAACTATTACAAGAAACGAAGCAACATCTGTTGATCTTCCTATCTATTAGCCATATCATTGGGATAATCAGATATAATTAGAAATGTACAAATGTTTCTCTCCTCTTGATCTAAGACTGGCGGAGGTGGGGTTCCACAGTCCATGCCCATGCCCCTATAAGGATGGGAGACTGTCAGGTTCTATGCGCAAAATCAGTGGTGGAAAACCACATCTTTCATCGTCATGCCCAAATGAGAAACCCAATTTAGTTGGTTCATAACCTAGATCATTGATCTTAATGGTGCTATGTCATCATATTGAATCTGGCTAGTGGTTTCAACAGCTTCAATGGAAGCATCATCCTATTTCTTGGGATGAACATCACCAGGCAAATGGCAAAACCTCCAAGCACTTAATTGTAGGTATCTATATTCGCTGTGTTGATGCTTGTTTAGATTGCACGTTTTTTGGGTCCAAACCACCAGATGGCAGCATGTTTCACCATCATATTCCCATTCAAATGTCCAATTTCATCTAAAAATACCACCGATCACTAGGAAACGGATGCGTGCAAGCTCCCTGAAAATTAATGATTTGTTTCAATTCATAGCGGATCTCATCCCAAACCGGACAGAAATAATTAAAACATGTCTGAAATCACAACCCAAGTATATATATATATGGTCATATCCACTATTGATGGTGATAAAATCGCCATATCTCGCGACATGGCTTTGTCCAAAAACAGGTTACCCCCGGCTACCCCCCATATCCAATGATTCATCAGCATTCCCTCTAGCAAAGTTCATTTTTAGGGTATATCATATATCTCAGTTCTGGACACACACACAAAAAAAAAATAGATTGTTGGTTAGGTACAAGTAAATATGCCTTTATTCTATCATACCCAATAATGTTTGGTCTTACACTGCAGTGTTTTGGTTGATCGGAAAGCATTTTCCCCGTATGTTTGATCAACACATACGGCACATCACCAGTTTAATCAAGAATCATTATTATATATATATATATATAAATAATATGAAAATATATATTTATTACATGTCGATGAAAACCCTCACGCTTCCCTATAATCACTCACTAAAATCCGTATATGCCCCATACTGTGGATGGACAAACAACTGCACCAGTTGGAAACTATAGGTAGCTATGAGACAAGGCAAATAATGGGGTTGTCATGGGATAATCATCTGCCAACTGATGCAGGGTGTCGCAACCATCCGCAATATCTTCGGCTGATGATTCATTCCATACCCATCTCTTCCTCTTGATTTCACCATGCTTATGTTCCCTAGAGTCAATCATTAACATCCACATGGTTTCCATGCGTTTTGTTGAGTAACATCCATACTTAGATGGACCATGCAGTTAGTTGACTAGTTAGTAAATGGATTATTTCATTGGGATATAGGAGATTATAACCCCAGTTACCAACTAGGAACCGCTAATCTTATGGCCCATCTAAGTATAGCCACTGATCTCCCCCGCCTTCCACGGCCGTGAAGATCTCAGGCACTTCCTTTGAGCACCCAGAGCCCTCAAGCAGCTCCAGTAGGGCCTGGTTCACTGACGCCAGAAAAGTTACGCCAAAATCGGGGATTTCACCGACAATTCACCAAGAACAGTAGGGATTTCACCGACAAAGCTAAGTGGATTAACAATGGTTAATAATGATTCTAGTGGATTATAATGGTTATATAGTGGATTATAGTGAATAGTGGATTAACAATGGTTAATAATGATGAAAACCATGGTTTACCTACCCCTCTGAAAAATGATGGAGTTCGTCAGTTGGGATGATGACATTCCCAATATATGGGAAAATAAAAGCCATGTTCCAAACATTTCCAAACCACCAACCAGTATGAGATGTCGCCAATCAAACATGCGGAGTGGATTTCCGTTAAAAAGGTATGAGTTGAGCCAGGTAAAACTGAGATTCAAAACAACAAAAATGGAGCATGTCAGAAGATGTTGAATTTGATTTACACAAACTGTAGTTTTTTGAACCAAGGACTATGGAACATCTAATCTCAAACACCAACATGAATAGTGAATTTATATGATGTTAGCCGATTTGAGATCGTTTAAACCAAGAAAACTATGCTTTCAACCAACAAACATGTACATCTCAGCAAAATATGGAGAGTTGAGCAGCACCAATGGCGATCTCAGTAAAAACGATGTGAATATTGAAGAATCAATATAGAGAACTAAGCCAAGCATCGACGACAGGGATCGGAAACTCCTGATTTTTCCTGGGGAAAAAAAACATCAACACTTTCCGGTCTTCGTGGATCATCTGCCAAAGCTCACCACATCGACATAGCTGGTGAGCATGAAATCCCCATCTGCTGGTTACCCATCATCTACTTGGATGGGCCATGGAGTTAGTCAAACTAGTTTTGGTCAATGGATTTTCATGGGGATTTGTTGTGGTTTCTAACATGTTATAACCCTACTAACCAGGAATCGCGGTTTTCCTATGGCCCACCTCGGTGTGCTTAGTATTGCTATCATCCCAGGTAATCTTGGAACCAATAGAATTACTGGACGGAGTTTCCCTGGAACGCCGGGGCCTTGTAAGTCAACAAATCAGGATTTTGGTGCACCTGGCTATGTTGGACCATGATGTGCCGAAACCATGCCATGGAAAGCTCAGGGAAACTATCTGTAAATGGGCAAGCATCGGGATGTTCCACATTTGTTTACTAGCCCAACAAACAGGGCTACCAGTGGAGCCACAGATGACTGGTGATGTATAGGATCTGAAGACATTCGTGGGCTCAACCCACGTGAGACAATCCCCAATGGTCAAAAATTTGCTGCACCCCTTGGGACCTCCAAAGTTGCTGACACACTCTTTATTAGTAGCGCATCCGCTTTGAGGGTTCTATACCTACAGAATGTCTCTATGTCTCTGTTGTTTATAATGGATCCTCTACAACCACCAGGGTAACCACCACTTCTCAGTCAGAAATAGATAAGATAAGCACAAAGGAACTATATACAGTAATTCTCGACCAAAATAGGAAGCACTTCAGCCGGTCAGCGTGCGAAAGTGTGTGCGGAATCACAGGTGGTTCAGCAGCTGACCGCTTGCATCTCCTTGACAACGTTCAAAGCCTGGCAGAAAGGTGGATATGTCCGCCAATGACCATGTGTGGCTACACTCCCTTGTCAGCACCCATGTGAGGTGGAGCCCCTAGTTACAAAGTTTGTTTCACCGTGTTTAACCAACTTATTGTAGCCAAAGGTTTGCCCGCCATGAAAACCTAATTAGCCTAGTGGTCGGCCCACTGAACTCATGACTTGGAGGCGAGTCGCCGGTCCTGTGATGTTTCCCAGCGCCATATGATTTGGACAGAAATGGAGTTTCAAAGAGCTGGTAGATATAAGATATTAATAGATATTATAAATTATAAATTGCTAAGATACCTTGATACCTTGGCAACAACATGATCTTTGAGCGTTCAGAATTGATGCATGCCCAAAACACTGCCATAGGAATGCGGAGAATCATGATAATACAGTTGGAACTGGGGGTGCCCCATTTTCAGACACACTTCAATCTATGAGGCAAATGAGGAGGAAGCGACTGTCTCCATCAATGAAGGTCAACTTAAGAGACACAACAAGTCGGTGAATCATGTTCTGCGAATACGGATCTTGATGATGCTTGATGGTGAACAATTCCCAGGTCTTGAGATTTAGATGATGGTTGAATTCCGGGTATATTTAGCCCCATCGTATGATTTTACAATTCAATAATTTCACATGTTTCCCATCAACACATGTTGGTCAATTTATTGCAATGATGCCCCTACTCTGGGATGTCAGCCGCCATTTATAAATGGGGGATGATGAAAACACATGATAAACAATGTAGATTGCGCACATATAGTCACAAACATCGGTTTTTGTATGCACACATCGTTGGTTGAAACTATGATGAAACATGATGAACCAGATTCGCATGGATTGATCGTAGATATTCATTCGATCTCATTGGCTCGCTGACCCTATAGGACTTCAGAAGTTGGTCACCATTTTCACCGGGTCTGAAAAATGGGGTACCCCCAAATTTGATAGATCATAATTTTCCCGACTAAAATATGTGCTGCTTAATGTTCTATTGGGATATACCATAGTATACTCATGTGACTCATGTATACTCTATATTTTCAGACACCTACTTCTTGTCACCTCAAATTCCTTGATAGTTAATGGATACTTGGAATAGCGCTCCATGAATCGTTGCGGAAAACCATGGCGAAAAAGGGGGGAAATGCCTGGTGGAGCCACCAATGCTATGCCGGCTATCCCCACTAGTGCTGGGCTGGCTGTAGATTTCCATACTGGAGGGAAAACATGTACTGCGCCCTACATGTGCCCTGCTGTTTTGCTTTCATGCCTGCCGATATCTGCCGATGCTCTATGGGCCAGTGAGGAAACCCTGATGCAAACATAGAGGGATGGGTCAAAAGTGGCACACATCCCGAAAACGAATAGAATTGTCTATATATGTCTATATTATATCAATGAACTTTTCATCCATCCAATTCTGTTCTTCTTGGTTCTTGAACCAAGAAAACCTACAAATACTGAAGCTCATCTTGACCTGCAGAACAGTCACCACCGCACTGTGGATTGCCCCAGGCAAACACCGATCCATCGGCCAAGACCGCGGCAAATGCGCCAGCTGTGGCCTGTATTTGCTGCACATTCCTCAGCTGATGTTGAACTGCAAAGCAGTCACCGCCATTGTATGGATTGCCCCAGGCAACCACTGATCCATCAGCCAAAATCGCGGCAAATGCTCCCTGTGTGGCCTGAATTTCAAGCACATTGCTCAGCTGATTTTGAACTGCGGAGCAGTCACCGCCATTGTATGGATTGCCCCAGGCAACCACTGATCCATCAGCCAAAATCGTGGCAAATGCTTCCTGTGTGGCCTGAATTTCAAGCACATTGCTCAGCTGATCTTGAACTGCGGAGCAGTCACCGCCATACTCTGGATTGCCCCAGGCAACCACTGACCCATCGGCCAAGATCGCTGCAAATGCCTGATGTGAGGCCTGAATGTGCTGCACGTTCCTGAGCTGATCGTGAACTGCGGAACAGTCACCACACTCCTCTGGATTGCCCCAGGCAACCACTGATTGATCAGCCAAGATCGCGGCAGATGCGCCAGCTGTGGCCTGAATTTGTTCCACGTTCCTGAGCTGACCTTGAACTGCGGAACAGTCACCGGCATACTCTGGATGGCCCCACGCGACGACGAATCCATCAGCCAGGATCGCAGCAAATGCGGAACTTGTGCGCTGAATTTGCTGCACGTTCATCAGCTGAAACTGCTGAGTAGTCACCACCATAGAGTGGAGCGCCCCAAGCAATCACTGATCCATCTGCCAAGATCGCAACAAATGCGCCATCTGTGGCCTGAAGCTGCTGCACATCCCTCAGCTGATCTCGAACTGCGGACCTTATATATATATAATCTTATATGTATACACACTATTGACAAATCACATCACACCACAACACATCACAACACATAAAAATGCACAACACATGACATTATGTAAGCTGAATTGCACATTACATTATGTTGCATTACGTTACAATACATTGCGTTTTACTACGTGTCGTTAACACACAATATGCTACATGATGTTACACTGCTACACACTTGTTATATATTACGCTACAATAACTCACAGTGCATTACACATTACATTTGGCATTCCATTATGTATTGCATACTACTTCACACATTAAATTAGATTTTAAATTATACAATTTAGATATTACAGCACACATTGCGTTACACATTGCATTACACATCACATTACACTATATTACACTATACATCAGATTCGAATACATGTTTCGCACATAGACATTAACATGCAAATACACCCAGTAGATCAATATAGCATATTACAAACATACAATGTCAAACAGCAGGAATCAATCCATTGCCGCCTTGGATGCCCTTGGATTGTGGGATTTTCCAGCCTGACTCCCATCGATGCCAGCCAAGCGCCTGCACAAATCTGCACAATGTGATTCAATGCGATGCTATGAGGCTCATAGGGCTGCAACAGAAGCTCCTCCCAAACCAGGCAGGAACAAACAAAATCCAAACAAGTCTCCGTTCCAAATGTCCGCCTCCGTTCTGCAACCTGGAGAGACACAAGATGGAGAAAAACCGGATCTTTGGGAGCACAGAAAAAAAGTGCGAAATGAAGGGTTGGTTTGGGTCCCATTACCCATAGGATCCATGTATGCTATATATGGTGACATTCATTTACCATCAATATACCCCAAATGTTAGCATATATACCATACATGGATCCTATGGGTTATTTTGAGACATCATATGTTGAGAATCTGAAACATGGGATTGTCTCAAAATCTGGTCACGAACAAAATCCAATTGGTTTATCAGGTAGTCGTCAGAAGCCCACTGTGGTCTCAAGTTCCTTGCGTCCAACTACGCGAGCACCCCCGTAGCTGCTACATCAGCAAGTGTGAATAGTCATAAAGAAGACTATGTTCCAACCAGAGAGAATATACAGTGTTTGTAGTATAGTCAATAGAGGCATGTATGAGCCCTAATATTCATTTTGCAAGCTATATCATGCTATATCAAGAATTCAATAGCCCCAAAGGGCCCGCAGAAGAAACATCCATCAGGGTTTCAATTAGGGCATTTTCATGCATTTTCTATAGGGTGAAGAGATTGTTCAACAATGGAAGTCACCAATAGTCGTCACTATCTCATACTATCTTCAGTTGTAAGATGTTTATGCTATCATACATATATATATATACTGTCATATCTAGTCATGACTATATATGACTATCATACATATAGATACTGTCATTCCTTCCATACTAGATATGAGATTTATACTATCCAGTCATATCTATCTCATACTACAACACATCTCAAAAAGGATGACTAGATATGACATGATATGACTGTCATTCCTTCCATCTTCCCCAGGCCAGAACCATCCGATACGACCGATCTAAGACCCCACAAGGATCGACATCAAAGCGTTGACAAGGAAGGGGTCCTCAGAGACCAACCAGGACTCTGCCGACGATGACATGGAGGTGAACCGTTAGGTGAAGCACTTGGAAATTGCTGCAGCAAGAAAACACGGTGAAAAATCTGGAAGTGAAAAACATCAAATCAGCCTCTGGAAATCCCAAGAACTGCAGATTTATAGTACATCAGCTTCTGGGATCCACTCACCGACCAGCCCTGCTGAAGCCGATGGAGTCGGAAGACCTGGGATGTGCGGATGGCTGCGGATGGCTATGCGGATGGTTATCGGATCCATGGTCTATGGTTTATGATGATTTATATGGTCATCCCATAATCGGAATCCGTACGCCTTACAGGATATATAATGGGGATACAGATCCCCTTTCAAGGATTGATGACCATCCCCTTATATGGGAAAATAGACCCTGTTTTGGCACATAGGTGCATCGAGCGAAGTTGCTTGCTTTTGGCAGCTCTTAGGATTTGTTTATCATATTGATGAAGTTGTAGTGGGAAAGACTCTGGAAGATTGAGTGCCCCGATTGACGTTCGCCCTTTCACTACAAGGGATTTGAGTGGAAGCTCTGAACATCATTACAACTTTGTGGTCTCAATCCCTCTGAAACATACAAAGTTAGTACATATTGGTCATTCCAGCTCACAATTTGGGAGAAAGAATCCCTTCTCGCATGGTTTTTAATATGGTAACAAGGCAGATTCTTTCTCCCAAAAAATGGTATTAGATGGTATTAGTATATTGAAATCCCCTTCATACAACATGGTTTACACTTTTAAACACGAACCAATGGTTTAGTTCTAGTAGGGGATTTCAATATATCTGGGACCAGGAGGTGTCTAAGATTGGATGACCCTGGATCAGGCTTGTGTCCAACAACCATCGTTTCAAGTTCCAAGGCTTGCTTTAAAACATGTATAAATCCAAATGTTGGTTTTCTATGGCCACCATAAATGATCATAAATGTTGAGGTGTCTATACTTTCTCATAAATTCTATGGATTTCGATGGTGTCTTTCTATGGTTTAATATTCACCATTTAAGCACTAGTCGTTCTTCCATAAACGCTCCGTATTTTGTTGCTGGACCTTCGACGGCTCGACCAACCCAGTTCCTTTTCATAGCATGGTTACCGTGGCCAATAGCCACTTTTCTGTTTGAATCTTGGCTGCTATTTACTTAACGTAGCGACTTAGTAGTTGTTGCTGTTTATGCATCTCTTCATGGTCCAACTCCTATTTTTGGTAGAGTTCCTACATTTTCTTGGTACAAATCCACTTTCTGATATGTAAACAACCTCTTCTGTTGTCACACAAAAAACAACACAGACATATACATTTTTTCCTGATTGATTGGAGATCCCATTTCTTGCTGGCTATACATGTCCACATCCCGCATCAGCGCCTCCAAAGCCTTCTGAAAGTGGCCAGAACGGCTGCAGGCCAAGATCACCTGATGGTACCTGCAACAACTGTCATGATTTTAGGATATTTTGGGCTATCTGGGCACCTAGAGTCAATCCCCTGCTTAGTTCACACCAATTTATAACTGGGGTACCTCTGGATGTGACTAACCCCCGAAAAAATCATATGTCAATCCATGTGGATCCATATGGCACAAAGTGCATCCCCTGAAAACATCTCAAAGGACCCACAACCAGGAAAACATAGGTACCATGGTCAAGTTATATGGTAGATATGGGTTGCATGGTCATCCCATCATAAAATCTGGAACCCTTACATATGTAATATTGGTATATATATATATATAATTATATATATATGTATTAGTATTATGTTGTAGTGGTCAATATCAGTTCGTACTCTTGGCGACATGACCATCCCCTGAAATGGGCATGGCTCTGAAGTTAGGATTGATGGCTGGGGCGGTTACCGGTACGGGCCCCAGTTGTGGCTAGTTACATCCTCTATGTCTCTGCAATTGGATCCCCAAATACTGGTATGTTCCAATGATATAGCAGGGGCTATTTGAGGTAGGATTACTGTGCGCTCTGCACCAATTTCGGGGGGATCGTCCCATTAATGATAATTAAATTATACTCCATATAGTTATATCCCCATTGTTCTGTTCCACCCCCACGCGGAATGGATGATTTCTTTGCAGCCGAGCTACGCTTTCACCATCAACTGGCCATCTTGAAGCGCCTGCCAGCAGGTTGCCAGCAGGTGGGATGTGTGTCTTTTCACAAACCAAAATGTTGATAAATACCCTCTGGTAATTTAACATAGCTATAGAACATCACCATTTTTAATGGGAAAATCCACTATAAATGGCCATGTTCAATAGCTATGTTAGTTTACCAGAGGGTAAATTATAAATAAATTGAACCAAGTATGGCAACAGTGTTCTCTACATTTTCCATCAAAATGGATATCGATCACTTGCACACCTACATTGTACCGCTGGTGAACAACTTGTAACAACTAGGCAATGCGGAGATCTCTGTGCAAACACACTGGGAAAACCAAAATCAAAAACGCAACTCGAGCGATATCAATGTCCGATGGAACCGAGCTGCAGAGTCTACGCTGATCCATGCGATATCCTACGTTCAACTCTGGATCGAGTGGCAGCAACAAATCTCGCGAGTGGCACGCACAGCTTTTGGCATATCTCACGGGGATCATTGAACATTGTCTCTCCTTTGGGAAACCCGCGCTGGGTGCGGATCAAAATCAGATATCCCCTGACCAAAACAAAGACAGCTATTCAATCATATGCTTTGTATCTATCTGTTTTGGGAGTATCCAAGTTTGAAACTGCTAAATCCACAAATGCTGGTCAATGTGCATCAGTTTGTTCGTCTTGACATGTTTTGATCATGTCTGGAAACTCAAATAAATGAAAGCGCAGCCAGCTAGTCTCCATGGTCTCAGATAAAATCATGCAGCCTGGCAAACAGCCAAATTACATCGTGCAGGAGGAGCGCTTGAAAGTGAGACGTGATCAATAGGACTCCAAGTAATGGTGGCCCATGTTGCTCCATGTTGGTCGGTGCTTTCAAACCTTCTGAAAGTTCTGAACAAATGAAACATACAAACATGCATTTTCACTTGAACACTTTAACGTTTCTAGGTAGATGTCGATCAACGTGTGCATTATTATTTGTATTGAACATTTCATCGTCAACCTGCCATGTTATGTTTCAAAGTGGATGTATGGGTGGATTTGAAAATAGGGTATACGGTATACCCCCCAACCCCCAAATGGCCAATTTCATCGGGAAAATGGCACGATACACCATCAAATTTCCTTATAGTCAATTTTTAAACAGACCCAAATGGGGCATCCCAAGCAATTTGACTGGGGAATAGACTGTCATTTGCGGGGAATATCCGCAGTTATAAGTTGGTTTATACAACCCCCATTGCTTGATATATCTACCATAAACCATCATAAACAAAAAAAACCAAATGAAATATGAGTTATCAACCAATTTAGCCAATATAAATTATTTGCAGAACAAATAATGATGAAAATCCCCATCTGTTTCTTGCTGTCCTTCACCTCCTGCGGCCCATCCACACACGCCGCGCCGGAGCCGCGCCGGAGCCGGAAGCGCCAGAGGCGGCGGCGGCGTCGTGGTCGAAGTCCTAAGAACATCCACTATGACCAGGGCTGACCCTAGCTTGGAAAATCAACAAACAGCAAACCAAGCTTAGATAACCTAACACACCAAAAAACTGGTATATGCACTCGTTGCATGGCTCATCTTGGAGACTCAAATTTACACATGTTTTTCAATTGGTTGGTCCAAGCTCCCAATCACATGTGGAGGTTGACCCAGATTTAGACATGGGGAACATGATAATTCAGCAGTGGTGGATTTAGGGGTTATGATTTTCAAGCAATCCCAGTTCAAGCTTGGGTTCAATTCCAAAGTCGAATCGCACCGCTCTGAGGCCCTTAACTCTCATTTTCCCCACATGAATGTGCTATTTTGTTCCCTTAACCAACCATCAGTTTCCCCCTAAGCATCATTTTCCATGCTAATCCCACATGAATGTTCACTTTACCGCAGTTGAACCGCTCTCCAGGGTCCTTTGGTCCACCTGATCTTCGTGGTGCCGCTTTCTGCGCTGCTTTGGCAGCAGGTCTGGTTGAGACAGCATTACAAAGTGGGGAACAGAGCAGGGAATGAAAAGGTACTGTATCATGCTGTATCTATGTTTTTTCAACATTCCCAGGCCCAGCAAGAAGTACTTGCACAACCCAAAACTAAGCAACCCAACAAACAATAGGTTGGGACATGTTTGGAACATGATTTGACCTATTTAACATGACTATGTCGGGGTTCCATGTCAATTTGTTGGGGAACCCAAAAGGTTGGCCTCTGATTTGGCACAGAGCGACGAGGCCGGCGATTCAAATAACTCTGAGCCTCCTGCGACGCGTTCAAGTTGTCAAGGCGGGTATGAACTATGACAATTCTGATGCAAACATCACTGGATTCAGGATGGAAAGCAACTAATATATAGCTATAATTACATTTCAAATGGACACAATTAATTAAAGAGTGCGCCTTTGAATGTTGAAGCCTTGACAATTTGGTAGATGATAACCTGCATCTATCCACAAAATGGTAAGTAGACTAAATCACAAAGCAACCAGAAGATTCAAATGCTTTGATGTGCATGAAAGAAGTGCATTTCGGCCGAAATCCGGCCACACTGAGTGACCACAATCATAGCAACTGTTGGGTCTCGACCCACTCCGCCAGGCCCAAATCAATTAAACCCCCATCATATTCGTCACCTGAGCCAAGATCAGAACGAGTCCCCCCTGCTCTCTTAAGAACTTATCCATCCCTATCCCATCTCATGAAATACTAATAATATATATATATATACATACATACTATAGTTATTAATTGGCTGATAGGTTTACCTACTATGGGTTATGGCCCGAAATACCAGTTATGGTCCGAAATACCAGTTATAAGTACTAACAAGTCACCCCATTGAAATAGAATGTTTCTCATCCCATTGAAATAACCATTTAGTTCACTAATATCAATGGGAATTTCAGGATCCTAAAATGGAGGTACTGTACCATATAAGGCCAAATTTTGTGGTGATATTCACTTACATAGGCCTTACATAGGCCTTATATATGGTAGGTACCTCCAGTTTAGGATCCTGAAATGCCCATTGATAATAGCCCAGCACCATCATCTCCAGGGTATCCCCTTAGCTCCAGCACCTCACGTACTTCACGGATCGGCAACTCAGGTTCAGGCTCAGCGCCGGTGGCGTCCTGTGCAAATGATTCGGAATTTGAATGGGGTGTTCATGAGTTTTTCCATCCAGGAAATGGACACTTGATGGAACTTAAATCGTGATTTCATGGATTTAAACGGGATTTAACCAAATATGTATAGATATATATATATATTATATATATACCAAATGTTTGTTGGTTACTAGGCCCGCCTTGACTGTATATAGCTGTTTCATCACCAAGCAGCTAACTAGTTGGTTGTAACTTTACCGTAGACGACCCAACGCTTGGTGTAACCGTTCTCAATATGTTCTGTTGTTGTTGTTGTTGTTCTTGTTCTTGTTCTTGTTCTTGTTGCTGCTGTTGTTGTTGGTGGTGGTAGTGGTGATTAAAACCACACTGCTGGCTTCTCAGATTCCTATTTGTGATGGTTGTTGACTATATTGTGGACTTTCTTGGGAGGACCGACCAAAAAAAATGTAAAGACCTTTAAAATGGTGAATGAACCAGTGGGAAGTCAAACCAGCATCTTCAGCAAAAGCTACTATTCTTTCTAGGTTGGAGATCACTGTGCAACCCACAAGGCCTTTCATTGAGGTATTCATCCAGTTGATGTGTCAAAACCTCCAAAGTAAGGGACATTTGGGTTCCATGGTTGGATTTGTCTTTCTTTTCTGGGTAACTGTTTTTTTTTTTCTCTCTCTCTCTCTCTCTCTACAGATACACATAGTGATATATATATACACATAAATATACATACATATTTGTACGGACAAACAGTTTGATTATAAACATGTGTGTATATATATAAATTAACCCTCACAATAATTATCATATATTTTATGTAACTATGTCATACATTGTAACACCATGCATGTACATATAATGTGTAGCTCTCCCTACTGTGGCCTTCACAACGATCCCTCAATGTCCAGGCACTGACGTCCCATCGAAGGATACGCGTCGTCGTTGGCCATCGAAGCTGCGACCCCGGTGACCCCGGGCCCCGCGGCTCAGGATGCCAGGATGCGGCCTGGGTCACCGTGGAACGCCCGGAAACCACAACGAAAATGGTGGTGAACAAAACAAAAATCCATTTTTCTTACCGTAGAAATGATGTGTATATAACATTCACAATCACTATTTTTATATCACTATGTTTATATCCTATAAGCAGAAATAAATGAATAATCCCTTCCCTCTAATACTAACCCCCCCAAATACTAAACACCTCAGGTAGTTTTTATTATTAGGGCGTATTTATTATTAGGGTGCGAAGCTTCCCCCTAATACTAAAATTAAAACCCTAATATAAAAAACGTGTTTTCTAGATTTCAAAATCGATTAGATTTCCTTTTAGAATCTAATTAAAATATTGCCAAAAATTGGATTTCAAAGCTTCCCCCTAATACTAAATTTAAAACCCTAATGTAAATTTTAAAAAACACGTTTTTTTTCTATTTCAAAATCGATTAGATTTCCTTTTAACATCTATAATTAAAATATTGCCAACAATTGGATTTCGAAGCTTTCCCCTAATATTAAATTAAAAACCTGAATATAAGATTTGTTTTTTTTTGATCATAAAAAACACCCCGGGGTTGACTAGTTTTTATTATCAGGGGGTGTAACCCTGAAATGGTAGCTTCATTTTTAAATTGTTTTCTAAAGGAGATCAATTAAAAAGCAAATTGGCCAAGCTCAAATTTTCCAAAATTGGAGACGGAAACTAGTTCTTATTATTTGGGGGGGTTTAGTAATAGGGGGAACGGATTATTACAGTCATAAGTTAATAACATTTAATATTGAATAGTTATGAATAATTTAGAATCGGTGCCTTTGAGGAGCTAAACTATAGTTGGTGGCGGATGAATATGTGCCTCCGTCTCTTGGGAATTAAGCCACTTCACCAAGCATTCAGGAGCGTGCACCAAAAACATCTCAGTGTTGTTTTGCATCCACTCCTGGAAGCTGGCCATCCTTTGGGCTTCCCCCGCTGCCTCCAAGTGACCCATGCGGCCCCTCGGATCTCGAACGCGACCCGGCTCCGCTGTAGCTCGGTCCGTCGCCATCGTCGTCGCTCAGCTGCCTCCGTTCTAAAGCTCGCAGCGCGGCAGTGGCGCGGCACAGCGTGGCGGAGGCAGAGGCGATCTCAGCACGAAGTTGGGCGATCCTGGGGATGGCGATGGTTGGTGGTTGAGAGTGGACCCCAAAAAACCATCCGTTTGGGGTTCATCATGTTGAGCCATAGCCAGGTAGATCATATTGTTCAATAACTCATACGAATGCTATATGATGCTATATGTATGTGTTGGATCATATTCGAATATGATTTTTCAGCACAAAAAGACACACAATCACAATCATAATATTTAATTCTATCTGGTAATTGAACATAATGGAAAACTACCATGTTCATTTTCGAAAGGTCACAATGGACCACTTTCATCCACTTTAACTGTTAATTTCCCAGAGGATGAAAGCTGCAGCTCAGCCTCTGTTCCGCCTCATCCTCGGGGTGCGTCAGCCCCGGCGGCCCACGCCACGCGCTCACCCGGCAAAGTCCCCGCCGGCGGCAGCGTCGACGCCGACGCGGCGCGCACTGAGGCGAGCTCCGCCTGCAGGGCTTCCAATTCTTCGTCCGTGGCGCGTACGTCCTCCAAGGACATGTGGCAAATGGACTGCATTAAACTGAAACCATCAAAACATACCATTTCAATCCATTTCATACTATACCATATTATAACACATCATACTATATCATAACCCCTTTTTGCCAACATATGACAGTTGAATCTTATCTATATAGGGTGTCTGAAAAAACAACAAAACAAAAGAAATGGCCAAACAACATCAAAATATGAGCGCATATGCTTTTATTTGGTTTCTTACCTTGGTAAAAGCCGATATATTCTGATTAAGCTCCGCCCATGTGACCCAAGCTGTGTAGATCAACTATTCTGGCCGAGTTGCAAAGAGAGACGTCCTATAATATGTCGATGAGTCGATGAGTATCACATAACATCCAATATCATTGTAACGTATGTAGCTGCTTGGGAATTTGAAAGTTGGAGGGCTGTATCAGAAAACTGTCACTCATGATCCATCATTATCTCATATCGGCATTCGGAGTGATAACTTGTGACTCATGTAGCAACCAGGATGGCTTAGGAAATCATCCAGAGGGATGTAAATATCATCAGTCCTGATCATAGAGACGAATGACACAGTCTCGCTTTTCATGTTGACTTAAGGGCCAGTCCAAAGGCGCGCTTGGGGGACTTGCCATGGGGCAGCAGTTGGCAGTTGGGGATCGAAGTAGTGGATCATGGATCACTGGGCCTTTCTCAGCCTTAGTCCATGGCCTGAAATCTTTGATAACGAGTGAGAACTATCGACTTCTCCAGCCCTTGGATGCTTCTGAGTGAGAACACTTGAAGGACTATGGATGCTTCTGACTGAAGAACATTGGAAGAACATTGGAAGAACATTGGAAGGACTATATGCTTACAAACTGGGCACTTGCAAATTTGAGCCAGAAGCACATTTCGGCCATCCGACCAGAGAGAGATGACCGTCTTGATCTACCATTCACCATCTGCAAGATTTGGCTGCTCCCAAACATTAACAACTATGAATCAGACAGGAGCCGAGCATATCACAAACATTAGTATTGATAACAAGTAGATGTTGCAGAATATATGATCTTCACCACTGTACAATGAGAAGACCAAACATCAGAATGATTTCACCCCAAGAACAAAAGTTGGAACCGGATGACATGCTGATGTTTAGCAGGCTACAGCTACAGCATCCCGCTCTTTTGCACCCTCTGTCTGCAGCTTGAAACACCAAAGCTTGATGCGCTGGTCGGGCACAAAATCCTGTTGGTAGCATCTGATGTTTGGGGTACAACATGTTAAACGATACCCACTACCCATTTATGACATTCCACAACGTTACATACCCATGAATTAAATGATTAAGTCATAAGGCAGAATGGTACACCCTACTTCTCCAAGCATATCTATCCATCAATCCCTTTCAGGTTTGTCCATCAGGGTGGGGTAAACCAGCTGTCAAAAGAACATATTTGTCAAAATGATTGAAATGCCGCAAGAATTGGATGGCTTAACTCACCCCAAAAAAGGATTCAACAGAACTCGAGAGACATGGTCTAATTCTTGTTGAGCTTGTTTGTCATTTTTGGTATTGAAACAAATTAGATCATCCATTTCTCTGGGATCAATCATTTTGATCCATACTCATTTGAGTTTGTCTGAAAATACGGTACCCTCACACTTTTGATGGTTGTTCATTCAATTTTCCCTGTTGGAGTGGCAAAATTTGGAAATCTCACTTATGGACTAACCCAAATACATCCAAATGCCGTATTGTTGGTTATAAATGCTACATCCCACTATATCCCCACACAATGGTAATGGTTGATTCTATAGCCCATGTTCCAAAATTTGAAACTTGAATCTCCATGTTTGTTTCTTCAATCCCCTTCCCCATGAACTCCAGTTTAAATCCGATACCCCATAAATTCCGGCTAATCATTAGCTGCTCAGAAAAACGTGGTTTGCTGGACAGTCTCCCAATTAGTTCGATGATTTTCCAGCCAAAAAACATTCATTTTCGAGAATTGGCCTTTGATTTTCCCATGATTTCCCAGCGGATCAGACAACCCCACGATCAGTCCTCATGCCACCGCAGCTCCAGGTGCGACTCCGCTGGCCCACCGGGCAGGGTCCAAATTGGTTGGCCGAAGGAACACGTCTCCATGGCCTGCAAGCTCTTGGGAAACCCGTGCGTTTTCATATGTTTTCTTTAAAACACAGTAGATGTGTATGTATTATATATATATATATATATATATATATGTGTGTGTATACATGTTTTTTCATATACATCTCTGTATATATATAAAATTATATATACATACATGTATATGCATGTATGCATGTATGAATGTATGAATGTATGCATGTATGCATGTATGCAGGTATGCACGTATGCACGTATGTTTGTATGTCTGTCTGTCTGTCCGTCCGTCCGTCTGTCTGTCTGTATGTGTATGTGTGTGTGTGTATCTGTGTGTGGATGTGTGTGTATATGTGTGTGTATGTGTGTGGATATGTGTGTGTATGTGTGTGTGTGTATGTGTGTGTGTATGTGTGTATGTGGGTATGTACGTAGGTAGGTATGTATGTGTGTATGTGTGTATGTATGTATGTATGTATGTATGTATGTATGTATGTATACAGAATGTGTTTCAACATGTTTTAAGTATAAAGTGTGGAAACGCATGGGGGACATCTGGAACAATCTGAAACTAATATACAGCTTCAGTTTGAGATAAAACTTACACATATACTGGCAAATATGCACATGGCCCCCATGCAAAGCTTCCGAACATGTCAATGTCTCTGAACTGTGCATACAAGCGTAGATGAGCGCGCGTGTGTGTGTGACACTGTATACAATATCCAAATTACATATTTATATTACATATATAATATACATATAATATACAATATAGTAAACCATAATATATAATATGGCATATAGTGTGTATATATATATATATGTATATATTGTAGATACACACCACGTACAATAAAAGTCCATATACAGTGCGTTTCTTTGTAATATTTAAGAAACATGTAGAATATTGTAGAATCATACATACATATATATATATATATATTAATTAGAATATATGTATCTGATCTTTGGAGTATTTATCCTTCATGAATCACCCCTACCCCAGGACGCCTTGAGGAATGCCAGCTCCACGTTGGCTGAACGTGTCTGGTGAACCACCAAAACCTCCGCCTTTGGGTGGTACTTGGCGACCTGAAATTTCCCATTTAGATGAAATGGGGGACGCTATGATGCTACAAACACGCAATGCTCTCACAGATACATTAAATAATACATATAATATTATATATATATATACAATGGCGGACAAAGATCGTATTAAAAATTACTTTGCTTCGAGTGATCCCCACCATGACATTTCAAAACAGCTTGTTGACACCACTTTTGTCTGAAGCTTTTGTCACGGGACTTTTGCCCAACTAACTATCCCAATCATTTGTTTC
>Ga0126342_10006344_pt1 | contig 20941 bp, 13 predicted proteins | sample Cyp1metagenome_FD_92528 | JGI IMG/M metagenome (GOLD analysis project Ga0126342, IMG submission 92528) | Coral microbial communities from Lord Howe Island, Old Settlement Bay, Australia - Cyphastrea 1 metagenome | ecosystem: Host-associated > Invertebrates > Cnidaria > Coral ...
ATAGATACATATAGATACATATAGATACATATACATACATATACATACATATACATACATATACATACATATACATACATATACATACATATACATACATATACATACATATACATACATATAGATATTATATCAAATTTATATATTGTTGTATTCCCATTCTTGCTGATTCTTCATTCCCACTAGGCCTGGACTTCCGTTGGTCTTGAACGGTCTGAACTTGACGGTGCGCGCAGGACACAACTCGTTCGCTGCTGCCGGCCTGGGGGCAGGGGAGGGAAGGCCAACCCTGGATTCATCAACCATGGTTGAGATTATAATGGGGAAATAAAAGCATTATTAGTTCATTAGATGGTACCATGAAAAACCATGTATATAATCATGGGGGTACCCAATAAGAATAGTGATTTCCGATGATACTTAATTGGTACCCCCCCAATTCAACAGTTTTTTGGGGTGTATTAATCCAGAATTGACATTATGGTTGAAACTAAAACTGGTTCTGATGTAAAATTCACCATCAAAATGTCCTACTTTCTGACTCTGTTTTGGCTGATGTATTCGATTTTTACATGGCTGACAGTTGCACCGGTTGGGACTCTTGATGATACGATCGTTCGATCCCCTGGAACAATCCTTCTGTGCAAAAGTCCCATCCACAATTCTATAGTGTAACTTTTTGAATGTTGGTGAACTGTGACATTTGTAAAAGCACGTTGTTTTCATTCTGCTTGATGTCAGTATGTACATTCTTTCGTGACCTGCATGTTTTGAACACTTTGAACACAAATATTGCAAGCGGGGATATTTTATCCAGAACTATTAACTATTTATAAGTATATATATATACCATGACAATACCATGTTAGTAAGAAAAATAGGTTAAGCCCCACCAAACATTTTTCATCGGGAAACAAAACGATGATGATCCATTTTTCATGGCTATGGCTTGAGGAGAGCGAATTGGCATCTGCGGTCGGACGGGCAGTGGAAAGTCCACCCTATTTCTGGCCTGCTTTCGTTTCTTGTTTCGCTTGGGGAAGTGGTGAACTTAGACTTGAACCAAAGTTCCAAAAAATTCAGGCCTAGGACCTAGGATGTTCCCTCCGACAGATGATTGAACACCATTTAAAATTGGAGGAGAAATGGGTGGAAATCATAAAACAAAACCAGCAAGGCCAGCTGGAAAATATAGGTTCTATGGTTCTTATAAGGTTCTTTGAAGTGGATAGATATGTTAGTATTATGACATTTTGAACATTATAATCATATATAATCATTTGATATATACATACAATTATGAAAAACGACGCTAGACAGGTTCAAATTATTGACCAGATAACAATTTGAGCAAGACTGCCTTAAAGTCTTAAAGCCTCTTGGGAACAACGGAAACACAATCCAGAACACCAGATACGCTCCGGACGGATGAGCAATCAGTTGACACGGCCTATTGGCAAAGTGGGACTCAAGTCCTACCCTGTTTGCTTTACAGTCTTTATTGGAATGTGTATCGGTATTTCTGGGAACCCTGTTCTGTGTTTAATTATGGTGCGGTTATCACATTGCATGTTGCACTATCTTTCTCCGAGTCGTCATCGTCATCATCATTATCATCATCATCATCATCATCATCATCTTCATCTTCATCATTATCGTCATTATCGTCACGATCACACAATAATGATACCGGTAAAATACCAGACATCCCCTTCAACCACCATATGCTATGTTGCTGGTTAAACCCAAAATCTATGGTTTGTTCAGGTCGTTCAAACCCGGTTTCATTGTATTTTATGTTGACTATACCCTAATTTCGTGGTAGTTCATACTGTAGTGGTTAAAACCATCATGGTGGTCAAACCCAATTCCATGTGATTGATGTTGGCGAAAGTATTTTATGGTGGTCAAACAGGTTCTAAGATTTTATCCTTGCAGCCTTTGGTGAACAACCTACCGTGGTACCAGTGGAACGAGAGTGAGACTGGGTGAGAAGAGGCGACTTGAACTGAGATGAACGAAGATCAAAGGTAAGCCCCAAACGTGCAGATTTTTTTTTTTGAAATTGTGAAAGCCTATTCTTATGCTACTTGAGGGTTGCTAAACTCCAATGTCATTGTACCCCAAAGTTCATGGTATTTCATGATGCTTAAACGATATAATTATTATGATTTTGTGGTATTTCAAGGTGGTTAAACCGTTAAACCACAAGGTCATGTCCTGGTACGCTAGGCTTGGTGGAGATGGATGCAGGTGATATCGAGATCTGGGGTCGTAGTGCCTTGGTCGAGATCTGACAGGTGGAATGAGTGGAATGGGCCAACGACTCCAAGCCATGATGGTAACAGAATGGTGATAGATCAATGGCTTGGTTCAAGGGAAAATCTTCACCGGAAACTTCCCATGAAATCTGGGGCTGTAAATTTTCCCCTACACCAATCCATTGAATAGAGGCATAATTGCGGCATAATTTTGAAATGGCCGAACTTGTCAGGTTGGTGAATTATTGCCAAGTATCCAGATATACTGAGAATAGATGGGAAAGACCATCACTTGGCAAACAGTTGGGATTTTACCATGTAAAAATTGGGATACAACTATATTATACAATTATTGTACACAGGTAAAGAAAAAGGGACTATAATAATGGGTGAAACCAAAGATTACGTTCTTAATTTGACTGTTCAAAGAGTTAAACTCCTAGTATACCTGATTTGGTCAGTTAAACAGTTAAACACCTTAGTTCAACACCTTATATAGTTAAATAATGTTAAATACTTAGACACCTTAGTTACCTTAGTTTACCTGTTTGTTGAGGGATGAACATCCATAAAGTCCAGACATTTTGGTGTTTCACCAGTGTCCCAGGTGTCACATCCTTGACGCTCCCAGAGTTGCGATCCAACTTGGCAATCGTACCACAGGAGCGGCTTAGACCCCAGAGGCAATTGTTCCTGTTGAGAAAGCCATGGAATTCTATATCTATGGTAAATGCCGGAGGGTGTATGTATACATATATATATACATAATAACCAGAAAGGGTCTTTTTCATAATGAGAGGCGCAACGCTAAACAGAGCTGAATTCATTTTTAGATGAGATTGTAAGGGCTAAAGGTCAGCTTTGACTACTAGACTGGCTAGCCTTTGGCTCACTAGGCTCCGGTTGAATACCAAGAGTGACCAGCTCAAATTGTAGGTCCCAAGTTGTGGATTGTTTACCCGTATCCACCTTAATTTCGATGGTGTGTGGATGATTTTCGGAAGAGGTTCCTCATACAGACTATCTACTGACCCTGGACAGTGGCGATTAAAAGCACTCTTTGTTCTGGGTTCTTTGATGGCGCTTAGGTCGCATCCACACGAAAAAATGGTGGTTTAAATCAAATTGTTGATGCTCCATCCAATTGGCCACAAGAATGGGATGGGTTGCAATCACCCCTTGCAATGGAGTTTGTTTTTGTAAGCTGCTCTGGTTTGCACGAGTTCATTCAACTCTCTCTTTTCCACCAAAATTCTCTCTGGACTTGCAGGAACCTACTGTATCACAAGCCTGTAACTAGACCTTGGTTAAGCTGTCTTCGTTGCAAATGGAGGACATGTACAAACCAGTGAAACATTCAGGATTGGTCATGCCGCGCCGTGCGCTGTCACAGGATCCCCTGATGTTTTCGGGAACCTTGCGCTTCAATCTGGACTTCCAGGGGCATCACAGCGATGAAGAAATCTGGGCCGCGTTGCGCTTGGCACGGCTTGATCGGTTGGTGATGGATATGCCATTGAAATTGGACGAACCTGTCGAAGAGACGCTAGGATGCTGTTAAGGGATGGATAGGGGGATTTTGTTCAACAGGTGACACAACCTATACAAGTGATTTGTTGGTTGATTTTGTTCGGCCATTGGCCTATCGGCTCATGGCGGGAGATGTGCATCCAGCAAGTAGTCAGCACAAATGGACAGATTGTCAGAGTTCATACCCAGATAATCAATGGCCCTGGTATGTTGCTGGTATATGCTGGTATTAAGTTGAAATTACCCTCTGGTTATTTAACATAGCTATGGAAAATAGCAATTTAAAGATGATTGATGATGATTTACCTATTAAAAATGCTGTTGTTTTCCATAGCAACGTCATTTTTTAGGGCATCCCCAGGATCACTTAATCAGATCTTTTCCGCGGCAATAGCTCCATGTTCAGCTCAGCTCCATCTCAGGAAGGGTTCCAATTTTTCGGCTGGAACTGTTCAGCTGATTTGCATCGCGCGCATTCTGATGGCCCATCAGAGAATTGTTTTTCTTGATGAATGCACTGCCAATGTAGACATGAACACAGATTCGGAGGTGCAGAAGGCGTTCTCCGCGTTGTCCACATGGGACGGAAATGCCATGGATTTGTCCGAAATTGATCAATCTAAACATGCCACGAATTGGCCGGAGAAATGAGTTCAAATGAGATGAACCTTTTGGGCGTACCCCATGTTCAGACGAGGCCGCATCATGATTGCAAATCTCTTTGTGGATAATGTGGTAAAGCCTAAACCCAGTGCCATAAACCATTCCCAAATGGTAGGTATTTTATTCTGGGTAAATCCTAACGACCTCACTGCGACCTCACTGGAATCATGCTTAGTAATTAAGGGAAATTCTCCCCGAAATAACTTCAAATAACCTGATTTCAGGAATAGTGACTCATCATATTTTACCTATAGATTATTGAGTTTATGACATTACTTAAACAGAATAGGAACTCCAGATTTTCATCCCAAGCAGCCTGGAATGAAGATGGACCCAGCAAGCAGGCTGTTCGTTCAGCTTGTCAAGACTGCGCAGTGATTTGCATCGCGCATCGCTTGCAAACAATCATGGACTATGATCAGCTTGCAGTGTTGGATAAAGGCAACTGGACGGCGTTAGTCTTTGAGCAGTGGCTGCTAGACTAGACCCCTGTTGGTTGATAAATTATTCAGTGTTGATTGTAGCATTGTAATTTTATTTAATATTACTATTATTATTAGATCAGTATAGATCAGTATTATCATTGTATAATTATTTTATAATTATTATTTAGTTATTATTTTTTAATTATTATATATAATATATAGTATATAATATAGTATATTATGTATATATTATCATTATACATATTTTTATTTTGTATTTATTCTATTATATTATATTATATTGTATTATGTTATATTAGATTTTATGATATTATATTATATATATATGTTTATTGTATTATATATATTATCATATAAAGTATCCCACATATTATCACATATATTATTGATATTACAACATATTATATATATATACACATTTATATATATATTATTGTATATTAACATATATATTGTATATAGTATTTATATTATAATATATATATATATATGTATTGTAATATGTGTATATATATATTATGATATATTTTATTATGCTTTATTATACCATATTAGAATCTATTATATTATATTATATGATTATATGTTATATTATATTTTTGATGTTATTTTATTATTCTATATTATGTTATATTATTTCATATTTTATTTTATCATATCATATGTTGTTTTATTATATGTCATTATTTATAGTATGCGATGTGTTTTTTATTATTTATATTATTTATTTAATTGATATTACATATATTATTTGTAATATATATACATATATATATACACATATTTTTCTCTCTGTATATATATATATTAATTACATTATATACTATATATTATTTATATTTCATATTATTTATATTATATATATACACCTATTAGTTTTAGATTATATATATATACACATGTATATATATATATATGATCTTTATTACATATATATATATATACTGTATATCATTTAAATGTTTGAACTACCAAAAACATGGGAATCTCCATTAATAAAGGATGGTTGGATGATGACTAGTTCGGGGATTATACTACCAGAATTGCTGTACATAAATGGAATGACAGAGGGTTTGGAACGGTGCTCCTTTTGTGCAATTAGCCCCACCAGTTTCAACTTGTGTGTATTCCGATTTGTTGTTCCTAATATCTAATAGAATAGGCCCACTTTGATGCTTGATCCTGTTCAGGGACAGATGAATTGGGGAGCAGTTTGGCGGTCTCAAATTTAGCAGCTGACGCCATCTCACCCAGATTTATATTAAGTCCAGAAATGGGCCTGGGTTTGTTTAAGGTGATGTTTTGATCTTCCCAACGGTAAATCCATCATTTGGGAAATCTATATGGAATGTCTTTCATTTGTTTGAGACCCTTAGTCTAAGTGGGCGCCCAAAATCGACATGTCAATGGGGAAAAAATATATCAACCACGGGATTCTGGGATACCCCTCATAAACCTCCCATTGGTTTGGCGCATCCATACAAATAGATACAAATAGAAGGACGATGGACAGATTTGGCTTTGGTCAAATTATCAGCCCTCAAAAATGGTTGGTTCAATCGCAAAATAGACCAAGTGGGTGGGCCCATTGATATCCAATGACAGCATATGACAGCCTATTCCTATGTGAAGCGTCGAGCCAGGTAAAGTGGTGGAGTTCGGCCCGCCCAAAGAGTTGCTGCGAAGCGACGGCGCCTTTTCAGCTCTGGTGTCGAGTTCTGGAGATAAATCTCGTGAAGTGCATGAAGATGAGAGCGAAAAAACGTTCTTCAGCCTGTAAGTTTTATATACCGTTTTTGTTGTTGTTTTTGCGTTTTTTTTCTTGCCCTCCTCGGTGGAATACCCCGAAGGGTCTCCTGAGGAGGGCTATAGTGGAACCTCGAAATTCCACCTCCATGAGGGAAATGGATGAAAGGAGATGCCCAAATTTCATACAGGTGCCACGCATGTATTTATAACTATAAATATTATAATTATTATATATAATATTTATTTTGTATATATATATATATATATATATATATATATATATATTTATTTAATATATATATATATATATATTTAATATACATATATATATATATACGTATATTTAGGTAAGGGTATTATCCATAGTATATTTTGTATGATGCCGTATCATAAGGTAGACAGAAGGCAGATGCATCCAGATTCAGATAATTTTGGTAACCGACAATCATAACTGCGTCCCTTAAATTCCCACATGGAGATGGTATCTCTTAGATCCTCTTAGGATATAGGCAGGCTGTAGCAATTGCTACGCCCTACGGCTGCCATACAGTCTCTGGGCGGGCCCGAGATGACCAAGCAAACATGGCGATCTGCAGATCGAGTCCAAGATGGGATGCATTGGTGAACCATTTGATCCACGAAAAGGATGGGAATGATGTGTTCGAAACAGTAGGGGCTGGTGGTTTAAAGTTGTTTAAACAGTGTTGGATGTTTGGGGGTACAATTTCACAATCTACATATGGAACTCATAGATGAGTGCATGTTATGGCCAGAACTACGGCTGGATCTGCAACCGTTACCGGGGGTGCAGTTTCACTTATAAATAGAATTTCAAATACCTGAATATATTACACCATAGTCATAGGGGCCCCATGGGCTCATATCTCAACTGGAGATAGTTTAAAAAGATACCATGGTTATATCATAAATATATATATATATATATATATTAATACCCGATTGGAGACGGTTTTACTATTGTTATCCCATAAGATCCCATGTATTCCCATAGTAACCCCACTGATTTCCAATCAAAGTAAGCCAACTGCACCCCAAAGTACCTTCGCTTGTCCAACTCTACAGATTTGCCTACAGCACTGTTGGGGTTCCAACACCACAGGAAATAACTAGGTAAATTCAATATGGTAGATATTGGACGATATTGGTAGATAAATAGTATGTATCTAGTTAATGGCGGTTGCGAAGAAACTTATATATTATACAACTGGGGGGGGCACTACCTTGTATACCATCATGGTGATACACTATAAACATGAGAATGACATATGTCAATAATGATCGTGAACCGAGCCATGAATGCAACTTCAAAAAAACTAAACTCCTTAATTCTCAGCAGCTAGATCCATCGTTGGAAAACTATCTGCGAACACTTCCCTGATTTGTTTTGGAAACTTAATGGACACATATATCAGGTTTTGTCATCTTCAGACAATTCATGTGGTAAGCGCAATTTAGGAATCAAGCATACCACATTTGCCCTTGATGACTTACCAGAAATGGGTAGGGTACCCATCCAACCCATACCCCTACCCGAGCGGATCTCATGCGGAAGGTGGCGCATACAGCAAACCTCTTTTGCAGTCTAATGTCCGGACCTTAGGAGTTCAGTGAGTTTTGGTGCTGATGATGGTAATTGTTAAGGTGGGCATATCTTGTATACTACCATGGTTTTTTCCAGCTTTACTGCGGAAATTTCTTGTATGTAGAAATCAACTAGTGGAATGAGAGGGGATGAGCCTTGTCCTTTCGTTGCGTCCTTTCGTTGTAGCCTTTATCGTGGTGGGAAAATGGATGGGTGTGTATGAAGCCCTAGGCTCCTGTAGACCCTCACAGCCGCAAACCTGCTTTGTAATGATAGCTGGTCAACTGGAGGGTCAGGGTGCTGTCGATGAATGCACATCTCCACTGGTTTGAATCTCGAGGCAAAAACCTGGCCATAGAGGTGGCGATGTGATCAAACTCCAATAATTAACTGTGGTAGATATGCATATGTATATATATATAAATATGTATAGTGTATATATATATATATATAAAATGTGAATGAGCGTTATAAGACACCTTACAACTGGGGGCAGCACATAGGAAACTTTGGATGATTGATATAGAATTCCAACTGGCCCTACAATTTTGGGATAGGTCGCGATCACCAAGAATTTCCAAAAAAAGTTGTTCCATTTCTTCAGCTCATGATATTTCCTGATATTGAAAACCAGTGTGCTAGCTGACTTGACTGAATGATGGAGTCTTTTGCCAAACAAAATGATGAGTACTGCCTTGAGACAGCACGGTGTTGAGTGCATTGCCCAAACTAGAATCCAGCCTTGAAATAAATCAGCACAATGGAAAGTCAGCGTATTAATCTTCATATGAGCACCGCCAAATGTATTGTAAGACCAATTTAGTCTTGCTTCTCCTTGGCCTTGCTGGGAGGTGTGCAACATCTTCCCTACCGATAGAGGACGACCCTATACCGACACCTCTGCATGAGTTGCCTCAAAGTCTGAGAGCGCAGAAATCCTCAAGATTTGGAAGATTATACTGAATTACCCCAATTGGTAGTTTAACATAGTTTAAGTATATCTATGGACAAGCACCACTGCTAGCTGGTTGCTTGACACCACTGGCCGGATGACCCCGCGTCTCAGGGCAACGATTTGCAGCTACGACCCGGTTGGTCCGGTGGACCCAGGGAACCACGACAAATGTCTCCAAAAAACTCGCCTAGCAAGTCGGGCCGTAAGTGAGTCATAACTTAAGCCAGATATATGTGAATTTGGCGCAGTTATATATATATATATAAAGTAGTAGATATATAGTGTGTATATGTGTATATATAATATAGATATACAACTTATACAGTATATAGAGCTTATATATATATGTACATATATATATAACTTATATTTATATAACATATATAAATATATATATAAATTTATAACATAGTTATATATATATAATTTTCAAATATAACATATATATATATAACTTTTGTGTATATATATATATATATATATTTAATTTTAACTTATATATCTATATAACGTGTATATATATACATAACATATGTATATATATATATATATAGCATACGTATATATAATATATATTTATATAGCATATAAATATAGCATATATACATGTATTATAACTTATATACATATATATTATAACTCATGTATATATCTATATAACCTATAATTAACCTATATATATACAGATATAGATATCTTATATATATATATACAGTATCCATATGTACGCTATCAAACAAAGAATGACTGCGATGCACCCCCGGGTAAGATATTCTAGCTAAGAGCCTCCAAAAAAGGCTCCCGTCCCCGAAGAATTTGCCATTAAATGCTTCTAAGTAGTGCTGTAGTGCTGCAAGGGTTTCTAATTCTATATAGCTCTTTTAGGAGGGACTGCGATGCTTGGAATTCTGATGTGTTTTCCCAGGGGGGAGCTGTCCTCAGTCCGGCATGGGACCTTAGCGGCTAGAAAGCAGAGATAATATATTCTCTCGATCCAATTATATATTACCCAAGAGTATAATAAGTGCTGAGAGTTTGGAGGCTTCAAGATCTCTATCACTACATTCTTGAAACCTGCCATTTGGTTCCTGAAAGTATTCAACATGGGTTGATCTGAAAATGTTGGAAACAAAAAGAATCATGATTTTTTTGAAATATCTTCATATATTTTTGTTTCTATATTTTTTGCCATATATTTTTCAATATACAAAAAATATATGTTTATATTAGTTTATATAATATGTGCATGATCAATTTCATCACGTCTCCCAATGGACGGTCGTGCCAAAAACCTTCCAGATCCTACCAGCCTTTTGAAACTGGTGGCTTTTCACAAAAATCGCCATGTTCCCATTGATGAAATAGCCATGTTCCCGTCTTTGATGGTTAAATCAGTTAAATCCCCATGCTTTTCTCATGTTGGGTGGTGAAGTTCCACTTTTCTTTGCTTAATCCAGCCATCCAACATTGGTGAATTCCCAGGTCGCGGCTTGCCATACGGCAGTTTTTTCAGCGGCGGCTTGCAGGCATGGTATTTGAAGGTGTGACTGAGGTTTTATTGCCAGGATCTACAGTACTCCCTGAAAACATAGAACAGTGTTTCCAGGATGGGATAGATATTAATTAGTTAGCTCAGTTAGCTCATATTTCCCAGGTTTCCAACTTTTAGGCATTTTTTCGGGCTTTGCCATGGATATATTAATGGCTGAATAGTGGGTTAATGGTCATGAGGATTTAGTTGGAATTGAATTGGATATGAATATGTATTCATTGGTTAACAGTAGGTTCATAATGGGCAAAACACCACATGAAGATATACCAGAAATATATGGTATATATATAATATACACATATATCTATGTAACATATATATATATATATACACATACTTTCTATAGAACAATCTCAATGTGATAACAGGATGTATATATGAGCCCGTTGATCGCCATTAAAAATGCGGGAAAATGATGACTTACCAGTGGAAAATGATGTCAGCTTTGGCTTTGACCTTTTCCACTCACCGGAAACTGTGGATGTGGATTTGCAGGGCTTCCCTTGGCTGCAAAATTTCAATCTGTGGCGGATGGGCTTCTCTGTGCGTGTGGAAGCTTGAGAAGGAGGTATCCACGGTGATGGCGAAAGAGAATGTGCCACTTGTTTCGTTGATTTTTGGATCAGGTAAACAAATCCATATAACTCCTGGTTTAAGCATGTTTAATTTAGATACCAACATATTGGAGGAGCGGCTTTCCCATGTGTATATATATAATTAATGATGTAGAAGACATCAACATTCAGTAGGTATGTCACTAATGTATTTGTCCACCATTTTGGTAAATTGGTCCCCAGTGCAAATGCGATTTAGTATCATTTGACATCATTTAGTATCAGTTAGTATCAGTTTGTTTTATCAGTATAGATAGTATATCACACTGAATATCAGATATTTACACATATGCAAATCATTTAAATAACATAATATAACAGATCGTATAAAACTACCAGTATTAATTGCCATGCTATGTTGCTTATTGATGTCACTAATTCTTGATACACTATGGCACTATGGTTACCAAAATATTTGATATATTAGGTACAATCACTAATCACTGGTTAAAGCATGATTATATGATAGTCACTAATCACCAAGTAATCACTGTTTTTTAATTACTTTATATCACAGATAACACTGGTATAACACAGATTTTGATTACTTCATATCACAGTGATAGATATATATATATACAATATCTAATAATGTTGTATATCACTTTATGATATTTATAACCATATTAGTGATATTTAACAGTGATTCTTAACTCTGATTGATAAAATATAACTCATAATCTACAGTGTTACTATTGATTGTAATCACTAATAGAATAGATCACTAATAATTTAATGAACAAATCACTAATGATCTATATATATATATTGTTTATAATAGTGACATAGTGTTAACTATATCACTATTAATCACTACAACTATATACAATTATATATATATATACAGCACTGATCTACAACACCAAACGCCGCCGGGTGAGTTGTCTCCAGGAGGAGATGGTGGACAAAGCGCTCCAGGCCCACGGAGTCGTCGCGGAGTCGGAAAGCGGTTTTGATCATCGACAAATGGTGGGTAAACACCACATCTGAGTTTGGCTTGGAATATGGTAAGAAAGATTCATTTTCATAAAAATGGCTTGGAATGGAATTCTGCAAGGAATCTGGAAGATTCCGAATCTTTTTCATGGATGAATCTGGAATGAAAAAGAATGAATGAATTCCTTGCAGAGTCATGGAAGTGTGTATGATAAGTATGAAAGGGGTAAAGAATTGCCTATAGTGATGTGTTCCGGCCAAACATCCAGCTATAAATATATATATATAGTCATATGATGATGAATGTTGTAAATCGCATACGAATGACCTTGAGTGTGCCACGGAATACCCCGCTTACCTCCAGTTTGGGACGCTTGAAAAACCACCAGATGGCAACGTGAAATATCCCAAAATGATTGGGCTGAACGTTTCTTTTTAGAAATATGAAATCAAATTCAAGGGAGGATATGAGGCCCTCATATTTTCAGACATTCACATGTGTGGTGAATGGAAGCGAACAACTGTTTTCATTTGTTTTACAAGAAGTAGACCTGAAAATCAATGCAATGCCAAAGCTTTCTTACACCATGTCATAGGTCTTGAAAAGGTGTTGCTGATGACGTAGTCAAGCAATTTTCCACAACTATCACCCACCTTTGCAAGTTCACCGGCTTTTCAAGACCAAACAAACCTATGCCTAGAAACTCTTTCTGGCAAACAAAATGCCGGAGGCAAAAATTTGTTGAAGTTACGCCGGGAACTTGTACCATTGCCGGAATTCCGCAAAAACGCCGGAGCGATTCAAATACAGATGTATGTTGAAACAACAAAATATATACAGAAAAGATACCTACTGAAAATTATGCCGGAATTGCGGCCAATAACTACGCCTGAATTACGCGCAATTGCGGCAGAATTATGGGCAATGACGTCGGCTGGAAAAATGGATAACTATTTCAAAACCCTGCAAACCAGAATTGCCGGCGCGGGTTTGAAAACGCTAGGAAGCTTGAGAAGGCACCTTTTACCATTCAAAGTTGTTTTTCCCTTAAAGGCAAAAATAAAATGGCATTTAGAGTCTCTAGGTATAGTAGAAAAACCGCAGGACAAAATGTATTGTCCAATGATTGCACCTTTCAATTTCAGTAAATTCACCATGTTTTTATCTCCACTAGGTGAAACCTCGCCAAATGGCTTCATGCCACTCGCTTCCAGATCCTTTGCGTTGCATTAGACTTCCAACCCAAAGAGGAGAGTCGCTGCCTGGGGAGACACTCAGGGTGATGATAGTGGTTTTTCCCAGGGATTTGTGTAGAGAAGTCACAGTGTATGATCTATATAATCACAAATAATCATAAATATATTACTTGTAAGTACAATAGATTATAGATTAATATATACTGATTATTCGGAGCTAGGGCAAGTGGAAACAAGTTGGAGGCTTGGCCAACATGTGTGGGTCGTTGGGTATTCAACATTGTGCTCTTGAGCAGACAGAATATCAACCCAAGTTCATTGCTTTGATATCTTTCGATATTTTTCCTATTCGAATTTGTCCAACATGGATCAACATGGATCAATGTGCTACATTACATGGGTCCATGGTTTTTTATTTTGATCTATTCTAGGATGGTTGAGGTGTGCCCTATGTGGAAAAACCCGGATGTCCAAATGGACTTCGTTGAAAATATAGTGTATACCGGAATTCATGGTAATGTTTGGTACAGGTAAAAGATTGAGTTTGATCAATATTTTCAGTGAATGAACAGATTGTTTCCCCAATACCTTTTCAATCACCAAAGCCTCAAATGTCGCAGGATGAAGACAAAGATGCCGAGCCCTTTGAGGCTGCGGTGCAGAAGTTGGTATATAAAAGTCCTGCATAGTCCCGTGAAAACTGTGTGTGTGTATTTTTTATCTATCGGATTTTTATCTTTTTCAGGGGTCCTATACCTTCAACGATTCGTTGGCCTCGACTTGGATTGAAGATGGTTTGTGTTCTCCATTTGTTGAAAGTTGAAAGACCAATTTCCGCCAATGTTTGCTAGCTGTGCTCCATACTCGGTTTGTTTGACTATGTTTGACTGTTGATCACTCCAATTGTGTGTAGAAGCAGTCCATGTTTGGTATACCCAGATACATTTGCCGGTTTGACCCAGAACCTTTGCATTTATGTGTTTTTTTCTTCTTGCCTTTGTGAGATATGTATTAGCTGTTATTATTGTTGTTTATGTAAGCTGCGTGCGCTTCATATTGACAACATGTTATTTGCTTTGTGTCTTGGATAGGTTCAAAGTTATTTTGGCAAAATCCTCATTGACTCATGTTGTTTTGTTGTCTGAGAAAGCAGCATCCCCAGTGAACTCCGGATGTATCTTGCTTGTTTTGCTCAAATCCGTGTTTGTTGTTTCCCCATGATGTTGGTGAACATTGCCAAAATTTTGGTGAATATGACCTTGCCAGATGATCAGTATACACATTATATACACTATATATATATATATATATCACTACATTATATATATATATTAATTTATCACTACATTATATATACATATATCATATATTACATTGTATATACATTGATTTATCATGATTTTGGTCATACTTTGTTGGTTTGTTGAAGCATGATCCCAGTGGCCAGGCTACGTGGTTCTTAGTGGACAATTCCCAACTCCAAGCACAAAGCTATGGTGCAGCTGGCCTGGATGAAGCCATCATTTTAAGCCAAACCAATGGTGGTGAAACATGGTGGTAACAAATGGGGATTTTTCATGGGAGCTAAGTTGATGAACATAACTCCAATAACTGTTGTTTATAGGGGATATATCGAACTACTTAATGGGGTTTATAAACCAACTTATGACTGGGGAGGGGCACCAACTTGTATGCACATATAGAACCACCCAATTTCGAAAGGATTCTCCCCATGTGTCCACTTTATATCATTGAATTGTCTGACCATTGTGCAATTGTTTGGGCAAACCCAAATGTGTGCATTCATGAATCATGGGACAATATAGGACAATGGCTTATTTGTGTTTCCATCTATGGAGGAATAGTCATACCATCTGTCTTAAAAGCGCCACATTTATACAAATACTGCGCAATATATGCTGGCCTTCTTCTGGTTGGTGAGGCTCATGCGGAAATTGTGTCGAAGACAGTGTGACACCCCCTATGGTGACTTCATTGTACAGATGGGACAGATCGACACCAATTTTTGTCGATATTCTTTAGTGAAGTGCCAGGGTTGATTTCAGATGTTTTGATTTGTCAAAATAGCCACTCAATTCCTTCTTGCTCCCGAATGCTCCCGAAGGTTTTGCCAAGTGCAAAGGATAGTCGTGTTGTGTAGAGAGTAGTTGTTGGTCGCCGTCATCACTGTCATCACTGTCATCATTGTCATCGTCGTTGTCGTCGTCATCACCGCCACCATCCCCATCCCCATCCCCATCCCCATCATCATCATCATCATCATCATCATCATCATCATCACCTCAATCTGGAATTATTCCCCAATGATTGGTGGTTCTACCGTTTCCAGTATCTTAGCTTCCCTTTTGGCTATTTAGTTCGATGTTTTACCTATTAGAACACTGGATTAACCAGAGGTGATTTGCCATAGCTACTGCTTAAGTTACCAGAGGGTAACCTCATGGATCTCCACATGTTGTATGTAAAAATCAACATGTGAGCAGTGTTCAGCCCCCTTTCGATTCATGATCAAATGGAATTATACAATGTTATACCGTTATATCATATTGAGGATTATCACAACCCCTTACTAAAATACTGGAAAATCCATGAATGAACAGCTCCAATTTCTATCAATTTCTTATGATTTCACCATAAAACCCAACATTTGTTGGAAACAAAAATCATCCTCCATCCTGCTGGGTTCCCGCCATTTCCCGTGCCAGGCTTGGGCTATCGGGGCTCGAAAGATCTGGACGACTTGGTGCCGAGCAAAGCCGCGGCTGGTGGCCCTAGATGCCACGGGTGGTTGTTTTTTTTATGGCTGGTTACGGCTGGTTACGGCTGGTTACGGCTGGTTACGGCTGGTTGTTGAAGAATGGACGATTGAAAATGAAAGTGGTGGACTTACTTTAATAACAAAAAGTGGTTTTGACATGATTGAAGCACCTGAAATTAGGATCTCAGCATTAACTATGAGATATCCCGGGGTAACCATGATGTGGAACCAAACCATTCCTGCAACTGCGCTTGCCAACAGGTGCCATGAAGTGGCATGTTTTCCTGTTGAAATAGAAATTTTAGTTGGTTTAGTTGGTTGACTTAAGCTAATGTCAATTCATGTCAAATCCAAATTTAGTGTTGATGAAATCAGATTAAATCCTCCATTTTAGTTGGTTGTAACCTAAGTTGGGATATATAAGCCGAATAATTATGGTACCACTTTAGATCATCTTAAATCCATTTCAATCCATTTCAAAATAAGTCCACTTAAACATGTGGACCTGCACCAAGTGGCAGGTTTCCCGAGGAACCTGTCGGATGCCGCCCGAGGTCTGGGGTGAAAAGGTCCCTGGCCACGATCGGGGCGACGGCTGGATCCAGGTGAGCTGTGAATCTCAACCGGCTGACCTGGAAGTTTATCAGTTCGGTTTTTTTTTGACGTGATTTAACCAATATTAACCAATAAAATCTAATGAGTATGGATGATTTATGGGTGACTTTCCCAATTTATGTTTGGGTTTCGGGGATTTTACATATTTTACATGATTGAACAAGTAAATATGAAGTTTTTGCATGTTCTATCCATGAGGATAATGCGGTGATGGATGATAATGCTGGTTCTGTTGATCAGTACCCTCCGGTGTCATCAAATGTGGCTGGCTGGTAAATCCAACAGGCAATGTTTGATTATCAGAAGGTATGTTGGGGGGATTCGCATGATTGAACCAGTAAATATGGAGTTTTAACATGTTTTAACTTTAATGATTATATAGAAATGATGGGTATACACGTGATAAATGATTGTTTTTATGGGGAGAGGTGGTTGTGAACCAAGCGCGGATTCGGAATATCCGGCACTCTTTCGTTGAGGAAATCAAGCAGTTGTCTGCAAATCAGGTGGCGTTTGCTTCTTAGAAAGCGGCCGATGAGAGAGCTGAGATGTTGTCAATTCTAGTTTCTCATGTACATGACGGAGCCGATTTGAGGATGAGATCCTATACGTCCACCTTGGACAGATATGATTCTTCCAGCAGACGCGCCCAAAAATTGTCCAGGCAGAAGCATTCCAAAATACAAAACCATACCATTGAGATTCACGGTCTTGAATCAGAGCCCTTATCCTGGATATGCGCCGAAAACCTGGCTGCGCGTCAGCCACAATGCGTTCATAATGACGAAAGACGTGTGAGGAGGAAGCTGTGGGTCCTCGACAAAGTAGGTGATGATTTGTGATCGTCCTTTGGCGATGGTTGCTGGCTGACTTGGGAAATTATATGATAATTATGGGTTATTATCATTATTATCATAATTCCCCAAGTCAGCCATAATTATCATTATAACATCATAATTATCATAATTCTCATATATCAGCCATATCATTTATTATTTATCATGATAAGTCAGCCATTTTTTCCCTCCGTGGAAAACACGGATGGTGGCCAGCTGGCCAGCAATGGGTGGCGCTTTTGGGCGATGAATCTTTGGACCAGGTCACCGAGGTCTCGGCTGGGGCTGATTGTCGATGGGGACGTATTTACATGTATTTATTGTATACATATCAATGATTATTGCATATATCATCATATAATCATATATAATCATATATGTCAATATATATCATATATTTGGAGTCTAGTAACTAAGTAGTATACGTGCATGTTTTAAGTATCATTATCATTATCCCCACATATTTTACAGATGTTTGATACATGTGTCTTGTCGTTGTAGGTGATCATGATAAAGTCATACAAATTCCCAATGTGTTGCAGATGTTTTATACACATGCCATATCCCATATTTTGTTGGTTGACCTATATCTCATAAAACTAGAGTCCAGTAGTAAAAATACATGATCCTTATAGTATACTACGCTTATGGTGGTTTCCACAAAAGGGGGATACCCCAATAGCTGGATGGTTTATATATCATGGAAACTCCTATATTACTAAGAATCAATGGATGATAACTAGGGGTACCCCCAATAACTTAGGGAACCTCCATACCCTCTTGTAATTTAGCATAGCTATTGAAAATTGCCATTTATAGTTGATTTACCTATTAGACATGGTGATTTTCCATACCAAAGTATTAGTTTACCAGAGGGTTTCCCAATATTAATATCGTTTTCCATAGACATGTTATTATCCAATGATTATCCCACTTTTCCCATTAAATCACCATGTTTGCTGGTTAAAGCAGTTAAACCTTTGTGGGCTGAACATCCCGAAATTGTCAGGTGGGCGACTTCTATTTGCCTGAGGAGCTCGAGGGCAAACGCGTGTCCTGCGGCCTGGACCCGGGATGGAAGCAGTTAGATGGTTTTATAACATGTTATATAATGTTATATAATATTATAAACCAACTTAGACTTGGGTTCTTGGATATCGACATATGCAATTATATATACACATATATAACTGATATGTTATATATTTGTTGGAATGTGATCTAGTTGTTACTAACAGCTTGCGCTGAAAGCACTGGCTGATTTTGTCTTTTGATTTACCGAAGATGGTGATGTTCCCACTGGGTTGTTAAATAACCAGGTCCCTGGACGATGATTTGACTTAGTAAGTTATAAAGTGTTATAATCATAAGTTAGTTCTTTTGCTGTGGTACAAGAATAACGCCGAGAATTAAGTCACCACCCAAGAAAAGACATTTATCAAATGCATTACACCCATGATTCCTAACCTGTGAGTAAATTGTTTATAGCCAATAAAATATGACCTGTCAAAATCCGCGAATACTCCACAATTTTCTTTGCTATAGGATGGTTAATTATTGAGTATCCACGTTTGACATCTTTTGACTGTAAGTAGGGTGCAAATGCAGGTAGGGAGGGTCCAAGTCAAGCTGTAGCAACCTATAGTCAGATAGATTGGGGTATAACCCCCACCACCAAGTTGTGTTTGTCGGTGTATAAACCCCATAGAATTCACCTATCGGTAAACCATAGATAGGACCATTTCCTGTATGTTTATTATTATTTATTAGTTTTTGATTCATTGTTTATTTTGACAAGTCTGCAATACTTAGTATCAGTATTGGTTTTTTCCAAAATTGATATCATTGCATCTCTATGAATATTATAGCTGTTGCTATGTTTACTTCCGATGACAATCACTGATTCTGAATTATATGACAACCCATAGCACTATATATATATATACGAATAGTATTTGGTTGTCACTGTGAATATCACTATACTAATGTCTTAAAAAACAAAATAATAAATAACTATTTCACAATTCTATTAATATGATATGAGTAGCGATATTGATGATGATAGTGACAATCAATTACTATTGGGTACTTTCAATATTACTCTTTCTATTATCAGTGGATTGGTCTGGGGGAACATGTACAGGAAACCCTTATATAAAATGGGGAAGCCCATGATTTACTGTATATTAAAATGTTTCCCTTCAACCAATCCAGTAAATTTACTGTGATTGTATATAGTATCACTATTAATGATATATATATATATATACTGTTATTTGAAAATCAATAGCAATATATCACTATTATAATTTCTATGATATATTGTCTGCATTTCGGCTACTATTCTATTATATATGCACGTGATAATCACAATTTCACCATTTCTATTCTGATCCTACCATTGCGATGGTGAGGTTGGTGGCCCAAGATGCTGAGGACGGTCCGGTGAATAGCGGTAGCCGGTAGCCGTTAACGATGATTAGTAGCGTTTCATTAATATTCATATTGATTTTTCGATTGTCAATATGTGGTTTTGTTGTCCTCAAAAACGGTGTTCCATTGGGTTAAATGAGGTTTATTTTATTTACCTTTAACCAAAGTACGCAAGGTTTTTTTCATGTTGCCGGGATTTAATGGAAGTTGATCGATTGGTATAACCCAGTCTCGTTTCGCTCACTATCACTATAGCACTAAATGTTGGGCCATTGTTGCGGTAAAGTTTAACACATATTCCACTATGTGGTCAATAATATGAAGCTGGTATGATGGGTTAATATGTGTTATTAACACTATTGTGGTATATCATATAATAAGGGTACAGCGGGTGCCAGAATTATAGAACGGAGCCAGGAGTACAAAAGTACGGTAAAATACCGTACCTTTGTACTCCTCCGGGTTGCGATTCCGCGCGGAGTCGGGAAATTTAATTATAGAACGGGGCCTGGGAAACATTAATTATAGAACGAAAATGGGAAATGTGAGAAAAATGGGGGAAAACAGAATTATAGAACAGCAGCACTCCGACAGGAATTATAGAACGAAAATGGGAAATGTGAGAAAAATGGGGGAAAACAGAATTATAGAACAGCAGCGCTCCGACAAGAATTATAGAACGGGGCCCCGGAAACATTAATTATAGAACGGGGCCCGGGAAACATTAATTATAGAACGAAAATGGGAAATGTGAGAAAAATGGGGGAAAACA
>Ga0126342_10006345_pt1 | contig 20941 bp, 19 predicted proteins | sample Cyp1metagenome_FD_92528 | JGI IMG/M metagenome (GOLD analysis project Ga0126342, IMG submission 92528) | Coral microbial communities from Lord Howe Island, Old Settlement Bay, Australia - Cyphastrea 1 metagenome | ecosystem: Host-associated > Invertebrates > Cnidaria > Coral ...
ACATAGCCCCAAGATAGGCCGCCGACCCTCAGCATGTCATGTTCGCAAGTTCAGATGACATCCCCCTCTCTCTTTCCCTCCCCCGACCCCTACCGGCGCCGCCGGTGTGCGAAGCTCTACAATATTTCTCATACAAAAATTCATCGCAGTCATCGCATCCTATAATTCCTCCAGTGGAACCTGAGTTTTTTGCATGCTGCAAACCCAGTGGACTGACATCCACCGAGATGGGGCTGCCACTGCCTTCTGGGTGAACAATCGCACTGGCAGAGTCAAGAATATGAGTTCCTTCAATAACAATATGAACAATGAGAAATGTGTGTATATATAATATATATATATGTTAAATAAAAACCTGAAGACTTCAGAAGACTTCAGAAGACATGAATTATGACACATAATATGGTTTCTCCAGATCTATGAAAATAATTGATGGGTTGGAATCTGCTTCGTTTGCAAATACTCATATCCGTCCTTGATCGCTGAAGACTTCAGGCCCTTTCTGAAAGGCAAGGGAACCTAGCCAAGCTGCACCTATTTCTACTAGCTTCCGTAGCATCAGCTTCAAGCTGAAAGAACAAGGCAACCTGTTTCTAGTGGTCCATTTTAACCAAAAAAGTTTAACCAGTTTAAAGTGAGATTTAAATGGGAATTCACCCGTAAGAATGGACATGAGTTGGAGCTTCCAACTTTGGGGCCACAATCTGTGCCAGGTTCACGAATAACAGCCCGAACGAATTCAGACTTGTCAACCTCGGTCGAACATTGTGGCACCCATGATTCCATGATCCATCAGGGTTTTTTAAGAATACAACAATGTTCCAATTGCCAGTCCACAAATGACCAGATCGAGTCAAAAGTCAGTACTCCACATTGCCAAACACACTTTATAGTCCGTGTATGTAACATGCCTGTCTTCATTACAATCTAACTCTTCAGCGTCCTATCCATGTCTTATCCCAATCTCCAACACTGAGATGCCAAACGAAACCCGTCTTGTCTTTGTCCATTTTCACCAGCACGGAATAGACTCGATCCTGTTTTTGAAAGCGAGGCTATCTTTGCTGCTGGAGTTTCAGAGTCTCCAAACCTACTTTATCATTGTTTATACTCAGAGAAGCAGTACAGAATGGCCAGTTTCACGGCGACACAGGTGAACTCAGAGTTCAGCTGGCTGTTGAAGTCGTTTGAAACTCAAAACCACTTCGCTTTCTCTAAAGCAAAGTATCCCAAGATCCACGGCATGCCATGGCCTCTTCAAGAGCGGCATTGTTGATGGCCAAGGCGCTGCTGCGTAGAAGTGGCCGGAGCCTCTGAGTTTTCTGTTCCGACGGGTTTCCCAAAGTAGTCCAAAACGTGTGAAAATGGAGGGTCTTGGGCCTAAAAGTATGAAAATTGAAAAATGTAACCTTTAACAGCGTTGAAAACTATGGCAAAAACCGACATTAAGACTATGATTTGTATTCTGGCGCCTGGCCGGCCGAAGGTGGGGCCAAAAAGGTGGGAAAAGTCGGAAAAATGAGAGTTTCAGCAAGGTTTCAGAAGGGACGTTTGGGAATTTTCCTGTTTCGACGGGTTTCCCTAAGTTTTCCAAAAACGTGTGAAAATGGAAGGATGAAAATGGAACATTGTAACCTTTAACAGCGTTGAAAACTGCAACAAAAACCAACATTAGGACTATGATTTGTCTTCTGGCCCCTGGCTGGCCGCAAGTTGGGCCAAAAAGGGGTGGAAAAGTTGGACAAACGGTAGAAGTTGAAAAACAATAGGTTTAGCAGGATTTCAGAGAGGACGTTTGGCAGTTTTCCCGTCTCGAGGGGGATAAAGTAGCCTAAATAAAGACTATGACTTATGTTCTGGCTTTGGCTGGCTGCAAGTTAGGCCACGACGGTGCAAAAAGTAAAAAAAATCGGGGTTCAGCCGAAGCATGCGGCAATTTGCCTATTTCAATTTTTTGGTTTCCTATTCAATGTTTTTTCTTCCTGCGTTTGGTTGGAAGTGCGCGCAGTGCGCTCTCTTCCGCTTGCACGTGCCATTCTTTCCGGGAACATAGTTGGCCGCTTGGGGTTGCATGCTTGCTTCGGATTCTGCCTGACTCGCGCTGCAGGTAGGGCACGTGTGCTGGTATCTGCGCACCGTCACCTGACCATTGCGAACGCACGCGAACGCGAAAGGTATTGTCGCACATATACCGGTGATCGATTTGGCCAGTCAAGATGGTGCTCGCAACCGTGCCGCTGCAAAAAGGGCATGTGTAGGATATGCGTTGCTTTCGAGCTGTTGCTGGTGCAGCGGTTGCCGCTGGTGGATTGCTCAACGGTTTTGTGGGTGGCGTGTCAGAATGGAAATATATGCCGGGGTTGGCGGCAGGGGGCAGCCCTTAAATTCGGCTCCTCTGGCTCCACACGAGTGGCCTCCCCCACGAGCGTCCCAGAGCGACTATAGAGCTCTATGGTGAGGCGCGCCCCAAGCCGCCGACCCTCCGACACCGGGCCCCGAAAAACACCAAAAATCCTTCACTCCGCCTAAAAAAAAAAACTTTTTGGACGGAATCCGGGTCGCCCATAAGCGTTTCCAAGAGCATTTCCCCCTCCCCCCGTTTTGAGGGCACCTAAAATCGGAAAAAATGCCGTTTTGACACATTTTCGGGCCCACGCTTTTTAGCTTTTCGAAATTAACAAAATGCTGTAAATTACAGCATGGTTGCGTTTTAACGTCTTTTGCGGGAGCAATGCAAAAATGCAGAAAATGTTGTAAATACCACTACTTTTTAGACCAGAGACGCACAAAACATCACAAAACACTGCAAATACAAGTTTTTTTGAAAGCAAAGCAAAAAAAAACACTGTAAATTACAGCGTTTCTTGGCGGGTTGATCGCAAAAAATGCTGGCATTTACACGGTTTTTGCAATTTCAAGAAAACGTGGAAGGCACGAAACACTGTAAATAGCTGGGTCAATGCTGTGTCTTGGCCACTTTTGGGCACCGAAACGCTGGTATTTACGCAGTTTTTTGCCCGTGACGGCGCCAAACCCTTGTGAATTACAGCATGTTTTACACTTGTTGAACCGATGTTTTGTCTTGATGAACGCAAAAAACGCTGGTATTTACGCGTTTCTCAAAAAATCGAAGGTCGTGACGTGAACGAAACCTTGTAAATAACAGTGTTTTAGCCACTTTCGGGGACTAAAGCTGTGGTATTTACGCAGGTTCTTGCATTCTTCCACAAGAAACAACGTTGCAGATTGAAACTGGACGACGGCGTGACCCGAAAGACAGATGGAGGGAGACGCACAGAAGCTTTTACACACACAGGGGGCTCTTACACAGGGAAGCCTTTACACAAAGGAGCTTTTTACACACAGAAGGTTTTACACAGAGAAGTCTTGACTCTAAGGAGCTTTTGCACACAAACGTCTGGGAGCTTTTACACACAGAAGCTGTTACACAGAGAAGTCTTTACACAGAGAGCTTTAACACACAGACGCGTTTGCACACAGAAACTTTTACACAGAGAAGCCTTTACACAGAGAGTGTTTACACACGGAAGCTTTTACACACAGAGAAATCTTTACACAAACGCGCTTTCACACAGAGAAGCTTTCACACACAGAAGGAAGCTTTTACAGTACTTTTACACAAAGAAGTCTTTACACAGACTGGTTTTTACACACAGAAACTTTTACACACAAAAGCTTTTACATAGAGAAGTCTTTGCACAGAGGCGCCTTTACACAAAGTAACAAGTTGAAATTGGCAGCTGTTCTTTAGGAAATGGAAGGTCGAGTAATCCGGCGGAGCCGATGATGAACGTCAGCTCAAAAATATGTATAATTATGTATACATATTTTATATATATATATAATCTCATATAATCAATTATAATCATATATCATGCACATCATAGACTTGCTTACCTGACGGTGTAGAGTACTCCAAATATCCTTTAGTAGAACCTTTTGTCAGCAGAAACAAATCGAGATGAATTGCCAGATTGGCATCCCACCATGACACCGAGATCTTGGCTCTTGATAGCTTAGCTTGCCATCACCTCAGAAAACGCAACTGTTGTACAACAGAAACAGAGTTTGCTCTGAAAAATGTGGCCCCAGGATAATTTTCAATGACTTTTTGAAATCATTTTCGACCCCCCCCTAGGACTCAAAGGGGAATATCACGTACAAAGAAGATTGTGGAGGGACTAGAGGGGGGCGAGAGGGGTCGAGGGGTTCAGAAACGAAGCGGTGCTCAAATTGACGGCTTTGCTTCTCAATCTTTCACCAAGATGCGATTCCGATCGATCAAATTCCACGCAGCTTCTGCCTCGCGATAGGGTTTCCATCAGCATCCATCTGCAAGAATCAAATCTGACCCAAATGGCAGCATCTTAATCACTGCAAATCGAAAGTTTTGCCAGCACCTCTTGAATCCATCGTGTGTTGCCCATACCATGGGCCGCTGGACACTCAGATTTGCCAACGCCTCCTCCTTCGAAGAAACATTGTCTGCCATCCTGACCAAACGGCAGGATGAAACCGACGCAAGCACACGTTGGTAAAAGAGTTCCTCTTCTCTGGCAAAAAGAACCAAAAAATAACCAAACCGTGAAGTTGAGACGAGTTGAGCAAAACTTGACACCATCCAGACTTCGACACTTGGGAATCTTTGCAGTTGTCTGTTTGATTGGGAAAGTCTGGGCTCCACGGCAGCATCACCGCACTACTATGCAGTTGGTCGGCCAGCTTCCGCGACCTTGACAGACTCGCTTTGCACCGACAGCACCGCTGCGGTGAATCTGAGGATGCGAGCAATGCATTTTCATACTGGATCAAGAAGGCCACATAGTGAAAGGTTTGAACCTCTTCTGACCTCGGAGGGCGGAAATATCTGGATGCAGGAAGAAGAAGAAGAAGAAGAAGAAGTGATAAGCGTGCATGTCTATACACAGGCATGTGCTGTGCAGGCACCCTCTGTGGAAGCAAGGAAATACTAGATACTACTAGATACACTCCCCCTATTTGTACTTATTGCGCGAAGTGAGGCGTAATGTTGAAGGCCAAATTGTGTGGAACTGTACATCAGTGTATTCGTGTTACAGAGTCCACACTTGGCGAAGCCAGGCTGATTCAGAGACCAAAATCTGTTCGCTGCGATGGCTGTCTTCTGTACGCTGATGCTATTGGTTGTGCTCTATCCCATACCTTCCACATTGGCTTTCCCTGGGTGCTCAAACGCATCAAAGCCAAGTATGATAGGCATCAACCAGTCCTTGATAGCCAAGCAGGAAACATCAGGAAACCACACTCTGCACAGTCAAGTCAGAACTTGTCCAGTGAAAGGAGGTTTATTGGAATGAGTCCAAAACTGTCAACAAACCTGTGCAAATTGGAAGAGAGGTATCCCGGCGCATGCTTAGCATATAGAGGCCCATTGCACCCGTCATCTATTTTCCCCACCTGTCAGGTGGAGTCTCTGGAGCCAGCTCTCTGCATGAGCCCCTACGGACCCGAACCCTATGGCGCGCTTGCCAGTTTTTTTGGGCTCCTACGGACCCGAACCTTACGCCAGATATAATGCCTAGTAGAATGTCAGAATATCATGTCAGGTATAAAGTGTCAGGTAGAATGCCAGATAGCGTGTCCGGTAGAATGTCAGAATATATGTCAGATAAATGCCAGACGAAGTAATTACCCACCTTTCAGGCAGATCTTTGAGGCCTTGACCCAGGGGAATTCATCATCTGACACCACCTCGAGCGCGGTGGAAAGATTGGAAATGGAAAGTAAAAGAAGCCACTGGTAAAACGGTTGAACTCAGCAGATCTCAGCATTCTCCAGGATCGACTGGAGCCAAGACATCCAGTTGTGCTGGTCAGCCCATCAGGCCATCCAGCTCTAATTCCAAATATCCAAGCGGTCTACAGATGTCTACAGCAAGTGCTGTATAGTGCTGTCCTATGTTCCCTTTTTCAAGCGGTAACACAAGGATAGCACCGCCCCCATGAATCATGGGATCCCAACACAGGCGCGCATCGCTCTGGGCCACTCCGCAACTGGTAATACACCTATCGCCGCGAATGGTTGGTTGGTAAGAAAATGTTGGAGTAAGAGCTTGATACGAGCTTGATGCTCTTCAGTCAGCGTCTGAAGCTGACTGGAGCGTTTCACCAACAAACTTGTGACCTGTGTCCCGAAAGGTGACAACACACACCAGTATTTCACGGAGGAAAAGGTCCCACGAAACGGAAACTGATAGCGCCTTGACCCGCATCGTCTAGTCTCTGCCAAAAGGTCATCAACTTTGGCCGAGCGCAGTAGATGAGCTCTCGCCTGAGTGCAAGCTGTGAATTGCAAGATCTCTTCGCCAGCTTTCACAATGGCCAGGGACATTGTGAGCTTACTTTGGACCCACCAAGGCATGACTGACATTGATTGGATTCCAGTTGAAGAGCGGCCATCTTTCGTCATCTTTCATCCTCTTTCACTTGATGCAAGATCTGCAAGAAAATCACGGAACCCTTCGCCTTTCGATCCTTTTGTCGAAGCTGGTCTCTCCAAGTGCCCGGACAGCTTTGCCATCGCGCGAGCTCGTGGCCCCACCTGTTGAGTAGCCTGATTCCAAGTTGGTTCTGTTGGACAAAATCATGTTCGACATTTCACTGTTGTCAGATTACAAAGACTACATCAACAAAACAAAATACATAAAATGCATGAATCTGTATGTATGAAAACATGTGAAAATATGTAGAACGTGGTGACAGCATGTCATCTTCGTCATCTTCGCCCACCTCAGCCTGCTGAAATTTGGCCTTCATCTCTGGACTCACCGTTTGCCTCAGCTGACCAACACACTAAAAAGGTATAACAAGGTGACTGTCGTCTCCGGCAAGAAATAGCTGACATATTGCTGACTGGGCTTGTCCGGCAGGGTATAAGCAATATCATCATAGGCTTCTCGCCAAGGCGTGGATGAGACCTAGGCTGGGCCCGGGAGTTCCCCTCGCCTTGTCCCATCAAATCGCTGGTGGTTTGAACCTCTGCTAAAAGTACTCGCCATTTGGGATCATCCCCCCAAAAGATGCTGAAAAAAACACCACACTTGAACCACCAAAAATTCCATTGCCAGCCCCAAAAATTTCGAGCTGCATTTTGCTACCCAGAAAAGAGATCTCCAGCAAAGCAAATCAAAGCTGGGTGCACCAGCCATTGTGGAGGCCAAGGTCTTGCCATCCTCGGCGCAAACTGATTGAGAAGGGCTGCACACGTTCGCTTGGAATAGTAACTTTGGCTTGAAACAAATCACATCATGTAGAATTTGTAGAATCCCTATCAACTGTAATTCATCATGATTAACCAGAGTCTTGGCCACTGCTGATCCTCCCTTTCTTGGTGAGGTATATTATATATATATAATATATATAAATATATAAGTTCAAGAAAATACCCAGCCAGCTAGACCCAGCCAGTGTCTGAGCATCACACTTCCTGACGCAACACCACCACCGCAGCTTTGTTCCCGCAGGGCCTGAAGACACGACCAACAGTTGCCCATGTTGGTCAACATGTTTTTGTTACAGCCGTTCCTGCAAGAGTCTATTCCAAGTTAGCTTTCCATCAAAATCATCAGCGGAAATTTAATACCTTCATGTGACGAATGATGAAAAGTGAGTCACCAGCCAAAATGATTAGAAACTGATGGGCGTTGATGAGCTTCAAGCTCGCCAGCACCAGTTGGGTAGTTGCCTCGGCTTCAAGTGCTTCCTATCCCTTTCGTAACTAGTGAGCAGCTGATGGAAATCTGTGCCAGCTGAGAGGGGGACTTGCAGAGAAGACTGTTGCAGCCATCAGCCCCATTCTGCTGGATTGGTGCTCCTGGCCAGCAAAATCACTTGGAGTTAGAGGTGTTGAAATGAATACAAATCAATGCCAACAAAATGAGCACCATGCTGCTGAGTGCTTTGTGACTCCACACAAGTTCTTGCTCTGATATGACCTCTCGGTCTTTCTTGCAGTGCTGTTGCTTGTAATGACACAAGGACTCGTCGTTGCGAATATCAAAATATCAAAACACTCAAAGTTCATCAAACCGTCAATAGCCAGCGAAGCTCGTAAAACCACAAACCACACATTTTGGTGCCCTGCACAACTGAAGATCAATGCATTGCTCTTTCAAGTCCTCCAAAAAACCCTTAGATCTCTTTTCATGAGACCGCAGCCTGGGAAAGCTTGGCAATGACATGCAATGACAATGAGAAATCAGATGTGCAGTGCCCTTTTCATCCCATACTGCGCGAGTGACTCCTCGGGCCACCAAAGTCTCTGTGCAGCAAAAAACCGGCTGTCACCGGCCAAGGCTAAGGTGGATACAGAAGAGAAAGCTTGTTCAACCGCAGGAACTCTTGTGTCGTTCGCCTGGTTATCGGGTCGAACCGATGCAATCGCCAATCTGAATACATGTGGAATATGTTTGGAATCCCAGATAAGCATGAAAGACGTCCGATTCTCAGCTGTCCAAAATAAAACCCCATGATCAGTTCGTGCTTTGTTTTGGAGGCTAGACTCCTCTCAAAATTTAAAAAATCTGAGTTTCCTCACATTCCTTTCAAAAGTCTGAAAATCCAGGCGCCAAGCGCATCGAAGTATGAGCCAGCACCGCGTTTGTTCGGGCCTGCAATGCGGACATGCGGACATGCTTCAAAATACTCGTGCCAACAACAAAAAACTTATGGGTTGCCATCCGAGAATGCCAAAGTCAAGCCTTTATTCCGGAAGCAACTTGATATGATACAGTGGAACAGTGTGGAACATCTGCATCTCCGATGGTGTTCCCCCAGTCACAGGGGAAGCATCACTCACATTCTCAACCAGGATCCATCCAGTGCTGCCTACAGACTCTTTGCTCGCCACCGGGTCGCTCCAGAGCAGAGCAACGAAGAGACGATTTACTGAGCGGAACGGTCGCGTTGAACGGGTTGAACGGGCGGTCTCAATGGTTGCAAAATGATGTTGGATCGGTATCCATGACTCGAGGGAACCAATGTCAAACTATGTTCTGTCTTCAATATGTGGAGAGTTAGAGTTCAATGGTCCGTGCAGACTAGGCAGCGGTTGAATGAAGGTCTTGAGATGTGGCCAGACTCTGGTGATATGATCAGTGTCCAGTAAAATTGCTGGTCTAATTCTGCACATTTCTGCACATATGCAGGCGTATACCCTTCGTACATCTTCGTACAGGGCTCGCGGATCGCGGATGATCCCTTGAGAATCCCCGCATAAATGCTTTTTCCGCTCTTGCTTCGAAGAGTAGACGATCTCCAGATCCTGTTGGCATCGGGTCATCCGGTCATCGTCCTGTTGAAAGCTGATGTATCTGTCAGTGATGCTCTTTTCCCAAGACAGACTGCCGTTCCCAGGTCATCTTCAAGTCATCTGTCTCAGGTCATGGTCCATGTTTTCGGCGCGGTCCTTTTCCAACTCCGGAGCTCCAGAAATGCGAACATAGACCTGGAAAAACTGGAAAAAGAATGAAACGCCAGTTGGAGACTCACTGGATCCCAGTCGGATTTCATCACCCCGGCCTCATCGTCATGTCCCTCAAATCGAACGGCGGCAATCTGGCTCTTGCCAACCTGTCAAGAGATCGAATTGGGGGAAAGATCTGGAGAATACATGAGAATACTGGACTCTTGAAATCATTTTATATTGGACTATCATAACCCATCATAGATAATTCATATAAAATAGTAATGATGAATCATAACCCATAGATGAATCATAACCCATTTTATATTGGACTATCATAGATTATTCATGATAATCCCATCTCCAACAGAATTCAACTTCGAGTTACAGAGAATGTCGATGCCGCAGTCTGGGCCCCAAACACGCTCGGTGAGCTTTCCTTTCGTACCCTTCCAGACCTGCAGATGCTTTTAGATGTTGAAAGGAGCTCATGAAATGCACTTTCATTTTGGCCTGTCAGATGGTATGGATTTGACCGCTGGGCCAATCGTGCATGTTTCAAGTAGTTAATTGATTGTTCACCAAAATCATGATAATAATAGCAACAGCGATGATTTCGCCATGATAGGGTGATGAGGAGGCAGAGTGGGAAGAGGAAGATTGGCCAACCCTGGATTAATAAACCCTGGTCAATTGTTTGGGGGTACTTCCCCAAATTAAATAGTGACCTTCTGCTACTCAAATGGTAGCCTAAATTAAACCTTGACATCACTCCTATTCACTATTCTTCGATGTCATGACTTGGGGTTGTCTGATTTCTTTGGTATATAATACCCCAAAATCCCGGGGATTTATCCCATGGATTATATATAGCGTTTTCCTATAAAGCCACCCCATTAAAGCAAGGGCTACTAAAACAAGGCTATGTTTTGTGGAGTATACCGTGTATACCAGCCTGCTCTCCTTCATCGGTCACCAGATCACGGCAAGCAACAACCTTCTGGAAGCGTGGATAGCCTCGGTTGGGGAAAAAAATCTTTACCCCTGGTGGTCCATGGTGAAAATCCAATACAAAAGATGTGGCCAGGCAGTGTAAAGGTCAACCAGCTTAAAAGGTCATCCATGGCCTCGTGCCCCAAATGCAGCACTGGTGCAACGGCACGTGATGTCGTCGATCAATGGCCTGAAGAAACCACCAAAGGTCAAAGGTAAAGTGGACCCAGATGAAACACATTCAGGATTCATGATGATTCATGATGCAGCTATAGTCTGGTTGGCAACCCTCTGATTGATTACAAGCCGACAATAGCTCCCATTCTCTACTAAGACTCTACTATGTCTGCTCTGCGTTGGAAAATCTCTTGATACCTTGCAAATGTCCGCGTATACATTGCCATTCATACAAAGGAAGACTTTTAGGAGGTGAAGTCTTGCGAAAGGCTGGGATCAAGTTGATCAAGTTGCAAATCATGGATATCATTTCATTGAATATCTAAAGAAACATGATAAACATGAGATTCCTGCCACTATCTGCCATTAAACTCCCGTTAACACCGTTAACTCCGGGTCCTTGATCAGCGAAAGCTTAATGCCACAATCCAACCTCAGAGACCAAACGCGCTTTGGTTCCGTGATTTTCCTGCGAAACCAACTTGTTGGAACCACCCTTCACATTGACAAACAGGAGAGAAATCTGCCACAAGAACTTCAATCACTCAACAAATTCGCGACATGAGCATTGGAGCAGCCACATATCTGCCTTACCCTTGTTGGGAACGCTAGTGACTGACCTAAAAATCAAGTGCGACTTGCGAGTTCATCGATGATATCATGGCGAAACTTCAGATATTCCACGCGCTTCGAGGCGGCAGGTTGCGATGAACATGCCCAAATGATAAGACAGAATGATCCCACATCCACGATCATCCAGCTTAAATTTCTCCAAGGGGTTTGTTTCCCAAAATTGCGGTACCACACCATTGTTTTCTCCAAAACAAGACCACTTTAACTTGGATGATAACTTGGGTTTCCGAAGTTTCGAACACCTCCAATAATCATCTTCAAAGTATCCAAGCTGGTGAATGCTCATCCCCGGACTATATTGTAAATGAATGTAAATGATGTAATGACAGGTTTTGACCCGTACCCACTGGATCCCACTGGTATCATCTCCCCAGGTTTTGCACTGTCGTCTTGAGCGAGGCACGGCAAACCTCCATGAATCACCGCAACCTCATTACCAATGACCTGGCACCATGGCTTAGCCATGGGGGGTTGGGGATGGGGGTTGGGGATAGCATGGGGGGTTTGCGGGATCGGGATGGGGATGGGGGCTGAAAATTTCAACCAGGCTGGCAGCTCATGACACAAAGGCAGCTGCTTGAAGCTGGTTTTGCACAGAGAGTAGATGCCTTGGGCAAAGCGAAAAAGTGGACGAAACAAATGAGTCACAAGCAACAGGTTGGAACACAACGTTAAAGATCTTCAGACACATCCTATGGCTGCAACTAGAGCAACTAAAGCATCATGTGTGGCCAGTTTAGCTCAAAATGATGTCTTAGCATGCTGTCGCACGAGACCCAACTTGGCGAAGCAAAAACAAAGGGAATAGGTTTGGGCCGGTTTGGTTCCAGAAATGCGGCCATTTACCAACGATGCGTGTCAATTTTTTGGGGTGAATCAACCATGGTCTGCCATCAATTACCTATCATTTATCCATCATTTACCCACCATTTCCCTATCATGTATCCATTATTTGACTTGAGGCCACCCCCATCCACCAGCTCTGAGCTGTTGGGCGTTGTGCTTCCGCCCCAAAAGCACGGGTGCAGTGCCTGTGGGTCAGGTGGGCTCAAAAATCACCTGTCATCCTGGTGTTGATAGAATATGGAATGTTCAAAAGACTCGCTATACTGCTATACTGTACAAATGAAGATATCTTTGCAAATCCCATATTGGATCTACTACTACTACAGAATCACTGTATGTGTATATATATATAGATATAGATATATCTCTCCCTCTCTCTTTCTCTATACGTGTGTATTTCATATATATATATATATATGTACATATATATATATGCTACCCACCCCCTCCCCACCAATAACGATAAAATAGCTTAAAACTTGATAAATGCATGGATTGCATAGTTTTGACGCAATGCGTGAGCTAAAGCAAAGAGGTCAGATATGTTCAGAGCGGCACGCAGAGTAGCAAGACTAGGCTGCTGCAGGCTTTGAAGAGTGCATTGAGCTTGTCAAGAAGTTGCAAAACTGACACAACTAACAACAGGACAAGATGTGTGCACACTCCGAACAGTGCAATCATGCTGTGAAGCTGACAAGTGACGTATCAAGACTAGATACGCTGATGGGAACACATTGGAGAGGTGGATTGAAGTTTGTAGTTGAGTGGATGAGTTTGTTGGCGCATGGGAGGAAGTCAAACTCTGATCAAAGTTTCTCACTCAAGAGCTTGCGCACTATGTGAGACTAAGCTTGGCATAGGATGTGCTGTGATGTTTATGCCCTTGAATCCTGTCTCAAGATCTCTCCTCAGGATTCAGTTTTTCCGTTTTTCAGTTTCTGGCCCCAGATCTCTCCTCAGGATTCAGTTTTTCAGTTTCTGAGTTTCTGGCTTCCAAGATTTACCCAAAGACTAAAGAGTCCTGTGCAAATCTTGGAATATTGGATACATGCATACACATTCCTGTCTAGGTTTGACAAACAAAAAAAGTACCTGGAAACTGACACTTTGGGATAGTTTGGGAGGAATGGTGGGGTATTTCTTTGAGAACATGTAACATTGCTTTGCAACAGAATGCTTTAATAGATGCTGCAGGATTTTGAAAGAGTCTTGCCTGTAAAGAAAGATGCAGTATTTGATTCAAAGAGTACCGGACACATTGCGCAAAATAGTTGAGGCCGGTGGGGCATGTTGTAAAAGAATGTACTGTTTCTGTGTAGTAGAATGCGTCAATAGATGCAGTAGTTGTACTTTGAAAGAGTCTTACCTGTAAAGAAAGTCCTCAAATGGATGCAGTACTCTTTTGAAAGAGTATCGGACATAATGCATAAAATGGTGGGGCATATTTTTTAAGATTGCACCATTTCTTTCAAAGGGATAGATGCAGTAGTACTTTGAACAAGTTTTGCCTTGAAACAAAGTCTTTGAATGGACGCAGCACTCTCTTGATGTGTGTTGTATTCTTTAGCACGTGTAGTAGCGCAGCATCACTCTTTGCATTATTCCATTACGAAAAGTATGAGAAAATTGAACATTGCTTTAAACTAGCATACTTTGCAAGACTCTTTCATGGGCGCAGTATTCCTTAGAAAATGCCAACAAACGTGTGAGGTCCCTTTAAAAGGGCACAGAATTACTTCAATAAGAAAGCTCTCTTAGCCTATGCAGTATTCATTGGAAACCGCAAACAATATATTTAGAAAAGAGTTGTAGTGTAGCATTCCTTAAACACGGTGCGGCATTCTTTCAAGAAAATGCAACCTGCTTTGAAATAGAATGCCTCAATAGATGCAGTAGTACCCAGAGGAAATGTTAGTATTAGCTTCAAAAAAAATCCTTGAATGGATGCAGTACTCTGCTGAAATAGTATGTTGAAAGAAGTGTAGAAGTGTAGCATCACTTGTTGCAAAATTCCATTAAGAAGAGTAACACATTTCTGGAAAATAGATGGTGTAGTATTCCTTGGGAAAGGACAGAACATAGTGAAACATTCCCCCTGAAATGCGCAGCATTGCTTTACTATATGTAGATTTGTTTAATGGATGATATGTTTTATTGAATCGTGTAGTGTAGTAGTACAAAATATGTTTGTTCAACAGTGTTGTATCATGACTGTTCTTTTAAGAGGGTGTAGCAGCAACAGAGTGGGTAATACCCTTCAAAGAGAATTTCAATGTTTGCAGTTTTCCTCTAGAAAAGGATGCCACCTTAGACCAAAAAAACAGTATTACTTGAGTCTTGAACTCAAAAACTTCCTGACAAGAGTCCCTTCAAAAACATCTTGAAAACAAGACAAGTAAAACTGTCTCAGATCCTGTGGTGAACTTTTGCATCAATCAAAGGTAACGTATGTATGAGGTGTGTAGAAGTATATGTGTACTACCATCAACTTACATGATCGTATGTACTGTCTAGCAAGTCGCAAACAAACATTTTTTTCAATGCATTTTGTACTGGAAATACCATTGAAATATGCCTCCGGGGGGGGTCTGGGGAGGTGGGTGAGCCATGGTCACACACACACACACACCCAGAACCTTTCCGAAGCATTGCAATATCATCATTAGTAACATCGTCTGGGGGGCAGGTTTCTGCACATGAATGGTTCAATACATTTGGGTTGTAATTATAATATCTAATGCATTCTGGTTCAATGGCAATGGCTGATTCAAAATTTTTGTGACCACTTCACCCCCTGGTCTGCTTCAACCTTATCATCTGCTTCACCCTTTCATGCAGCCAATAATGCCTACAACCATACTTGCACAAAAAAAAACAATATTTTGAGACTCTTTGGGCGGGGCCTGAGCTTGGAACCTGAAGCTCCAGCAACTTGGGCCACATCGAGAAAAGCAAACAAAACCTGGAAAAACAAAAAAAAACTCAAGCTAAACAAAAAATGGTAAAATGTTTGGTTTTGACTCAAAAGATGTTTTTTGTTGCGTTCCCTATGTGTTTTTCTTTTTTTCTTAAATGGAAAAGCAAAAAAAAACTTGGTTTTTTTGGGTTATTTGAATGGATACGATCAATCAAGATCTCAAAAAAAAAAATCAATGTGTTTTTTGGTTTTTCACCATTTTTGGTTTGGTTTCTGCATTGAAAAGTCTCAAAAACCAAACAAACTCGCGTTTTTTGTTTTTTGAGATCTTGATTGATCGTATCCATTCAAATAACCAAAATACCCAATGTTTTTTGTTTCTCCATTTCAGAACCAAAAAAAAGAAACAAAAACTACGGAAAACAAAAAAACATCTTTTGAGTCAAAACCAAACATTCTCTCAAAGGTTTTGTTTTTTGGTTTTTTTGGTTTTGCTCGAGTTCTTTGTTTTTTAGTTGTTCTAGTTATTCGCATGAGTGACCTTATCCATCAAATTTCCTGAACAACCTGCCATTAAGTCCTTGTAGTGGAATATTGCCCAACGAGGATATTAAACATTGACATATGTATATGTATGGCAACCCCCTTGGACCCAACCATGTGATAGTTTCAAGATTGAAGCTATTTTGTCGTTATTGGAGGGGGGGGTACCATACATATATATTTATATAATTATATTTATTTATGGGTCATTTTCCATAGCTATGTAAAGCTACCGGAGGGTAAGTCTCTGAAAGACCACGATGGAAAGTGTCAAACAACGAGTAAGTGCAATCATAATGATAGTAGCACCAATTCTGATAGTAATAGTAATACTGATACTAATACTAATAGTAAGTGTAGTAGTAGTAGTAGTAGTAGCAGCAGCAGTAGTAGCAGTAGTAGTAGTAGTAGGTAGTAGGCAGTAGGTAGTTAGTAGGTAGTAGGTAGTAGGTAGTAAGTAGTAGGTAGTAGGTAGTAGGTAGTAGGTAGTAGGTAGAAGGTAGAAGGTAGAAGGTAGTAGTAAGTAGTAAGTAGTAAGTAATAAGTAGTAAGTAGTAATTAGTAATAATCTACAGAGAAGTCTCCTTCCGGCAAGCATTTGAAATCCAGCAACCAGCTCGTCTTTTTTCAATCATATATATTCAAATGTTCGTCCATCCTGTTAAAATTGGGCCCTTGGCGTGGCCTCCCCTTTGTTCTAGTCAAACCCTGCGGCCGCACCCGTGCACGAAGCCATTGTCTGGCTTGAGATTCTGCGCTTGGTCCTTGTGGTCGCGCAAAAGTGGAATGGGAAACCCCTCGCCGCATAAAACAAGACAGCCGATTCCAATAGCTGTGGCATGCTGTGGCTATGTGATATGCTCAGGTTTGATCAACAGTCCAAATTTCGTGCCAACTATGGTGCCTATGGTGCCCAGTAGCTTGACCGTCTCTTCCATGATTATTCTGGGCTCAGATGGTCTCTCCTCGTGATTCCCACGGTTCAGGAAAACAGCGTCCGGGCCTCAGAAAAGAAATGCTGTGGTCGCAACAAAGCAAAGCAAAGCCACCAAATGCTGGGTAACAAGTGTACATCTTCACATGATTGGGAAAAAGTTGTGCTGGTAATGGTGGTGATGGTGATGATGGTGATGATGGTGATGATGGTGATGGTGATGGTGATGGTGATGGTGGTGATGATGATGATGATGATGATGATGATGATTATGATGATGATTGTGATGATTATGATTATGATTATGATGATGATGTGACGATGAATGACTAGACAGCAAGCAGGCCGCTAATATCCATGTATGTAGCACAGTACGTATATATGTACATATATAATATATATATATAATGACTGAGCTGCGTGTGAAGCACACCGAATTCACACCCAACCAGCCAGAGGATAGGATATGAGGCAGAGAAGTGCATGAAACCTCCACCCCCTCCACCCCTCATCCCCTGAAAGTGTTGTTTTTTGAGGCGTTTCGCCAAGCGACACCGAATCTTCAAGCAGTAGATGGCCAGGAGCACTTCGGGACCCCATGCCTCGGTTCCCCGCGATCTTCACAGCCCTCCATTTTTCACCCAAAGATCTGAGAAATCCACGCCGCGATCAACGAAATCCCCGTTGAAGATATACCTGAGCTGAGCAAAATGGAACCTGGTAGATCCTGGTAGATCCTGGTAGCATGGAAATCTCCTCAAAGTTTGGCCAACCACATGTTCCCAATTCTTACACATCCTGCACAATGTCATCATGTGTCATCCTCCAGTGAAAAAATCCCAAGGCGGCGGCTTAACGCCACCGGGGCCAGCTTGAGGTTCTCCATGCTCCGTGAAGATATGCATCAAGTCCTGCCAAACGATCCAGAAAATGGAATGGGGGATGTACCGTATAAATGATGCATATACCACTTGGATCCAGTTGTACCATTTTGATGTAGCATTTGAAGTAGCATTTTATATCCGGTTGATGACTTGATGTACTGTACCACTCGATTTATCAGCGGTCGCGCACTGGGAAGCCGCACAGAGAAATGTCCATGTAAGTCGCCTACCACTATGATCCTGCATCAGGAGCTTTGGGACTTGAAAGTCGTCGTCCACGAATTACTTGGAGAGACCCGACTGGAATTGGATTCCATCTTCATCTTTCAGGATATCTTTGAAATTGTTAAAGTTGTGGCGCTCCATTTGCACGAAAGAACCCTCTCACAAAATACATCATATAATCATATTGTACCATCCTAGCGTGGCAACAACTCCCCTTCGAGATTGGCTCATCTTGCCGTATCATATCTCCCGCCTTTCGCCAGCCTCCGGCTTTGGCACGAAAACCACATTCTGCTCCTGCGGTTCATTGTGTACTGAGCACAATTCTTCCTCCTTGTTCTACCTACTTACCTACCCATCTACCTACCTACCTATCATTACCATTCATTACCTATCTATCTCACCGACTAACTAGTCTACTTTTTCATGCATGTGCATCTACTTTCCCAATTCCCAATGGTTGCTGATTCCACATGTTTCAGGAACTTTGCTCCATTGAGATCCCACTCATTGTTGCTATTCCCCGTCCCATCCAACATCCGGATACCCATTGGAGCCTTCTCGTGGAGCCGGATGGCGGACGAACTTGGTGCGATGCCAAGGATTTACATTGATATGTATATAGAAATCATAAGATAGGATTGGGTAGGGATGGATTACATGATGATTAGATGTGTTCAATCAATATGATTCTCCACCGTTCCGATTGACAATGTACCTGCATCGGGATGGCTGTTGTGGCTCCAAAACGCGCACCGTCAAAGTCAATGCACAATGCACTGTATCCCATTGGGTCCCTGGCATGATCTGTTTGCAGACCTTGATTGTTTGGGCGGATCATGCAAGCTCGCAGAACAAGAATTCCTCGCATGTCACCATCTTCTCAATACCAGACATGAACAACCTGCAATCACTTCAAGGTAGCGGCGTCCAATGGAGGAACTTTTCGGTTTCGAAGTTCGTTCCTCAGCAAATGGACTAGGGAACATGAACTTGAGTAAATGCTTGCGGCTGACACAGATCATACTACGCCAATCTAGAAGACATGAATGACGCAACTCTTCCACCTGCAAAATTCATAGCTGCACCAAATATGAATAATATTATGTAGAGGTCCGCACCAGGCAGCTTCCAACTCCCAGTCTGAAAGTGGCCTCCCAGACTTGTCGGTCAGCTATTAAGGTCTCTGAAAAGAACTCAGGAGAGCTGAAGAGATATCATGAGAATCTCTGGTTGAATCGGAGGGGTGCCATTTCCACAGCCAATTCTCACTGGGGATAACTCCCCTTTTTTTTAGCCCCCGAAGAATTCACCTGCACCGCCTGCACCCAAAAAATCGGCTTTGTAAGATCCGATGGGATGATAATTGGCAGCTCTGAAGCATCAGCCCCTTTTCCACTGGCGTTTCAGCGTGTTTTCAGCGTTTCAATGGCCAGCTTCGGCACCTGGCATGACATGGAAAGCTGTCGGCCTTGGCCATGGGAAATCCCATCAAAAATGGCGCTTTTACTGCGAAATCATCGAACTCATGGGGGATTAAAAATTGAAACCTCTCTATGTAAATTATTCTAAACTGCTATTTGTAATCTGCTGAAGTCCCTTGATCAATGAGTCGGGTCATCATCTGCACCTCATCTGCCAAGACCAAGAAGGTCCGAGAGAGTCGGAGCTGATGGCTTTTTCTCCTTCGCTTCCTGCAGCACCACGAGCGTGGCCCACTTTGGGCATTGGAATTAAATAGTATTAAAGTATGATTTCTAAAGAATAGGAACTTGGCCAAAATCCCATAACCATCCATAAACCATCCATTTATCCCATAATATGGTTATCCATTATGGCCTTCAAATAAAACCAGATCAAATCGGTCCAAAATTTCGATGCGTACTGCGACGTGCCAGGACGTGGCCTCCTCTTGAATCGTTACCGAAAAGGGGGGTGACTCTTCTGCACGTACCTCCGCAAGAAATCACAAAATAGCTGGTAAATAGCTGGTAAACTAACATAACTATGGAAAATCACCATTTTTAATGGGAAAATCCACTATAAATGGTAAATACTAAATACTCAAAGTTTGGTTTTGTGAGTCTTGATCCATCCCAACTTGCTTACCGATTCGCTGGGACTTGGAGTCGGACACAAATCATACGTAGTTCTGTTCGCCAAGAAAAACGCTTCAAATTGTCAGGCACGGTTCTGACACTTCTTTCTAGATATGTCATGATTGAGTCATGATATGTCCCTATATCCCCCTATTTTCCTCCCTCTCTCCCAATTTTTGTTCACTTTTTCCTTCATATCTATCTCATCTCCTTGTTTTCCTCCCCATTTTATCGTCCTATGTATCGCTGTGAAACTGACAGCTGGCTATAATTCCTTCAACTCCATGATTGCTGCTCCCAATAACAAATGCCTAGTTAGCTTGCTGCTACTGGCTATTGGAGCACCTGAACAACTGGAGGAGGCTGTTTCTTGCTGGCGTCAGGATCTTTCCTGCCACAAAAGAGAAAGAAATGAGTCACCAAATTTCCTCATAAACCTTTCCTCCGCGGACAAGATGCACTGGGAGAAACAATTCGGAGATCATCCAACTGAATCTAACCACAAAAACATGCCGCGTCCTGTAGCATTCCGCCAAACTGAGCCTTCGCATTGGGCAGCTGGTGCTAGCTCGGTGCTCAGACCACAAATCTGCTGAGGACAATTCTATTTATTCAATCCAGTCATATCCAGTCATTTGATTCACGGTGCTTTGGGGTGTTTTCACATGCTTCACCCACAAATGAACCCAAATTGTCCCCAATCCGTTCCAGTCCATTCGTGGTACATCTGTCATATGATGACAGCCTACTTGACAAATTGAGAAGTGCTTTGGGGTCGAAAGTTGGCAATCTACATACAGGACACTAAGGAGAAACAATTGCGATTCCAAAGCTTATGGGGCCGTTCGCTGAAGCTTCTTGGAGGTGTAGGTTGGCAACCCAGAGTACACTAAGGAGACACAATTGCCATTACAAAGCTCAAGGGGCCGTTCTCTGATGTAGGTTGGCAACCTACAGGACATTGAGAAAAACAATTGCAATTGCAAAGCTTGTGGGGCCGTTCTCTGAAGCTTCTTGGGGGTGTAGGTTGGCAACCTATGGGACACTAAAGAGGAACAATTGCGATTGCAAAGCTTGCGGGGCCGTTCTCTGAAGCTTCTTGGAGGTGTAGGTTGGCAACCTACGGGACTCTAAGGAGGAACAATTGCGATTGCAAAGCTTGTGGGGCCGTTCTCTCAAGCTTGTTGGAGGCGTAGGTTGGCACCTACAGGACACTAAGGAGAAACAA
>Ga0126342_10006346_pt1 | contig 20940 bp, 25 predicted proteins | sample Cyp1metagenome_FD_92528 | JGI IMG/M metagenome (GOLD analysis project Ga0126342, IMG submission 92528) | Coral microbial communities from Lord Howe Island, Old Settlement Bay, Australia - Cyphastrea 1 metagenome | ecosystem: Host-associated > Invertebrates > Cnidaria > Coral ...
ATGTAGGTATGTAGGTATGTAGGTATGTAGGTATGTAGGTATGTAGGTATGTAGGTATGTAGGTAGGTAAGTATGGATATATATATATATATGGATTTATATATATATATATATGGATATAAATATATATATATATATGGATATATATATATGGATATATATATATATATATATGGATATATATTTATATATATGTGTGGATATATATATATATATACTATACATATATATATATGTATGGATATATATCCATATATACATATGGATATATATATATATGGATATATATATACATAATGTTGAGGTATCCAATTGGTTGCACTCCAGTCTGACCATCTGTTGACTGATACCTCGATACCCACATTTGCAGCCGGCTGGGTGAGCCGTACCATGGTAAGATCTTTGCGCCAAGGCTCTTCTGGATGAGCTTGTACTTTGCCAATTTGCCGGTCTCTAGTAACCAGCAGTCACCCACGACCACATCATTCGGCACCTCCAGGTCATCAAAAGCATCTGTAACATGATGTAACATGGCATCGTTTCTTCCAGAAAACCATCATGGCCTTGTTTTTTCTACACCAAAAGCCCAAAAGGAACGCCATCATGGCGGCCTCCAGCAACTTGGTTGGATCATCATCCGCAGCTCTCAGACTTTTCATAGACATCCCGAGATAGCCCACATCATCCGAGGCTCGACGGATGAAGGCCACACACGTGGGAAGCGCATCGCAGCGGGCCTTGGAAAGGAAAAGATCTTTAAACTCTTTGGAAACAAGAACTATGATGGGTAAAAGAAGGCATCAACTGATACATATTTATATATATATGTGTGTGTGATATATATATATATATATATATGATATGTATAGATTATAGAAAATTGTAGGTACAGTACCCAAAATTCTACAATGTAGATGTAGACACGCAGATATGGGTGCCAACGTCCACATGGACATAGCTGTGGATGTATGAACACCACTATGATTTGCAACTATGCGGGTACTTTACAAACAACTACCCCTACCATGAACCAAGACATAGAAAGTCAGGTGCCATGCCAGCTGAGCTTGAGACTCTGCATTGGAGAAAATCCTGCGGTCCCAAGTAAGGAAGGCATTCCCCCAAGATGTGGGTCCCAAAACGGCCATGGTTGTCAACATTTGTCAACCATGTCCCCTGCCAAAACCATGAGGCTGATTTGGAGTTCCCTTATTTGTGGAGATACAATGTGTGACTTGACACCTAGACCCTCAGAATCTTTGATCTTGGCGCAACGGACCTGATCTTTGTAGTATGTCACCACTTTTTTCCAATGCGTGCGCCTAGCAAAAGGGATGGGCAGTTGCATGGGAGTTGATGGACAGGCCCATTTCCCACGATTCTTGTCATATCTCCATGAAAGCTGACGATCTGTCTAGGCGGCCGAACCATCCCAGAATCAGAGCAGCAGCAACTAAAATGATAAGAATCAAGTTCAATGTGACTTACAGTGAAACCTTCATGGGATGTTCATGAGTTCAGTGAACATCTACAGAGTTTCACCATTGGGCAAGGGTCTGATGTTCCTACAAGGATCTTCCTCAAATCAATGGGAATTTCAGGAACCTAAATTGGAGGTACCTACCATATATAAGGCCTATATAAGGCCTATGTAAGAGAATATCCCCAGAAAATATGGCCCTATATGGTACAGTACCTCCATTTTAGGATCCTGAGATTCCCATTGATCAAAGGTATTGCGCAGCTTCGGATCTGCCTGAATGTGCCATCACGTGGCTCCGGTCTGCCACGCTCAACTGTATACCTCTGCGGCGTGCTACGCGGAAAGCACCTATGTCCCTCAACGCCTTTTTGAAAGCTTGCGATTTTCACACATTGAGTATGAGTCAAAAATTGGTGCCCGACAATTGGATGGCAAGAATCATGTCATGAGGCTTTGTGGGCCACAGATTTTGAACCCAATTCCACAGTGGCTGCAGTGCAGTGCCACAGAGGCACTGGCAGGTGGTCTTGCTCCCGCCATCTTTCTCTTGAACCAAGGAGAAACTTGTGTCACGACGAATTGCCGCAGTAATGACGAAAAGGTACACCAAGCGCAGCATACCTTCCAGAGGACCAATGGAATTTCAGGGAGATTTGGGTGTCCAAAAATGAGGGCAGACTGTAAAGGGCGCAAATCGGAATGAATCCGCTGGTTAGTTGTAAAATTCCTGTTTGAATATAGTTGAATCGAATACTTGGACGGGGGTCATGTCATGTGAAGAACAATGAGCCCACAAAATTTGTTGTCTTTAGCATTCAACCATGTTCAATCATCCATTTTGCAGTAGCAGTTCCACCAGATTTGCGAAAGTAAATTTTTGGGCATCCCATTGCTTCCCCTTCATCAGATTACAATAGACAAGAGTCATTAAGTATCCGCATCTCTGCCACTTTCATGCTGTCACTCTATAGTCCTTGCCAGTGATAACTTCGTAATCATGCTGCCGGTTCCATTTCTGCATACAATGATTGACAATGATCCCTGGTTTCCTTGTGATCCTCATGTTGTCTCAAAGGCTCTGGGCCCTCTAGACTTGCGGAATTTACATGAATTTACTATACTCTCCACGGCCCTTCCCTGCCTCACAAATGGAATTCTGTTGGCAGATTCTGGGGATTTGAGCCGGAGCTGCAAAGAGCCAGCTCCAAAGTGTCAAGCGGCATCAAATGTCACATGCACGGAGCTTAAACAGTAGAAGAGTACGCTAAGCATAGAGTTGGTCCAGCGCTGGGTTATCTGGGTTAATACCACAAAGGGTGGACCGTATTGGCATGTCAGGTCCCGTTCGCTTGGTTCTGGGCCTCCCTACGGCTGATAACTGCTGAAGAAATGCGAAGACCTTACAGGCATAATGTCTGCATCAATGGAGGAGAGGGAGAAGAGAGGGAGAGAAAAAGAATCACAAGCCATGAGACTTTAGAGCTGCAAAGGAGGTACGACATATCTGAACTAGTAGGACCCACTGGCCAAAATGACTCAGGAGTTGATGTGACCAAATCAACATCAACTAATGTATCAACTGAGAAAACCAACTACACCACACAGGTGATCCAACAAGTTATCCAAACTTCAGCCGCCCAGCGGCATCTTTGTCATTGTCCTCTTCTCGCTGCTTGCACCTTGCACGTCCATCCACAGCACCACCAGCTGCTGCAGAGGCGCCAGTCCCAAAGCCAATGCAGTGCACCTGTTGGGTCTTCCAGCTTCGCCGAAAAACTGGCGTGTTCAATCATTTTGACCCGTAGTAATTATAGCAATGTGTGACTTCACGAAGGTGACCTGCAAATACCTGTGGTAGAATCGCAAAGGGCTATTGTCATCCAGTTGGCGAGCCCACTCTGGAATGAGATTACTGAAGTGGATAAGAACTTTGAAAACCCAGTATCGAAGCCCTTGATCTTCTGCAGCCTGTGCCATGAGGATTTAGGAAGGAATCAATACCAATATCACCCCCTCAATGATCTGCATGGGCCCACGATCTAATGCTGGCACCGCAAGCTCTTTCCGACGAGATCGGGTTGGCAAGAGGTCCAGCTGGACGGTGTTCAGCATATCCTGTGAATCGCTGGGTTCTCCTGCACGAGACTGACAGTGAACAGAACGGTGTGCATAGCACTCAATCCGGAACTGAAAAGCATCACCCAAACAACTCATCTAGAGCTGCTGACACATGCTGAAACCATCATCTTGGGATAATCAAGTGCCATTCAAAGCAACCGGCTCCATCAGAGAGGAAGACCACGTCGACCGGGCGATGCTTGGAGTCTTTGCGGGCACAGGACGCGGCGGCCCTGAGACCTGCCCCGCTGTACAGAACCAATGTATGAGACAACCATGGGAAAACCTATAGCCTATAACATGGGAAAAGCTATGAGAAAACGGTGGTAAACCATAAAAATCGGGAAAACAAATCGGAAACTATTGGAAAACCTTCTAAACCCAATGGTTGACGATAATTATCCGCATTTACAGTAAATGGCCATAATGAGAGGTACCCCGGTACCCCCCCATTTTCAGACAAACTCATGCGCTGCCATGCCAAAAGAGTCAAAGAAATGCATCATGGAATACCTGATGTTGATGACCAACTCTAATTTTTGCAATGCCTGTCATCCTGTTTCCCCAACAGCCTTCTGCATAGAAGGTGCGGCCCATCGGCTTTGGTCTCTGCATGCCATTCAATAGCTTCGCAGCTTTTTCCAGTGGCTGCTCCTGATCTCGCCAATCTAACAGGAGAGAATTCGCAGCAAATCCAGAACCTGTTTTCATACTTGGGTATGATATAACTATATAGATCAATACAGTAACTGGGGGGTATTCCATATGTAACTGGGGTATCATATGGCTGGTTTAATTAGTGGGATGGGATGTACCCCCACCCAAGACTTGCTCACCGGATAGCCGTTGAGTCCTGGAAGTGGATGGTGGCAGTCTCGCTGAAGGTGATGAAGCTCATTCGATCATCACAACCCGCTCGAACACCATTCTGGACGGGATCAAACTGGTATCAATTGATCTCAGCATCAAAGCATCATCTCATGACAATTCCATACCATTTCGGTATAGCTCATGTGAAACATGTTTTTCTAAATGTGCTTTCATGTGCTTGTGCTTTTGTGTTTTGTATATTCTTTCCACTTGCAAGGGTCAATTGTCCGGGATTACCGGTCATGCTGAGCAAGCGTCAAGGTCAACCAGCTGACGCACTTCGTTGAAAACCGCATCGATACGCGAAATGGCACCTGTGACTCCACTTTCCCGACTGATTTTCAGACACGCAAACTCCCGCAGTGCGAATGATTTTGACAGTTTTCCACTCACGCCGCGCTTTGTATGTAGCCATGAAGACTTTGACTTTGACCTCTATAGTGTCAAAGAGAATAGCTATGACTGTCCCCGATCTTGACGTAACATGAGCAACATTGCCACGGCACCAGTCTTGAACCCATCTTGTTTGCAGTCAAATTCCTGAGCCAGGTACCAAACAGCCGGAGTGCGTGGAACGTTAGAGCTGCAGCCCAATTCGGACTTCTTGAAAGGACATTTGAACAGTTACCAGTCTGCAGTGAAATCATCCACTTCAATCAATCAAACATGTCATGAGATAATAAGAAAGTCCTCAGCAGTAGGCATTGCAGACCAGATTTTGTTTTACCCAGATCCATTCCAAGATGACTTGGGGAACCTGCGGTCCTACTGGCCAACAAATTGGACGGAGTGAAATTCTCGACATTTTAGACATAAAATTGGGGCATTGCCCCAAATATGGATGGACACTAATAGAAGATCTTGATGGTTCCAAAAATTACCCAAACCCATGGGTCAGGTCATTCTGGCTCACTGATCCACAGCAAGAGTTTCGCACATCGACCCCGAGATGTCCACGACCACAATGAAGTGCGTCTCCACCGGCACGCGCTTTCCGGGCCGATCCTGGCAGAAGGCTGTTTGAAGGAAACATGGGGAAAATCGGAAAATCATGGGAAAATGCGCAAATTGGAGTTGGATGTGGGCAAAAAAAACGCCACCACCCCATTGGTTCATCTTGAATCAAAATATATCAATCTATCAATCTATCAGCCTATCAATCTACCAATCAATCAATCAATCAATCTATCTATCTATCTATCTATTAACCTATTAACCTATTGACCTATTGACCTATTGACCTATTGACCTATTGACCTATTATATAATCTATGAATCTTAATAATCTGTGTGTATGTGTGTGTGTGTGTACGTGTGTGTGTGTGTTTGCGTGTGCGTGTGCCTGTGTGAGCCTATTGTGTGTCTCTATGTGTGCATAATATATACATATCATAAGGAAAAGTTGGAGATCTCAATCCTCCCTTTCCAAACGCACCTCGCTGTCGCGACAGATGCTTGTATTGGATCTGATTGAACTATTGGAAGTCATCGAAATCGACATGTCTTCACCTGGAGGGTGAGCAAAGCTTTGGTGAGCGATTTGTCGTGAAAACAAGATGCAGCCCACGAACCCGAATGCAAACACGTAGAACACTTTTGTGAAACAAGTTATTTGAACAGTCTACCTTTTTCCCCTGTTACCGTACCAGTGCACTGTGGACTGTGGAATGCAGAAGAGGGTGGAGTGCAAAGTGTGGACTGCAGAGTGTAAAGTGTGGAGTGTGGAGTGTAAAGTGTTGAGTGCAGGGTGTAAAGTGTGGAGTGTAAAGTGTTGAGTGTAGAGTGTAAAGTGTAAAGTGTGGAGTGTAGAGTGTAGAGTGTAAAGTGTAGAGCGTAAAGTCTAGACTGTAAAGTGTAGAGTGTGGAGTGTAAAGTGTAGAGTGTGGGTGTGAAATGTGGAATGTAAAGTGTGAAGTGTAAAGTGTAAAGTGTGGAGTGTAGAGTGTGGAGTGTAGAGTGTGGAGTGTAAAGTGTAAAGTGTGGAGTGTATAGTGTAAAGTGTCGAGTGTAAAGTGTGGAATGCAAAGCGCGCAGTGTAAAGTACAAAGTGTGGAGTGTGGAGTGTAGAGTGGAGTGTGGAGCGTAAAGTGTAAAGTGTGGAGTGTCAAGTGTAGAGCGCCTGCCACGCAAAATGACGATGGAGGTCTCCAAAGTGCTGCGCCTGCCACGAAAACTGCAACTCACCAAAGTACCGCGCCTGCCATACAAAACGACTTTCGACACGTTATCAAACAGGTTGGAATGTCACAAAGTGCCACGTTTGCCACGCAAAACGACATGACAACCTGCTTGGAAACCTTCGAAAAGGAGAGCTTTTGCAGCTTCCCCATAGACACGGCGACGGCAGAAGAAAACCAGAGAATCGAGACGAGACATGTAGGACCATGTAAGAGCCTCAAAACGAGCATTTCGTGCGAAACTTCCTCGAATTTTCATACTTTGTAGCTTCAAAATCGACGTGTTCCTACGAGTTTTCTCATGAACCTCCAAATTTGCTACCTCAAAATCGATGTTTCGTGCAAGATTTCCGTTAATTTTCATCACATCTCATAAAATGCCACGCCTGCTACGGAATTTGCACGTTGTCACCACTTCACGCCGCCCTGACAATGCGATTCGCGAAAAACACGCTGAAGTGCTGCGCCTGCCACGCCAAATGACGATGGAGGTCTCCAAAGTGCTGTGCCTGCCACGAAAACTGCAACTCACCATCAGAAAACGACGCCAAGGTATTGCGCCTGCCACACACAACAACTTTCGACACATCACTCAAACACCCCACAGCTTCCATCCTAACCCAAACAAACTTTCCCCAAAAGCCCAAAACTTAAGCAGGGCACCCAACCCTATCACGCGCCATTGGCGACAAAATACGTGTTGGCCCTGGGCCTGGCACCTGCCTGATTCATGAGAGACAAATTCTTGTGCAACTCTCAAGCCCTCAGCGCATTCCCCATATTGGGGGCGGGCAGGCAGGGCGCAACAACATTTGCAGCTGCCAGCTGCTGCCCTTTCTTTTCTTTTGGATCTCCTTTCCTGCACACTACGGCTGGAACAACTCAACACACCTGTTCAAAATTCAAGCAGAGAGTTATGAGGAAGTGCGTGGCTATGAGTGATCGCCTAATGCCCCTACGGGTGCAACCGTCCCGTTCTGAAACATGTTGGAATGTCACAAAGTGCCACGCCTGCCACGCGAAACGAAGCTACGCGACACGTGGAACCTCCAAAAGTAACCACGGCGACCGCCATAGGCACGGCCATACGGCCCTCGCGCGACCGCCCGCGGACGGTTGCGAACATACACGCAACGTCGAGCGAACACACCCTCAACCCCAGACCCCCAGAGTGAAACGGGAGCCCTTACTACGCATTCGGGAAAAAGCGAACGAATCCCACCTGCATGACGTTTGGCAAAGGCAGGCAATGGTGCCAGCTCAACTTCCCCAAACTCATCATCTTCGTCTTCGTCAAATGGGCACACCTATTGGCAGCGGCATGGCTGCTCTTCGGGGAAGTCAAGTCACACCTTGTTTAATCTTGTTCAGGTGCATCTGGATCATTTGGGATGCTCATGCAAAGAAAAATGATGATTGTGATGTATTCGGATGTATTGTGATAATGATACATGTTGATTGTTTGGACACCCCCTACGTCACCTGAGCCTCAAGCCCATTTGCCTAACCCATTTCAAGCCTGTTCGTCCTCATCATCGTCGGGCGCAGCATCTGCAGCAAAAAGTGTTTGGTTTTCTGGTTGGGTGGAGAAAGTTTCCCGGACCCGTGCCGATGGGGTGCCCACATGTTCACTAGTTTCGATCTTGATATCCAAAGTGACAAGCTGTACCAATCTTTGAAGAGTGTCAAAATCTGAGTGGCAAAACCCCACATCCCATTTTCCCATATCTTCCCAGCCTGCATATTCATATGGAACATGGAGGGGCGGACGCGTCTCCTCAGGACTGACCTCATGGAGGTTCTCAAAGCCTTCGTCTTCATCAGCGTAGGCCTCAGGTGGCACTCCCAACATCCCAGATAATTTCTAAAGCCAATTGGCCAAATAAAGAAGTACAATCACCCTCTTCCCCGTTGTAGGAATCATTGGCATATATGTGTGTATGTGTGATATATATATATATATATGCGCACACACACACACACTATCGTCGGTTGGAGCCACCTTGTTAATTGGCTAGATGATGATGTAAAACCCACGGTGAATCCAAGCCACAGAAAATTGCTGTCGAAAGCGACTCATTTGTTCTCGGACCTCAGAAAGCGACTCGTTTCCACCACGTTCCCAGGTCTATGATTTCAGGGTCGTCCTAACATGATTTCAATGTTCACCTTCTCTGCCCCATGAGTGGTCAACATCCCAGGCTCAGAAAATATTTCTGAAAAAGAACTTTAGAGTCTGAGCTGGTCACTGGAGGTGCATAGTGCTTTCTGGACTTTCCGCTCCTCTCCTGTCCCCAGATTCACAGGCCGTACCAATCAGCAGTTGGACACATTGCCGTCCTCGTTATACATCTTTTGAATGTCCCTCTCGATCATCTCCAAATCCTGCACAAAGTGCAAAGATTTGCACGGCTACAGAGTGCACCACGGGGCATCAGGGGGCACCTGAAAGCGAGTAGCCCTCCACTTTGCGATGAAAGCTTCGCCTGCCACCGCAGCTGCAATGCATTTCCTGTAAATACAGGATAGGTCGACTCGCTCTGTCAATGAGCAGCAAGACAAGAATGGGGTGCCGTTCCATTAAAAATTGCCATAATTTGGGGATATCCCTACTGGACGAACGTGACCAAACCACTGGGATGGCCTGTCTTTGGTCCCACGTGCATCAACTGCTCCGCAGATTTCCGACTCAGGCGCGCCCAATGAGCGAAGGAACTCACCTGCCAATGCGTAGCTTGTATCAGCTGGGTGTTGATCAAAATAAAGGTATCTGGCGCGGCTTCAATCGCCGATCAACCGCAAGTCAACCGCGATCCCAACGGTGTCAATCGCCGGAGGGTTCTGTCCTAGTCCTATCTGACACTATTTTGCATAGAGGATCTTCAAAGGGCTTACATCACTTTAATTGAAAATATATATATATAGAGAGAGAGAGAGACATGGCGCGAGCCAGGGCCTACTCAGGTATATTGAACAATCGCGGATCAACCGCGAACCAATCGCGGATTTCATCGACATTGTTTGAAAATTGAATTGATCTGGTTTGTTAGACTTTGAACTTTATTGTTCTGATTCTTCTTTGCAATCGGCTATCACTTTCGAACACAGTTTCCAAACAAACCCAAGTATAAGTCTGAAAACAGAATATCGTGCAATTTCACATTAATTTCTCCTCTCGCAATAGGTGATTCTCATACTGTTTGTCTCAGTCGCGAACCAATTGCCGATCCATCGCGATTCGGTTTTACAATTGCGGATGCTGAAATATACATGCCCTTCATAATTCTTAGCCTTGCATTTATGATCGGCTCCCAACTTAATCAATGGAAACTGGCTGTCTATACCACCAGGATAGGGGTGTCCTGCTGGTTTTTTTCTTCAACTTGCTTGAACCACGCATTGCTTCTGCACTTAAATGGCTTGTGACGCAGTCTAAAAATCTAAAATCTCACAACAACAACAACAACAACAACAACAACAACAACCCCCTTTAACTTGGGATAAGTTCACCCCCGCACAACAACCAAAGGGATTTTCACACAACTCACATATGGCGTGACTCAAGGTGGCCCTTCTCGGACCTCAAGCTGATAAAATCAGATTGCTTTGATTTGCTAACAGCAAAGGAGAAGAATGGAGAAGAGTTCAGTTTTCTTGGTGAGACGATGTCAGACGCTTGATCTGAAACACTTTGAGACTTTAGACTTGGCTGAGTCAGTGCAGAGGCTGCATGAGTTGTTTAGCGGGGCTGATCATTGATCCAAGCAGCTGAGGTTTGATAGCTGTTGAGACGTTGGCTGGTGATGATGGAGCCTCAGATTTGGCTGCAGAATTCAAAGCACGGCGAAGCCATACATAAATGACAACACAAATGTGTTCACTTTTTGCTCACTGAGCACGGCAGTTTGTGTCAGTTCAATGGTCAGCCTGTTCTCTGTCCATGGCTGCCGTCTCCATGGGAGTCAAATCTACTCCAGCGAAAAAATTGAAGTCTGGGCTCAGGTGATCGATCCATCAATTGGCAAAATGAAATTTAGAAACACCGGGACAGTCCAAACACCAGAGATCGAAACAGTTCATGGACATCATGGACTTCGTATGGAATGGACTTCCGACAGCCACTTCGGCACAGGGGACCGGGACTGATGCGAACAGCTGGATGGATTCAATCATTTAATGTCAGGTCTGAAATATGACTCGTTGACTCAAACCCAGCCATGTTCAGAGTCCATACTATCCTCCAGCCAAGCATCATGCCACAGCTATAGGTGAAGAGTAGGTTCCTCGCGCCAGAGTTCGCTCTACAACTCAGGGTGGGCCTCTACAAAATGTTGAAGCTTGGGTTGCCAGCTGGCCGGGCTACAGGAACCTTGCGCATCAGTAGAATGAGTGGTAGGGCTGGTCTTGTCTTTCCATGACCATAACTACCTTGACGCCCGAACGGTTCAATGTGCTCAAAGTGTTTCAAGCAAAATTGTCTGGTTGAGGTCTGGGCATCATAAACTAAACGCTCACCTGACACCTGGTGTTCCCCTACGGCCTTCTCTGACTTTGCGCGCGAAATTCCACTGCTGCATCAGGTATTCGATCTCCAACTTGTCGAATCCATCATTGAGCACCGCATACATCTCCTCAGTTGCCCACCCAAATGTTGTAAACAGAAGGGAATCTTCTGCCAGCATCGGGTGAACCATTCGAGTGCCCAAGCCACAAGCAGCAGAAAGATCCCTTCAGATCCAGAAATTGATCCAGCAGTTTATCCAGTAGGATCCAGTAATTTACCCAAATCCTTCCCAATCCAGATCCCCAATCCAGATCCCCAATCCAGATCCCCAATCCAGATCCCCAATCCAGATCCCATTTTATCAGATTTTTTGACTGTTTTTTTTTCATATTTTCTTAGCTAAGCTAAGACACATTGCGGTCCAGGTCCGTCAGATTCAAGTTGGCGATCCATTCCTGCAGTCGTTTGCTGGTGGACTCATCTAGGCGCCGCCGCGCCATGGCCTGAGATGTGATGATGCTTGTGGCGGTTGTGGTCGGGTCAGATGGGGATCCCCAAGGATTAAAACTACCGAACAACCACCAAAAATGGAAACATCATGAACATGTCAGGAGAATATCATGGAAATATCATGGGATGCAATGGGATAATAGAAATATGACGGGATACAATTGTCACCAATAATGCCAAAACGAAAGCCTCCTGGGTGCCCCAACACATCCAACATCCCCAGGTGTTGTACCTTGTACATCGGCCAAGCCACACAGTGAGATCGCTTGTGTGCGATGATTGCCCGCAAGTCTGCGGACGGATTGGCCTTTCCCAACGGATGCAGCCGAAAAAAAAAAAAAACAGGACATCACAACAGGGCAACGGCGCCTCCAGGGCGTTGGATAACGTCGCCAGAATGCTGCCTACCTGCGAAGTCAGGACATGCAGGCTGTTCAGGAGCGACCTTGAGCCAGTTTTAGGACCCTTGGATCCAGGAATTCCCGGACCAACTCATCATAGGAGTCGAGTGCCAAACACCCCCGGACCTCCTGCGCAGGGATGGCCAAAAGCTCTCTTCCTGACTGAGATCAATTGAATTTGGAGGCTGCCGTTTCTTCCCCACAAAGGTACCAAACAAAGTCACACCCATTTAACTGTTAGAACTGACGGCTTACAGTCCAAACATGTCACATTACTCCACAAACAGCAGAACTATTTCCGAACTACTGAGTTACTCGTGTAGGGAGAGAGAAAGAGAGAGAGAGAGACAGACAGACAGACAGACAGACAGACAGACAGACAGCCAGCCAGCCAGCCAGCCAGCCAGCCAGCCAGGCAGGCAGGCAGGGAGGGAGGGAGGGAGGGAGGGAGGAGGGGAGGGAGGGAGGGAGGGAGGGGAAAAAGAGAGAGAGAGAGGGGGGGGTGAAGAGGAGTCAACGAGTCCATCCTTCCAGCCATCCATCCATCCATCCATCCACCCATCCATCCATCCAACCATGCATCCATCCATCCATCCACCCATCCATCCATGCATCTATTATCTATCTATCTATCTATCTATCTATCTATCTATCTATCTATCTATCTTAATGCACATGCATGTTTTAGAACAACTTGCAGGTATCTTTCCCGCGCAACACACCGACTGCAATCCACCTCACAAATCATTCAACTCATTACGGGCCTAATAACAAATTCCCACCAATTCAGATGTGAGCACAAATGCTCTGGACATACCTAACTTGGCAACCATCAAAATGAGGCTTCATAACTCCGTCAAAACGAGTCAAGCTTCGAACCCAGTCATCCATCTCCCGTGCTTGGCAGAAGTTCTCCACTAGAACGGAGCTTTGCGTCTGCTGATTGGACCAACTGGGTTTCTTTTCAGGCCGCTGCCGCCTGCGGCAGACAGCTTAGGTCAGGCAGCATAGATCTGCTCAAAGGTCTAAATTGCAGGATGCTACAGGCATATATGGATTAAATGGATTGACCCAATGCTAAACTGGAAATGATTGGCCGGTAATTGGTTCGTTTGGTTTGACGTGATGGCATCCACCGATGCTTGGCCTCTGCTTGGCTGCCACCACTTGCCAATCCTTGGACATGTTTTTTGGGTTTGCCGCCTGCTCTGTCCAATCACAAATTCACCTGCGGTATTTTTGCCCATTCTGTCTGGTAGAGATAAGCGTTCGCATTCGGTCCTTCTGCATGCCAGCCGATATAAATGCGAATGTTCTATGTATGGTGAAAGGATGTGTAATGATGCGTGTGAATGTATGTATTCATACATGTATGTGTGTATACACTGTGTGTGTGTGTTTGCGTGTGAGTGTGTTTTCATGCTTTTCTAGTAGAATGCATATTAATATACAATACATACATAGACACACGCAAACAATTCCGTACAATCATATATGCCGTTCAAAAAACAATCAAAATAATTCACCATGATCACATGAACTTGGGCTTCAGAACCCTGAAGTGCAGCCAAGACTGCTTCATCTTCCTCATCTTCGGAGTCCTTCGACTCATCGATCTTCCTCACTTGACGTGACAGAGGCTCTGATTTCTGTTGAGACTTAGTTTTGGACCCGTGCGATGGGACTACCTACCATCGAACAGCAGAAACCTTGGGATAGCCGCACCTCCGTTTCATCTGAGTCAGAGTTTTCTCGTTTTTGGGAGGCCGAGAAGCAAACAGCACAGTAGCAGTGTCAAAACCCAACTTACGAACAATGCGACAAGAGACCGCAAGCTGGCGAAACAGGCAATGCAGTAACACTGCTTGCAAACACAGCACCTCACAGTCTGGTTTCCGCTGGAATCAGCCAACCACAAAACGGGTTGGGATTGAGCAAAAACAATGGTTGTGAGTTGTGACATGTTGTAACCAAGATTTCTTGTTCTATCATAAGCTAACCCAAAAATCAGGCGTGCGTTCCCTGAAACATCGGAAACACTTGACATATCTTGTGACCCCACAGCAGCCAATCTTTGTGTCCAAGTCACGACCAGCCTTTGCTGGCTGGGGTCACACAGCTACTGCCAACGGCTTTCGAGTTGCTGCAGTCGCCCCGCTTCATCACTTTCCACTGCATCACACCCCTGCAGATTGGGGTACGACCGAGTTCTGTTGAAAGCATCCAACTGTCACATAAGCCGTCCATCAACCCTTCGAATCTTCAAAGTTTCTTATAGTTTCTTTGCGTTTCTCTGACTCATGAAATTCAAGATATAGAAATCAAAGCTGCTTGAAATCTGCTAACTTGATCCATTGCAAATCTTTGAATCCACCTAGCAACCAGGTGCCACAGGGACCCACGAGCACCTGCAGTCTGGACAGGAAACTTCTTCCTCAGCGCCGCAGCCGGCAGCTCAAACAATTCTCACTTGGGCAAGTCTGGCTCCTGCAGTCACCATACCAGCTAAATATAGGTCCTAGATCATGCATATATATATACAGTATATATATATACTCACACACATACATGTGTATATACCTGCGTGTGTCTATGTGCACACGTGTGCATATAATATTCTTTATTTTACGATTATGTGTATATTAAGTGTGTGTGTGTGTCTCTTATCCATCGATCCATCTATCCAAATTCTCGATTCTAGCCATTCTAGTCTTTAGGCCGCCCTTTGGTGAGTCTCCCAAAGCCGAAGCAAAAATGTTGAAATGCGGCCTCGGGCTTGCGCAATCATCACAGGGATGGATGGAAATAACATGAAATAACACATAGAAAGTTATTAAAAGTGGCATGAAATAACACAAGTTGTGTCATGTTGTATTGTCTGTTTCTTTTTTCCCTATCCCCACTTTATTATTGATCAATCATGCAATTTTATGCTTGAAATGCCAAGTGTCATGGCTTAAATCCCGAAACATCTGCTGCCCCAACGTTCGCAACCACGGCTCGTTCCGCGAGCTTTCACACACGTCTGTATCAGTGGGCAAATCGGTGTCACTATTGTCACTGCTCGACCTCCGATGAGCGATGAAGTCACCATGCTGTTCATTGAGACTTATGAAGAGATGTGGATTTTAGATGAATTTAGTGTGCAATCTGCTCCGTCAAAATTGAAGTGGCAAATATAAAAATGGCAACATGGACCCACCCGGCGCCAAGCTATCTTCTCATCTGATTGATTTGATTCACTGGGTTATACTGGGTTGTTTGCACTCACATGAGCCTGAAACCCTTCAGCCCTCACCTTTCATCGGCGTCAGCCCATTTCAACGGTGAGCTCTTCATCATCGCTTGCGGCACGCACAGGTCTCAAGCACTGGTGTTTGCAAAGCGAACCAAACAGCTTCACCCCAAAGAATTCCTCTCGTCCAACCTGGACTTCATTCAGAACCTTGACCCAAGATATATAAGATTATATAAGTAAACTTGGTGAGGATGGTGAGGGTTACCAGGTCTGGCGCTGCAAGTCATTAGTCACAAGGAGTCAGTCATCGAGTGCTCTGCCACTGTATGCAGCCTGCTTGAGCCGCTCTACCACATGACAGTCAAGTGAGTCTTGGTGCACGAGAGCTGAGCTCCACTGCCATCCACTGCTGTCAAGCGCTTCCAGTAGATAAAGCTATCAAATGACCACTCAAACCCAAGAAAAATCATCTCTGAAAAAAAAATCCCGCAGCCCATCCTCCAAGCAACACCCACCGTCGTTCCACTTCCTCCTTACCTTGGTCCCAGAGCTGGTCACACAACCCATGAGATCCACCTCTCAGTGCACTGCACCACGATTGGCCCAGTGTTTATGGTGCAAAATACAGCGTTTTGGTGGCAGGTCTACGCATTTTGTGTTGGAGAACCTCTCCCGAAATACAATGTTGTTGGCTCACATCTCCCAAAATATTACTATATTCGTGAGCCTCCACACATGGGGTGACTTTAAACCACTTGAAATTTGCCGGGCGCTGCAGATTCAAAAGGAAAATGAAATCTAATTATATATCTGAAAATATCTTCCCGGAGAGATCTCTAAAAGCATCTCAGTCTCAGCCCATCCAAAAAAGCGATATTCAACCATCTCCACCCCGTGGAAGACCCTCTGAGGATCCTCCCAGGGTGTCGCAATTTTTCTTCCTGCCGGTCTTGTGACATGGCACTTCCTGGCCCTGTGACCAGGGAGCCTGGTCGACGGGATCTTACTTCGTAAGCCCCACGAGGGTCTTGGAACCCCGAGAGGAAACAAAAAGCGATGCAAAGTGTGGCAGAACGCGGTAGGACATTCATGAATTTCATAGAAACACGCTTGGGCATTTTATCACTGCAATAATCACGGCTGCGTCACCCCAATTGAAAATTTCAACCTCCATGTTCTGTAGATTCTGTCATGTTCCCGCCGAAATCATTGCAGGCTTCGGGCTTGTATCATGATACTGTAGAGCCAAAGGCATCGCCAAAAAAAAAGATTTCACCGGCTTGAGATTCTTTGCCCAAGCCACAACCTCCCATACAGCCAACCTCATTCGAGGTTTTTTCAATCCTTGCCACCTCCACTTCCACCATTCCCATGGCGTCATCGTTGGCGGGCTGGAGCCGCTCCATCCGCATCGTTCGCATCCACCGAAGGGTTGCTCTGACGCCGCCTTAGTTGCCCGCCCTTCATGTGACTTCGCAGCTGTTGGATTTCGAACCTTCAGGCCCCTTGAGGTCCCCTTGAGGTCCCCTTGAGGTCCCTGCCAGCTTTCACGTTGACCTCGCGGATTTGAACGGCCCACCTGGCTCGAGAAATGCTGGGAGTAAAGGTCGCTGAGCTCACACCATGCAACACGACCAAGCCAAAGAACGGGGTAATTTCACATGACCGTGCATCTCTATTAAGCTTGCAATGTCAACAGGGACCACTAAAGTCTGAGGTCCATAAGTGCAAAACTTATGGCAGGTGGAGGTCGCCGGAAATGTCGAGCCTCCATTGGGATCATTGGGCTGCTTTTCCAGGCATGGATAGCTGGCAAGCCATTGGAGCCGTTGATGTCATTGGCGGAGGATCCCAAACCTCAGAATGGCAACCCATCTCAAGGAATGGCATGGCAGATTGACACCTGACAACAAATCGGACCCCGCTGATCTCTGTTGTCCTGCCAAAATTAGACAGAAACAGCACGTTGATTCGTTTTTGCAAATTTATTCAGCTACCGTGCAATTCTAGAAGTCTGGCCTGCACTGGCGACAGGCGATAAATCTGGCTCCTGTCCATGTGTTCAACACATCCACTGAGCACAAATTGGGAAGTTGCGGTCGGCCCAACAGAATCGCAAGAAGTTTGGCATCCTCGCATTTTACATATATATATATATATATATATATATATATATATACCATTGCCACAAAAATGCAGAATACAGACTTCTTATGAATGATTCAATGCTCATGATCGTACCGTAAAAGCCTCGAACTGCGTGTAGTGCCAGTTCCAGTGCCTGATCGAAATTCCGCCCTGCCTTGGTATCCTTGGTACTATTTAGCGCTGGCGCGGAAGGAGATCGATTTGGCAGTGCGCATTCTGGGGCTCTGGGGGCCTGCAGCTGCACTTGGGATGTGGGGCCTGCAGAAGTGCCCTACTGTCTCAAAGAGCTTCGGAACACCCTGCTTTCGACACATGTTTTCATGCCATGGTTTCAACTCGGCTAAAATGCCCGATGCGTTGCTTCGAGCCACCTCAACATCAAAAAGGAAAGTGACAGAAAGTGACAGGTCCCGAATATTCCCGAATCAGGTGGCACCTCTTCAACCTCCCGAATCGGCTGCAGGTCCTGAGCTTTCATCTTTCAACACCGGCCCAAGGCGCCGAGGCGAGGCACCACTCACCGCTTCAACCAAGGCTCCACCCCGGCCGGCCCATGGTGCAGCCCCAAGCAATCTTGCAAACCGATGCCTCCTGTCTCCTCCACCAGATCCAAATTTCAAATGACAAACATGAGCCCCTTCCATCTCGCATCCGGATGTATTCGGGGTATCCTGGTATCCTGCAAAGGTTCCATTCCTACATGGCCACACTGCCCCAAGTCACAGACCACGTTTTTCCCTATGTGCCCGGCAGCCCCTCTCCTGCATTGATTTTCCAGCCAGGCCAGCAGCTAGCAAGCTCTTAGTCAAGGGCTCCACCAGTACAGTCAGAATCACCTGCCAGGATCCACAAATGCGATGTCAAGACCACAAGAAAACCGCCACATGATGTCCCAACCAACCCATAGGCTCACCATCGTGGCAAAGCTCGTTAGCCATCGTTGTCCGTCCTGCGTATGGGATGTTGGCTGACAAGCCACAATGAGGAAGAAAATGGATTGAGGATTGAGTTGCATCATGGGGGATTTCATTCCAATGTCATCATACCTCAATGATCTTCAATGGTCTCATTTAGGCTTAACTCGCAGGATAAGCTTGAATGGAGGGGGAAATTGCTTGCTTCAGTCCTCATCAGAGGCGCTGGCAATGTAGGCGGTACCCAACAAACAGCAGGCCAAGGAGTACAACGACATCAGCACGGCAAAGGCCTCCAGCTACCGTCCGGGGCATCATCCTAATTATCCTAATTGTCCGAATTATTCGAATCAGCCAAGGTATCCTGGCACGGATAGGGGAACAACAGTAATAAGATGGTCGAAACCACTACAATAAGCGCGGAGGTCACACCAACTTGGTTAAGAGAATGCTTTCCCGCACAGAACTCTGCGCACCAACATGCCAAAAAAGTCACACCAGCAATTTTCTCCAAGGTAGTGAACGCAAGTTGGAGTGACTTTCCCTGCAGCTTTCCCCCCCTGATTGCAACATATATCTAGAGTCGGTGCGACTTCAACAAGTGTGTGTGTGTGTGTGTTGTATCTCACCAACTTGATGCCCAGGAGTAAGGCATGAAAACACAACGATGCTGAGGATGCGGATGCTGCCGAATTTGCTGCTAGTGGGGACATGCCGACAGTGTCCCCAGAAAGATTGAGCCACGGCCAAACTGCTTTTGAACCAGCCAGCGGGGGGGGGATAGCTAAGTATGAAGTTTCATGCAATTGGAGACTCCAGCCCCCCAATACCTTGATAAAGCAAGAGGGACTTCAGTTAGCAGAAGCTAGCTTTTGTGATTGGATTTGCAATTAATCCTCAACTTCGCATTTCGTTGAGGAAAGGACAGGGGGAGAGAGAGAACGAGAGAGACACACACACAGACACCAGACAGAGAGAGAGAGAGAGAGAGCGAGGCAAATCTATATCAGTCTATATCTGAATCTTGATCTACGCATTGATATCTCTATTTGTCTCAAGAGAGAAAGAGAGAACAAGAGAGAGAGAGAGAGAGAGGGAGAGATCTACATCTTTGTCTACACCTCTGTGTTTGTGAGCCACTTGTGCGCATTCTGTTGGCATGAAAATGTCTACCACAACTAGGGGAGGGTACGCCGGAATCTCGGAAACGCTGAGGAAATCTCGGAAACGCGGAGGGAATCCAGGAACAAAAAGGAAATCTTGGAACGCAGAGGAAATTTAGAGGAAAAGCATTAGTTTAATCTCTTTGACTTTCAAAATTGTTTTTGCTCTTCAAGAATTTTACATCATGGTTAGTCAGCCGCACAAACATACAGTTCCAATCAATGTTCCAAGAACCTTTCGCCGCTCCGTATCGTCTGTTATTGGTCCTGAATTATTGTCGTGGTTACGGAGGTCTCTCTCTCTCTCTCTCTCTGTCTCTCTCTCTCTCTCTCTCTCTCTCTGGCAGACCAGTGGACCCTCCAATTAGGGTCCTGACAATATCTTGCAGCCACCATTTGTTCACCTGCTTTTGTCGGGACTTCGCATCCCACTCCACGTCTTGCTTAAACTCACGGCCTCGGATCTCTCCACAGCATGTGACATGTCAGCCTTGCGAGAAAGCCACCAGAAGATCGACTTATCTCAAAACAGGAAGCCCCAAACATCAAGAAACTGCTAGTAGCTGCTACTATTCCCATGGTTTTCTTTCGCAAACCCACAAGTCGGCGCAACTTTCTCATCAAAGCTGCTGTGGAAGAGAAGGAGGACAGCAGTCCAAATCAGCTGCAGGAGCCTGCCAACATCTGCCAACATCTGCCAACATCTGCCAACATCTGCCAACATCTGCCAACATCTGCCAACATCTGCCGATGCCTATGGATCCTATGGATCCTATGGATCCTATGGGCAGCTAACTCTTCAAGATGCGATCTGTCGCAGATCAGCCTGCCTGGAGATGAACGAGAAGAGCAGTTGGATGCCAATTCCTCCGATGACACCCTCAACATATTGCCTGCCGCACGAGCTTTCTCCATGGATTTGTAGAAAACTTCGGAAACAGTTGAGAAAAGTGTCCTCGCGACACCTTTCTTGCATCTCAGGCAGCAAATGCACTGAACACAGCGGATTCGAACCCCACCTTTTGGATCCTGAAGGTGTACAAGACACAGTGCTCCGCGCACGTGTGTCTCCTATAACCAAAAAGCAGATCACCTGGTTGCGAGGGAGCTCTGACAAGCCACCGTGACCGTGATGTTTAAAAGGTGCAGCCCCATTAACTCAACCAAAGGCTCCAAAGGCTCCAAAGGCATCAGCCAAAGAAAAACGAGTCAAGATGATGCATGATAACAATGATGATATCATAAAACCATAGGTAGCAACAAGAATAATACTATATGCCATATATATTGGTAATCGAAGGAAGTTTAGAAGTCAAACTTCCGACAATATGGACAGATGAAAAGCAGAGTAGGGGAGAGGCAGAGAGAAGAGGAAGATTAGAAGAGAGAAGATGAGAAGAGAAAGAGTCAGAAG
>Ga0126342_10006347_pt1 | contig 20937 bp, 22 predicted proteins | sample Cyp1metagenome_FD_92528 | JGI IMG/M metagenome (GOLD analysis project Ga0126342, IMG submission 92528) | Coral microbial communities from Lord Howe Island, Old Settlement Bay, Australia - Cyphastrea 1 metagenome | ecosystem: Host-associated > Invertebrates > Cnidaria > Coral ...
AACTGTCAGGAGTGTGCTCCTGAGCAAACCATAGCAAGCCATTGTTTAGGGCTTTGATTGCCAGGACTGTCAGGAGTATGCTCCTGAGCAAATGTTGGCACACCTAGTATATATGTAATGTTCTGGGCAAAGATTGCCACCTGTCAGAAGTTTGCTCCTGAACAAATAGTATAAAACATAGTACATATGCATTGTTCAAGGCTAAGAGTGTCAACTGTCAGGAGTGCACTACTGAACAAATCAAAGCAAACATACTACACTTGTATTATTCAATGCTAAATGTGTCAGGAGTTTACTCCTGAGCAAAACATAGAAAATCCACTGCATATGTATTGTTTGAGGTTGTGTGTCAGGAGAGTGCTCCTGAGCAAATTGCACACACACTACATATGTATTGTTCGAGGCTGGAACTGTCAGGAGTGTGCTCCTGAGCAAACCACATGTAACATACTATATAAGCATTGGTTCAGGAGTGTGCTCCTGAGCAAATCATAGAATTCTACTACTTATGGAGTGGCTAAGTTCGTGCTGTCAGGAGTGAGCTCCTGAGCAGTTTATAGCAAAGGCTAAGACTGTCAGGAGTGTGCTCCTGAGCAAAGCATAGTAAGTATATTACATAGGTATTGCTCAGCAGGCAGCTACTGAACACAAGATACTATTAGTTAATATGGCATTAAGGAAACGATATCACAAACATATCAAAATAGCAATAACAACTAATACAGCTAAATAAAATATAATATTATACTGTTACAATTTCTTGTTTTCTTCAAGCAAAACATACATTTAGAATGAAACGCAATTGCAAAACAAATGAAAACAAACTCAAAAAATAATAAAAAAACATTAGTTAAAACAAATTAATACATATTACTTTGCATTGTGACATTGGTTTTGGTTACAAAGCCCAAGCAAACATTGTTAATAAGTAATTATTTGTTGCTTCGTTGCACAAAGATAGTTTAATCAAACCATTTTTAGTTTATATTATTAGAAATTATACGATCATGAATCATTATTGATCAATAGCAAATTAGCAATGTATTAGATTTGACTTTGCAGATTGTGTTGCTTCATTAATATGGTTGTTTGTATAAATGGAATGTATCACTGGGAAGTATCATACTTATCTACTACATTAAATGAGTGTAATGCATTGCGCATAATGCATAATTGTTGTTTGTTTTGTCTTGTGAGCATGTGTTGATGTGCGGCAACAATGAGATACACCAAATCAAATCAAGCTGAGAGATCATGATAATGTGATGATGTGGCGGCGATAGATAAACACTAACAAACAAATAAAATCATAACAATTTAACATATCTCATATCAAATATCAAAGTTATTAATTTCTCAGCCAGTAGCGATGCAGGTGGTGAAACCATGCATTGGCTATCAGCTATCATACATATGATGGCATAATTCCGATTGCAGTGTTACAGACAGGTGGCAAGCACAGATGCCAATGGTAGCTTTCGGTGTGTGACAGAATTTAAAAATCTGCTTGTGTTATCTAGTTGAGTTACAGTTACAACTAGTTGTTGAAAGTCTGGAAGTTGACAGGGATTCCAATAGAACTCAATTCAATTGATTTGAATCACGCAATCATCAAATCGTTTATCTATTAACTGTCTATTTATCTATTATCTATCTATCAGTATGTAAATCATGTTGATGTGAAAGAAGTTGCCATTGCTTTGCCATTATTCCAAAGGCCTGTCAGCCAGTGGCTTGTGTTGCAATGTGATGCAAGCGGCGTGTAGGCTTACCTTCTCTGCTTTACAAGAAGAACAAAAAGATGCTAGCCTAGCACCTCAAATGAAACCAATCAGATTGGTTTGAGTTAATAGTCAAGCACTCAAACACTTGTAATGAATGAGAGAGAAAAACATGTTCAATTGACTGATCATGTGACAATGAATGTATATGTAGATTACACGATTTGTATCATTGACTGATCAATCGTTGACTCATGACTTTGACTTCGTCGCCTAGGCTACACAGTTTCACTTCGAATTCAACCACTATTCTACGACGATTGCCAAAGGCTTGCCTGAGACCTGTGGGCCTGTGGACAGATCGATCGTTGATTGTTGATTAATGATAGGTTGCGTTTGTGGTATTTGTGATAGTGTTGTTATGTTGTTCTTCGTGTTTCTTACTTATTAATAAACATCATCATAGATTTCAATAGATTTGATATGTGTTGTTTATATATTGTAATTTTATTTGTTGGATAGTTGATGTATGTTGATTTGACGATCAATGATTAGGGTTCAGTGTGTTCGATCATTGCAAACTGAAAATGACGCTCAATTCGTCGTTGCTGCTGTTGTTTCAGCCATGTCTGCCATGCCCATGTCAGATATCACAACCAACCAGCAACACATCAACACAACAAATCATAACAAACAAATCATCATAACAATTACAATCATAATATGTTCATATTGTCAAACAGTCAAACAGGTTGTAGCTACAGTCAGTCCACAATAGATGATGATGTAGATTATCAGCGAGGAAACAACTTCACAACAACAAACAAATGTTGACTTAATCGAACAAACTAACAAACACCAACTTAATTAACGAAGTGTGTTTTATTGTTTCTTTAGGATTAAATTAGATACAGATACACAAATCACAACCAGGTGTAGAGTAGAGATATGGATTTGGCCACGCTGTGACGGGCTGCTGTGACGCTGTGACGTTAGTTGCCATTAGTTGGGCTGTGGGGACAGCCTGACTGGTTTGGTAAGCAGCCACTCAGTGACCATGGCAAGTGTTGCAGCTCATCTTCATCATTGTGATGGTGATGGTGGTGGTGGTGATGGCAACACCACACATGAACAACACATTTCAAAAAAAATATATACACCACAACACACATTGCTGGAGATGATGAAATCAGCAAAACCAGCAAAAGTTTCAAAAGAGTCGTTGCCATTTTCAGAACATTTCGCAACACCAGATGTCAAGGCAATCAAACTTGACAAAAGATTGCTTGTCAGGGCCATTCGCAATGATGAATGTGGCTTTATGTTGGTGAGAGATTTCAACATCAAGGCCATCACATCTGAAACAAAAGTAGCAGTTGTTTTGTCAAACCCAATGGGTATGCAAGATGAATCTGAGCAGCAAAAAACAAGCATTCCAACAAAGTACTGCCTATCATTGGTGTGGCTACATTTGAAGCAAATGTAACGTTGACAGCTGAGACATTTGCTGATTACAAGACGTTGCATTTGTACGATCTCTCGTTTGAAGAGTATGTGGAAGCAGCATCATCATCAATCAAGAAGCGATGCCGTGAACGTGAACATCAACGTGTCATTGGTTGGCACTTCAAACGATTCACTGCATCTAAAACTGGTGTTGTTTTTGTTCCATCCAGCCAAGGAAGTCAGGACTGGTGTTGTTTCTTCCAAAACAAACAAAACAATATATTATTATATTATATTATACAATTTGCAAGTTCATTATTTCAGTTGAGAGTTGTGATATATATATATTGTATCATAGTATTATATAGTATATTATCACATTGTGAATTATGTTTGTTACAATTTGTCTGTATCAATGTATTGGTTTCAATTTTTTGAAACAATTTTGTAGTTTTGTTCTCAACGTTGCCAATTGCCAATGCATTTCTAAGTTCATCAGTTCATGATGTGTCTTGCTGTTTCAGGACAATCTCTTCAACGTTAACCTGCTGGCGATCATGAAGAGTACCGATTCTCCTCTATGTGCTGCTGCTACAGCTTTTTTTGATAATCTCATCAAGATCATGAAGAAAACTGACCCTGAAGCTTGTGCAGCTGATACAACAACAGAATCAAAGTCACCATCATTCAGGGTTAGAAAGAAGGCATCACCCGTACAACTTCGATTTCAATTTCATCAAAAACAAGAGCCTATTGATTCTGACAAAAGAATGGATGATTCGGCAATTGCCCATGGCGATGATGATGTTCGCCCTTTGGAAGCTGCAATTGAAGAGATGATGACACGTATGTATCCAGTGGATAAGTCTCAGCACATGGAACAACAGAATGTCAACACGACATCAGCGACAATGATTGATAATGTTGCAACTCAAGGAGAACAAGCACAAGCTGAACCAAATGAGTTCAATGATCTATTTGGTCCACCAAGTCAACATGCTAGTGCTGAAGGACACCATGTCGAAGCTACAATGATTGATTCACCCAGAACCAGTTCACCATTTCTGTTTGGTGATAAACCAATGGATGATGATGATGGCCAAGATTGTGGTATTCAGACTCGGGACATATGGCAACAAAGACAGCCCAGACGACTTACCACAAATCTGATGGAAGGTTTGGACTTTGTACATGACTTTTTGTTGTTTGCAAAAGATCAACATGAACGCTCAGAGTCAAGCTGTGAGCATGACGATTTCGATGGTTTTGACTTGGAAAGAATAGCGCATCGCCTTTCGACAAGAACAACATCCATTGCCTTTGCTGGGGTGGGTGCACATGATGTAGTCGACAGATTGCTGGCAAAAACTTTGTCTGAAATATTGGGCAGATGTGTTAGTCCGCCAAAGTCTTTGTGGCATATTGAGTACAATGCGTCGTGTCAAGCAGAACTTCTTTTGCTCCATGATCACAAGTTGAATCCAACCATCTACAAGAGCCTTGATGAATCACCATGTTTGTTTGGTGATATTCATTCATTTTGGAGGCCTGAGGTCGTTCCAATCCTTGAAGAGCTTAAAAAAAAACCATGGCTTTCATGCGAAGTGCTTGCAGATCTTCTTGTCTCCGAACGTGCCGTCAGAAGATCTGGTTGGTGTATTCGACACAAGCGTTATTGCAAGATCTCAACTCCGGACAGGCACAGTTCTGGCAGTGTTTGCACAGCCTATTCTTCTCAAGGTCTTCATCTGGGATTGAGCGATCCAAGCGTTTTATCTCTCCTTGCATGGTTTCTTGGCATAGTTTCATTCATGTTTTGTTTTTGTATCAATATAATTCACAACTGTCACATAATATAGTATAGTTTTTGAATTTGGTTGACTGTCAAGTTGTCAAGTTGTCAAGTGTTACATATAGTAGGACACCGACACTAAATTAACATTTATATACATTATGAAGTTGAACATTGATATTTTATATTACTGGACTGGACTGTCAATGTGTATCGGTTTATTTGTAAAATTAAAAATTGTAGACTGTAGATTGTCACTTGTTTGTTGACTATAAATTTTAGTTCTTCTTAGTCATTATTTCTTAGTTCTTGATGATAATGTAGTTGATGGTTGATGGATGAGGATGATGATGATGATGATGATTTGTGATGATAATTTCTGATCCTGATGGTGGCGATTCATGATGGCAATTGATTTGTTATTAGCATCCAAAAAATATTGATTGATTAATTGAAATTGAGTGACTGAATGATTCATATGATTGATGATTGGTTGAAAATTGAAAATATTAGTAGTTAGTGATGATTAGCTAGTTACTATCAAAACTAACACTATCATAAGATGCTCTTGGCTTTTGAACCTTGACATTTCTAGTGATGTTGATAATTCATATTATTGATTATCATCATCAATGATGATATGCTGATTATGCAACAACCAACCGACCAACAGGCATGACGATTCATAACAATATATTTAATCATAAACACAATAATAATAGCAATATTTATGTATTGATATTTGAGTTAGGTTTATCCAAATCCATATAAAATATAATGACTAGCAAAACCATTTATTTTGTTGTTGTTTGTCTGTTTTTTGTTGTTTGTAACAATGCAATGCAGGATTGGATTGATGATTATGCTACAGCCTCCAGAATTCACTGCAGAGAACGTTCGTGATTTCCCTGTGCGTGAAACATTGATGAGATTTTTATCATCCTTCTACGACATTCAAGTCACCTTGATGGACAGTGTGAACTATGGCATGCCAGTTGCAAGACTCCGTTTGTATATGGTAGCTAGACATCGTGGCAAGACATGTGTTCCAACCAGAACATTGGCATCTCATTGTGAATCGATGCAAAGACCATGTAACTTCAATTGGCAAGAAGTTTTCTGGATGAATGACGCCAAACTAGCATCTTCGACATCAATCAAAAATGAAATTGATGCTGAATGGCGGTGGGGGGCTGGTAGGCCTAGTTCACTGCATCAGCAGCACCTTTTGAAGATGAAAACAATGTCAGAAGAAACACCAGGATCAGAAATGCCTGTACTTGCAGTTCATTGTCCAGATGCCCAATGTTTGATGAAAGGTCCATGTCCAGCACCAGACGCTGATGAAAATGAGTTGAACAATGTGACCAACTATGACTTCACAGTGGCTCTTACGACTCAAGAACTCCACAATGCAGAATTGTATGAGCTACGTTGGCCATCAATGGTTTTCTCATTGAATCAAAATGCTGAGGAACGTGGTTACAAGTCCACTCGCAGATATCTCCAAACGTTTCTGCACAACTTCGGCATCCTGTGGACATTCAATGAGAACGTTGGCAAACGATGGCTTTTTGCAACAGAAGCACTTTCGGCTATGGGATTTCCTGTGCATCCTGAATGCATTGGACTCGGATCTATCCCTGATGATCAACCAGAAGCATCAACATATTTGCTTTGTTCTTTCAATGCAGAAAGAAAAGGACGAAAACCCACAGATGTTCGTGCACAATGTGGCAATACAGATTCATTGCCTTTGGCAGCTGTCGCGGAAATGTTCTCATTACTCTATTTTCAGTACTTCGGTATGAAGTTGGCGTTTATGTATGTTTGCATTTGTTTATTGTGTGATTATTTGCTTATTAATATTTTAAATATAAACTGTTTTGTTGCTTTTCATACTTTTGTTGTATTTTGTGGTTCATTGAAGTTCATTGGGCTAAGCTAAAGTTATTTCAATAGTTTTATCCAATATATAATAAGGTAAACTTAGATAAAACAAATTCAATTTCAGGCTTGATATGATGTGCGAGGTGTGTTCATTAGTGAAAGAGATGACTGATCATTGAGCTGTTGGTTGTTGATGTATTGTATTGATATTACTGTACATTATATATTATGTCACAGATGTCATATATTGTTAAATTGTTAAATGCTAGTCATAATGAAAGGTCAGGTAACAATTCATATACTTTATACATATTATATCAATGGTTTGTTGGTTTGTCTTGTAGTCGCACCATTCTCATAGACTGACATCAACACTGACCAACATCATTGTTTATCTAAGGCAACATGATACACCACCAATGTTCAAGATGCTGAGAAGTTTGAGACGCAGAATGCGTGATGATGATCATGGCGATGGTGATGACCAACGGCGATCAAAGTCCATTCCGAACAAGCGTTTGAGATGTAAGACATCTTTGCCATCATGATTGACTTCTACCTACCTAGTGAGATGATTTCGCATCTGCATTTGACTGAGCAATCTGAGAGGCACATATATGTTGGTGACACTGATCAATGAATTCAGTACCACCGTGAATTCATTACCCATGCACATGCATTGTGTACAGGTCGCAAATACAAGCATATAAGATATAATGATATGATATTATATGACATTGACTTTATATATGAATCATAGCAACCATTGCAACAACAAAACAAAACAAACAACGAACTAAACGACAAAACAACAACAACAACCAAACAAACAAAGCAACCAACCAACCAACCAAACAAACAAACAAACAAACAAATAAAAACAACAACCAACCAACCAACCAACCAACCAACCAACCAACCAAACAAACAAACAAACAAACAAACAAACAGTAACAAAGAATAACAAACAGTAACAAACAGTAACAAACAGTAACAAACAAAAGAACTATATAACTAGCTAATAAAGTAACTAACATATAATTAAACAACTAAACTAAACTATACTAAAATATGCAAACATAATAAACAAAAAACAATCAATCACTAAATCAATCAAACAACCAACTACACAAACAAACAAATAATAAGCAACCAAACAAACAAACAAACAAACAGACAATCAAACAAACAAACAAACAAACAAACAATCAAACAAAACAAACAAACAATCAAACAAAACAAACAAACAAACAATCAAACAAACAAAACAAACAAACAATCAAACACAAACAACAAACAAACACTAGTCCGTAACAACAACATCGCCATTATCATTATCAACACTCGCAATACGTAAACTTAAACTTTAAGATATATACATTGATATGATCAAGCTTAAATAAACGAAACAATATGAATATTGATTGTTTGTTTTGTATGTGCCTATCGCCTATCACCTGTGACCTGTGTGTTGTACTCATGTTGCCTTGATTTGCTTAGGTTTCCAATGACATTCGCTCAAGTGTTCTGTTCCAGCTGCATACATATCACCATCACCTCACCACACTACCAATCCACCAACAGTTGTGTGGGCGTGTGTTTTTTTCCAAAAGAAAATTAATTTGTTGATCTATGTTCAAACTTTGGAAATATGTTCAGTTGATGCTGTTTTTTATTATCATGATCGTTTGAATGTGGAGTGTGTTTGTAAGTCAATGGGTAGATCTAGATGGGAGGTTGATGATGATTGTCGTATGCATTCCAGTTCCCGCCCAAATAAGGCATTAATTCAGCATAGGAGCGACAATTCAGTATGAGACCATGAGATCAAGTGAAATATGCGATCATTGTACAGTGGACAGTGTACAGTTTGGTACAGATCGGATTAATCCAATCCAATGTTGTTTCAGTTGTTTCACGATCATTCAGGGAGATGTGGATGATTAATAGCAAAAAACAAACATAACAAAGATCACGAATCAAGAACGAAAATCTGAGCAGTGCAGAGTTGTGCTGATTTGTGTTAGTCTGTTGTTTGTTGTGTGTGTGCAGAAAACTTCGAATTGATTGTGAGCCGTAAGTAAAATCCAAAACATAAGAAACATACTACAAGTACTACAAGTTATTTATTATTGATTCATTGATCATGATTTCTTTGTGTATCCAATGAGTCTAATATGATATGATTCATAATAGGATTTGAATTTAAATTTTAAATTCAATTATGTTTATGTTTGTTCATTGTTCCTTCATTATTCATGGGTCGTTGGCTGGTTCATACTATGGACTATGTATGTAAAAGAAATATATGTCTTATGTAAATATATAATATGAGATGTGTTTTTAAACTTAGTTTATTGATTGATCGTCGATTCGATGGCTTTGGTTGTCGTCGGTTCTATATATATATATCATATCATGTCATCATTAACATTGACATTGTGTACCTGTTTGTTTGTGTCGAGTTGCTTTGTTGTTACAGGCAGCAGCGTAGCGACACTATTTACATCTTCAACTTCAACAAAGAGGCATGTGACTGACAGACTGATGGGACAGTGATTTAGTGATTATCCATTGACAACTCTGACAATAGTGACAACATGTTTGTGATAATACAAAGAACATTGCATCACAAGTTGTATTGACAGCAATCAATTGACATTTTGAAATGATTTGATCAATCGTTGCTGGAATTTGGCTCATGGATATGGACACATGCAACCTTCCAAGAAGGAGGAATTCGGTGTCAGTTGTCCTGTGCGCGCTGCCAGTGAATTTTCCATAGTTTGGTAGGTGCCAACTACCATGAAACGGACTATGAGCAGCAATGCTCTTCATTCTCAACAAGCACCTTCCAAAAGAAAGTTTGTGAGTGCACAGACGGTTAGCCCGATCAAGTTGAAGCGCATGGGGATTGGCTTGGATGACTCAGACAAGTCAGACAGTCGGATGAATATGAAATCATCAGGATCCAGTGTTGCTTCTGACTTGTTGAGCAGCGGTGGTGATGTTAGTGGTAGTGGATTGTTGGAAGGTGTCAGGCCAGCTGATGTTAGCCAAGCACAGTTGGAAAAGACCATCCAGAAAGCAACTTCTCCGAAAGAATTGTTCGGGAATGTGTCCAATGCCGAATTGATCGACCTGACGTTCTTGTGGTTTGGTTGCAGTTCAATTGATTTGCCATGGTTCGACGACGATGGCAAGCCAACCATTGTTGCATCGCCACACAACAGACCATTGCAGGACTGGAAATAAATTATGTGAACTGGATTTTTGATTCTGGACCATGATTTCTGGACAATGACAATGGACGATGAATTAATATATATAATGTGTATATTAATAAATATATTATTGTATTATTGTTTTATTATATATATAATGATAGATTTTGATGAAAATGATTCAAGTTGATTCAAGTGTTCAATGTTTAGTGTTCAAAGTTAACAGTTCAGTTCCATCATTATGTTATGTTTATTATATTAACAAACTACAAACAACAAGTAACAACTTAACAACAACTAAAATAATATTATCTTTGTTGGCTTTGGACATTCTTCCTGACAACAAGTAGGACATACAATGACATGTGACACTGTGACAATTGCAGGAAACCACTGTCGAGACCTATGTCGAGCGAATGATTTCCCAAGGCTATCATCAGGATGTTGCTGGTTCCTTGTCAGAATGATGAAACCATAAATTTAATGTTGGTTGTGGTTGTGTTTTTGCTAGTTATTCTGATTAATATTCAAATTCAAATTAGTTTAGTTACATATCAATAAAACTTTCAACTAAACATACCATACATAAAGCACTGATTAAACTAACATTGAATCAACATTACCTGTGAACATTATTATTGTTATTATTTTTCAAGATATGTAAAGGGGTGATGCTGAATGATAACTACTTCAAAGGTGCTGCGTGGTTCCAATGGGCTGGTCCTGACCGCCAACTACCAGTTCTGGCCATTACTTTCAATCACAGACGTGAGGCATTCTATCGGGCATGGGAAAGAGATGAATCACGTTCAGGACCTTTGCAATCAACACAATCATCAGGACTACGTGATTGCCGCATGCTTGCTTCGCACACACCAGGTTACCTTGTGAAGGCATTGGTTCACATTCACAACATGAGTCATGCTGGGTCTGGCTGGAGTATGTGGGATGCACTAGACCATGCCTTGGAGCTGGAATGTGAATGGTCAGCCTATGCTTCTGAGAAAGGAATTTCAGCTGCACATGCGTGCTATCCTCAGTTGTTGTATTAACTTACAGTTGTGCAATTCATGAAATAGTGAACAGTGAACAGTGTTCAGGGTTGAATGTGATGAGTCATGAGTTATGAATTTTCTGTTGAGCTTTCCGAAAAGGTCTTTCAGTCTTTCAGCATTTCAATGTTCAACCTTTTAGGACTTTTAGGATCTTATGTCAAAAAAACAGTTACTCTATTCTTTCATTCTATATGAAGTTAAATATGTTAACTTTAAAAGTTGCATATGATATGATTGCATATGTTTTGATTTTTTGGCAAACAAAACGGTTTGTCGACCAAGGGCATCTTATGCCAAGATGTACGAGGAGTTTGTCATGGCACGCACTGACAAATTCGCGAGTTGGAAGCCATATGAACATGCAAAAGCGCTTGCTCATCGGCTGAAGGATTACTTCATCATGCAGCCATTCCGTCAGTGGTGCAATGAACACATGAACTATCTCGAGCAGAAAATGAACATTCCAAGTATTATTTTGACATGCCACACAGCCGCGAATGTGATCATCAACTCACTTAAGCGATGCTATTCAAAGGAGACAGTTGGCAGAGTGATATTTGAGACCTTGAAGCTTGCAGCCACTTGGAAGCAATAGGTGTTGGCGTTGTGTTCACAGTTTCACAAGAATGTTTGATTAGGGTTGGGTTGTTACTTTTATGTTGCATGTGCTCGTTGTAGTGTTGTATGTTGTTTTTCTTTTTTGTTTTGTATAGTTTTATATTTTGAGTTATTTATATTTGTATGACACTAAGACTAAGACTGACTAATACTAAGACTGATACTGATACTATTTGATTTTATTGATGATTATATTTGATAATCAATCATTTAGTCATTGGTCCCATTGGTTTTGTTATAGTAGTTGTGACTTGTGTATTTCTTAATGCAATGATTCCAAACAGGTTCCGTCCAAACCTCGTGGGAATCAACGGCCTTTGGAATGGTGCTTGCAGAAGTCAGCAGCAGAGAATTCAGTCGTGATGAACCTTGTGAATATTCCAATGGCTACATCTGCAGCATTTCGAAAAATTGCTGCAGCGAAAAGCAAGGCAAAGCCTACAAAACCAAGCGGAGACAAGGCTGACCATGGATTGGTTGAAAAGCTTTGTGCTGTTGCAAGCGCAAAAAATGGCCAACCTTTCGAAGTGAAGCCATCAGATGTCATTGCTGAAGAGTCCAATTTGTTTGAAGACACAGTCAAGTCTTTGGATTGTGAAGAATCTCGACCAAAAACGGTTCTGGATGATGTGCTCACATGTCTTGAAACTGCTCACAACATCGTCATGCGCGTCTACGACTCGCAGGGGCTGTCAATCACCGACAACGCTGCTACTGCATCTTATCTGCAATATGAATGTACAAAGTTGCTGTTGTCGTAGCAATTGTCAATGGCCACTTGTAAACTGTCGATTGTCAATAATTGATTATGTTGCAATATGTAATGTACTTACCTCAGGCTACAAACTACAGTTTTGATGCTGCTACTACTACTACTACTGCTACTACTACTACTACAACTACTAAGACTCAGACTAATTTACTGATATTAATGTGATTCAAATTGTTATTATTATTATTATCATGTTTTATTATTATTATTATTTTATTTTGTTTCGTCATATTAACGTATTATTGTTAGTTTGATTGATGCTAGTTAATTTTACTAGTTATGAATATCAATGTTATTATTACTAATTATATCATTGTTATTATTCCTTATGTTTGTATACCTCTATAGTATGTTATTTCATTATTTGTGTCGAACTTTTTGATATATATTCCAATACAATCCAATCCACATCAATCAAATAAATTTACTATTAGTAGTATTATAGTTTATCTATCCTTTAAATCTAAGTCTAAGTCCTATATGTACCGTATGTACCTATTGATTACTACATAAACCGACGAAATTGACGAAACTGACTTAGTTTTTCTATCATATCACATGCTTTGATGACATCATAAACGTTTCGTAATATATATATATATACATATACATACATTTATTTAAGATATTCACTTTGTACATTTGTGCATATACAATGCATATATTCAAAACAAAAAATCACATAAATTATATGATATGGATTATGATTTCATTTGTATGTATATGTATGATTTATGTGATATTTTTTTATCTCAATCTTATTGATTATCTTAAATCAACATATTGTTATTCATTCATACTTAAGTTATACTAAGATATACTTATACATAAACTTTTCATATTCTATTGTAATGTATCACATTGTATCAATTGTACCATGGCTTTGCTTAGTTACTGTTGTTGAGCTGTTGACTATTCAAAAAATAAAAATAAAATCATAATTAACACTTTAGTGTTCTGTATGTACAATGTATGTATGCATTTATCTATGTATTACTGCATTACGTAGATTATTTGTGTTTTTTTTGATATATATATATATATTAAATTACACAACAAATGTGTATTTGTTGATTTATCGGTTTTTCTTGAGGCTATGTCAAAGACGATGGACTATGCCATTAGCATCTTCTTGCAGTTCATCATCGACACTGATTCAAAGAGCATTTCCATTTCGGGAAAAAACTTCAGAATCTACAGTGCATTGCGACCTGAAATGATGGCATTTTTCATCAGTACACATTTGCAGGTTGTGGATGCCTCAGTGAACCCTTCAGCATCACGATCTCCGATTGACCCAGTGGTAATGGCAGACAATTTGTGCAAGAGGTTGGTTACTGCTCCCGTGAAGGAAATCATTCATGATGAAGAAGATGCATCAATTATTCGTATCTGGTCACTTATTTAGTCTTTGCAGTGCAGCTTATAGATTAGGCAATATTATACATAATCATAATCATAGTTCTTAGTTCTTAGTATGTTTTTAATCTTAGTTCTCTGTGATCCTTCAAGTTACAAGTTCCCATGCAATTCCATGCATGTACAAAATATGTGATGTGTTTTTTTATGTTTTTTTTTAATGTTGTGCTTACTTGATGGTGATGTTTCGCAACAGTGCTTGTAAGTAGCTGGTATACTATTCAGGTATCGCTACGTTCATGCTTGACCAAGATGGTGAGGGCAATTCTTCCAGTCGATCAGAGCTCATCGAGTTTATCAACCAAGAATTGAGCATGCCATTTCAGGTGCATTCAATTCACCGTCAGCTATTTCAAGCAGCGAAGAAACACGTGACCAATGAGATTTCCTTGTGTGACTTGCTGGATATGTTCAACCAAGTGTTGAGTAAGTGCGTGTACCCAAAATGGATTGGCTTTGCTGCTGATTGTGCTGAGATGTATGTTGCTCGCGGAGGACATTTCGTTGAAAAATCTGAGCAGGTGGGGAAACATTGGTGTCAAAAGTTTCAGAAATAATTACGTTCATTAGTTTCATATCCATTTTGTTTATGTGTTGTTTGTGTAGTTTATGTTTTATGTGTATGTGTGCTTTAAGTTATGTTGCAACGTTGTTGATAATTGAAACTAATGTCAAGTTATCAGGTTACCAAGTTATCAGGTTGAGTCAAAATGTTCTGCTCTTGTAATTATGATGAAATCTTATATTAAATAATATCAATTGATGAGTTATGTGTTATGTATGCGTATTGTATGTTTTTCTTCAATTACAATTACATAATATATTACAATCATTATCATATAGAAACATATGATAATATGACTATGATGATTATAATAAATATATATTGTGGTATACAGTCTATGGTATAGTAACTCGGTATTATATATGTATGTGATATTTAATATAAGATATAATATAAGATAAAAGAAACAAATTTAGATTCAATTCACTTGTTGCCTGCTGACATCAACCCTTACAGGTGTGGGGCTCTGTGGATACTTTGCAACAGTTCATGAGCTTACGTTTGAAGTACTTGCAAAGCTTCTTGCACAATGAGCTCAAAGGTAACGGCTCAAACAAGCTCAGCATGACGCCCATTGTGAAAGCACACTTGACTTTTTTCACTACGGAGGATAATCCAACGATGATTCATCAGCTATCTGCCTTGGATTTGGTCATTCCATGTGACTCGTGGGCAGAGGTGTGGAGTGAATCGTTATGCAGTTCCAGCAGCTCAAAAGAACTCGTTGAAGCATTGGCCAAATCCTTGAAGATTGACATCAATCAGTTCGTCAAGAAGATGAACATTGGTATGAAAGCTGATTATGGCCCAGATGACAAAGACAAGAACATGGGAAAAGAAAAGGTGAACAAAGATGATGTCGATATGACAGAAACAACACATGTTGATGATGCCGAGGCCAGATTTTTATTATTTAATTATTATTATTTTTTTTTTAAAAATATATATATGAACACAATATATTCAATGTGGTGTATTATACAACTTACAACTATCGTATTGTTAGTTTCTAGTTGCTGTTACTAGTTAGATATTATGTTTTTTTGAATTTTGTATGATTCGTTGTTTTTGATGTGTTTCATCTGGTGATTCACTGGTTTCAATCAGGCAGCACAGAAAACCGATGGCAATGCACATGCGGATGATGCAAATGCCAAAGCTGACCAAGATCCTGATGATTTCGAACACAGTCTTGGAGGTCAGTTTCCTTTGAAAGAAACATTCTTCTACAAAGAACCGAAATCAGAGCTGATGCAAGACAGTAGTGATGCCAAGCAGTTGGGTTTGACAAGTTTGTCAACTGTGGACATCATGAGGTTGAAGTCACAGCTTGAGACCATCATGTGGTCAGCATTTGGAGAATGCATGGAAAAGTCTAAGGCTGGTGATTGGCTAATTGTCAATGCTGCAGATACTTGTTTTTGCTTGTTTATGTTATCTTTTGGAGTTGTTTCATTGCGTTTGTATTCTAATTACAATTCACTTACTTCACAAATTAACAATAATATGTGAAAGCCAATCCGGTAACCCAGAATCATAAACAAGAGTTTATTTTGATTGTAATGATGTGATGATGTGTGTGTGTGAATTAATTTGAATGATAAGACAACTGACAACAAAATCTAAGGACAAGAAATCGGAATTCCTGAAAGCTGATGTGAAGAAACTCAAAGCTCACATGGACAAGGACGAGGTTTCAATTATGCCATTCATCGGGAACATCAGTTTGATGAAGATCAAAGATGCGTTCAAAATTGCGACCATGTTCGGTGTAGACTTTTTCATGACCAAATCTGGACATGATCTTGGCTCGGATATCATTTGTCCAGCATGGGCATGTTCTTCAGTGAGTCGTGCTGATCAAAGTTTCTTCGAACTCAAGAAGGACAAACTACATGTATGGCTTTCTGTTCCCAAGAAGCCAACTGGTCATGATGATGATGGATCGAAGGCAGCTGAGGACAAGCGCAAGAATATGATCAACATGGTAAATCTATCCACTACTGAGCCACTAGACGAGACACACAATAGCCTTCAGGTTCAGATTGAATCTGGGTTGAGTTGATTTTCAATTAGGATTGTTTTCTTTTTGAGATTTGACATGTTGATGTTCATGTTCGTTCATTTTTATGTTTAGCATGTTTTATTTTATTGGTCTAGTGAAAGTTGAAGTGTAACATAACAAACAATAATGATCATTGGGATGTATACATACTACTGCTGTTACTATACTAATACACTGGCAGAACTGACATATAACAAGATTGAATGAATCAATCAGCAGCATTATATTATAATATCACAATTACAAACATTGCCATTTGTGTTGTGTCGGTTTTGTGGGGTGAGCTGACCATAGCTGAACAACGGATTATGAATTATGAACTTATGAAGTATGTAACTATGGACTATGGACATAAACTCACTGAATTTATTGTAAAATACGAGATTCTAAATCTTATTGAAAGACTTCATGACTTCATGACTGATTTCTCTCGTCCTGATCTTTCTTAGTTCTTCATTTCTTGAATTCCTTGTTTGTATTTATATGTGCAACTATGTGTTTTTAGTTATTAGTTTTAGTTTTAGTTACTATTTTTTGTATGTTCATATTCTCCGTCCCGTTGTATGTTGGTGTATGTGTGTGTGTTATTTTTGTTTACATGATGGTCATGATGAATCTTGATGATAGTAACAGTAACTAATAACTATAATCATGCTCGAATATTGATAATTGATGATTGATGACTGATGATTGAAAAAATAATCAATTGATGATTGATATCATAATTGATGATTTGATGATTTGATGATGATGATGATGGAAATATGGATGAACGGATGTATAGATGAATTAACACACACACATGGTCACATGGATGAATAGATTTCTAGATGGATGGATGGATGAATGTATGTACGGATGGATGGATGAATAGATAGATGAATGGATGGATGGATGAATGTATGTACGGATGGATGGATGAATAGATAGATGAATGGATGGATGGATGGATGGGTGGATGGACGGATGTATGGATAGAGGAATGGATGGATGGATGGATGGATGGAAGGTGATGATGGTGATAGCATTTATTGTTTGGTTTTATGTTTTATGATGATGAACGATGAATTATGAATAATGATATATAATATATATAATTATAATGTTAGTTGATAATTGATATTACATTACATATTACGGTAACAAGAACGACACTATTGATTTATGCAGACCGTAAGAACATAGCTTATGTGTTCTGCTTATACTGGCATAGTCACAGGCACATATTTTATATTATTATTACTTCAGACAGTTCAGACAATAAAACAAAACAACTAACATGTCAACATGTTGCTTTGTCACATATTAGAATATTAATCATACAATGAATCATGTATGTGCTACGTTACTATAAGATCTGAGGAATGGCATGGCATCATTCCAGATCCAAACTTGGAAAGCAAACTCGACAAGCTCAAGGAGTCTTTCAAGAAATCATCGGCCAACAAAATCAACCGATTGGAGAAAAAGAAAGGTACACTTATCAAGAAGATTGAATCGCAAAAAAAGAAAGGTGATGATGCAAGTGCTTCAGAGAAGGCATTGGCCAAGTTGAATGCAGAGATCATTGAGGAGAACGGTGGTGGCTCTTTCGAATTTGAGTCATTCATTCCTGTGGCACGTATGCAGACTGAAAGTGAGTTTGAAGGGAAATCATGCCGTCAAAAGTCATTGAGTGAAGCTTTGGCAGCTGCATCCAAAGACAAGGATGAGTCGGGCGGTGGTGATACCAAAATCAATTTCGGAATGCAAGGAATGGTGAAACAGTTGCGCGATGAAGGTGTGATGGCGACCAAGATCAAAAAAAGGGCAAATGACAAATCTATTCAAGATGTGCTGAAGTTAGGAAGTCATTTGTTGAAATAAGATTGCAACATAGACATGCTCACAGGAATGGATCGTATGAGATCCTGAGGTCAATACAAAAAAGATTTTGACCTAGACGATCGGAAGAGTAGTACTGCTCATGATTTTGAATTTTGTCGCAATGCATTTTCTTTGATGCACGAAAAAGTTGTAGCTATAGCTGTAGCTGCCTAGCAGTATGTGTCATGTCAGACATGCCAGGCAGACAATTTTTCAAATTCATCATCAGCATCATCAGCATTAACTATTTACTATTTTGATTCAAAAATCTGGTTTCAGAACATATGTTTTCAATTTGAGTTCATTGTGCATACAAACATAAACATACAGCTTAGCTTAATCTATATATATGCGTGTTATTATATGGATTGTGTATCTATAGCAAACAATTCAATATTTTTTAGTCAGTACTAATATCATGACTTTATGTTGATGTTGATGTTGATTGTCTGAGTCTGACATACAGCTGGCTACCGGTATTTGTACCATAGTGCGAGTGTTGATTTTGTTCCACTCGACTGTCAATTGAATATAAGACAGGATTGCATTGTAGGATTGCATGAGCACAGCACAGAGACTACCACCATCGTCACAATCCAGAGACTCCAGAGATCAAAAGCCGATGATGTTGGCGGTGGACAAAAAAAACAAAGGACGTTATTGCTGAGGGCTGACGGCCGAGGATTGAGGATAGATTGATACTTAGGTAATTGTTCAGAGTTCAGAGTTATTTTTTTTAATGTTACGCATGTCAATTACATCACAACATTGCATTGCATGATTCATGATAACCTTGTGCATTGACTTAAATGCAAAATATTTGTCATACTGCCATACTGCTACTGTGCGCTGATCGGTCTTGCTCAGACAAACACATTGACAAACTGAGACTGACACTGACACTTGACTGACATTGTTTTTTGTTTTGTGGTACACATTATCATTTGATCCACTGGCAGGTTGGATGGAAAGATGCACGACGATGTGCAGCTGCCTACTGCGCATAATTCAACACATCACTTTGCAATGAGGAAAAAATGCTATTGGCGCTGACTATGATGTGATCACTGATCACTGTGATAACGGAAATAACACATTTACTTTTTGATGATCAATGATCATTTGCAGTGATTGGTAGGGATTGGGATTGGTGGTGTGGTGAGTGTGTCTTTGGCAGTCTTTGGTCTTTGGTGATGATTGGCAGTGGTGATTGGTGTTGATTGGGGGTAGTCGGCACGGGAATATTATTATTTATTTATTTATTTATTTATTGACTTACAACTTTACAACTATTACAATCAAAACATCATGAATCATTATCACTATCACTATCACTATGACTATATATTATAAATTGGGGGCACTGCATGACTTTGGTTAGCCAGCCATATCAATCTACGTGAATCTACGTGTATTATCAGTGTTTTTCCGTGCCATTGCCAACTGTGTAGGATTTAGACTTAGATTTGTTGTGGAAACATCTGGTGATGTATAGTTGTGGGACGCTGGACACTGGGGACACTGGGACTGAGGATATATGGATATACATACTGAATACAAATATACTTTATTGTCATTGTCTACATGATTCTACATGATTGGTTGTTTGGGAGCTTGGTGGTAAACTTGTGAATGTATATGTAGTATAGTAGTATATGTAATGTAGCGTTGTTATTCTACATGACAAGTTGATTGAAATTATACTAGTAAGCGTTTCGAGTCCGTTCATTTTGCCAAATGACAATTCATTTCTAGTCTTCAGAAATCAAACCCGTTAAGTTCCTGAAGAAACCATAGTTTTTATATATACAAGTGGCTTCAAGTTACAGCTAAACTTGATGGTCTGAACTAGAAATTCAATTTTGTCCAATTTTGATCTCTAATTTTGACTGCTGCTGCTGCTGCCTATAATAAAGCAAGAAACCAGCAGCCAGACACCTTTTTTAAAACACAGCCGAAACAGTAAAACACCACCTAATTTCGTTCCGAACATGACGCAAAATCAATCACAATAATAGGTTTTCGGGGGCCGAAACGTCCCTTCTGAAATCCTACTAGAAATTCAATTTTGTCCAATTTTGATCTCTAATTTTGACTGCTGCTGCTGCCTATACTAAAGCAAGAAACCAGCAGCCAGACACCTTTTTTAAAACACAGCCGAAACAGCAAAACACCACCTAATTTCGTGCCGAACATGACGCAAAATCAATCACAATAATAGCTTTTCGGGGGCCGAAACGTCCCTTCTAAAATCCTACTAGAAATCCAATTTTGTCCAATTTTGATTTCATCCAATCGTCGTAGTAGTAGTAGTAGTAGTAGTAGTAGTAGGTAGTAGTTAGTAGTTAGTAGTTAGTAGTTAGTAGTTAGTAGTTAGTAGTTAGTAGTAAGTAGTAAGTAGTAAGTAGTAAGTAGTAAGTAGCAAGTAGCAAGTAGCAAGTAGCAAGTAGCAAGTAGCAAGTAGCAAGTAGCAAGTAGCAAGTAGCAAGTAGCAAGTAGCAAGT
>Ga0126342_10006348_pt1 | contig 20936 bp, 18 predicted proteins | sample Cyp1metagenome_FD_92528 | JGI IMG/M metagenome (GOLD analysis project Ga0126342, IMG submission 92528) | Coral microbial communities from Lord Howe Island, Old Settlement Bay, Australia - Cyphastrea 1 metagenome | ecosystem: Host-associated > Invertebrates > Cnidaria > Coral ...
GGCACTTTTGTGGCTTTCGACAAATTGACAGCCCTGCATGTAAACTACAATTCACCTGTTTGCCGCGATTGAATGTGTGTAACGACCTGGCGGAAGCCATGAAGGCGTTGGACGGAAAAAAAATGCGTGCAGCCGAACCACGTGACCCATCTGTTTTGTTGTGTCCAAACCAAACGCAAAATATCCACGATGTACCGAGGGAATCCCCCAGCCAAAAGGAGAGAGATGGTACCAAGAGGATTTAAAAGATCATAACATTTACTAAAATCCAAAGTACATCCGTAACCATTGCGGCTGATGTCATGAAAGATTTCAGCGGCGGCTAACTGGGCTTCTGCCCGGGGCCCAGAACCAGCAATAATTTCAGGGGGGACAGCCTGGGAAATCCATTGTTTAACAGACTTGGACTTAACCAACACACTAGCCCACAACCTCCAAAAAGAATTCATAACCGTAATGGGACGCAAGTCTTCGGGGCGGGTCTGACCATCCCGAATTTTATTGGGTTTCGGAATTTGAACATTACGGGATTCCAAAAATTGAAGGGGGACTTGATTCCGAGTGCTCCAATTAGAAGCAAGGCCATGGAACATTTCAAGAGCCTTGGAAGGGAGGTGTCTGATTTCAGACCCCCTCCATCCGTCGACCCCACCAGACCCATGCATGTCACGAGAGTGAAGGAGCACTTCCCCAACCGTGGGAGGTATCCAAGTAACCTGAGCGTTGACAGCGTGTTCCTGCAGCACATGGTCACGTTCCGGAGACGTGGGACCGTGCAGCCGCGACTGTTCCCAAAAGTCATTCCAAAAATCAAAGATACGAGCCGCAATGTCAGGAGAGGTGCGAGCCACCTGTTCCTGATAGCAAAGTTCAACAGCCTCCCCAGTATTAAATCGATTACGCAGCCAAGATCCCAAGGCCTTAGGATCATTTAAAATCCTATGCTTCCACTGCTTCAAAACTTGTTTGCGATGATCCATTTCTTGATGTTTCAACTCATCCCTTAGAAACGAAATCATGTGCAAAACATGACGAAGAAGAGAAGTAAGATCCCCATCATCCAAGGGACCCAGAGTACCACCTCGGTTGAGTTTGGTGATGAGATTACTGATCACCCCCTGACGAGCGTTGTCAGGGCACCTGATTTGTTTCAAGACCAAGCGGCGAAGTTCGAACAGACGACCAAGTCTTCGTCTAATTTTTTGGAATTTAAAGAACCCAGGGCCTTCCAAAGGGCCTCTCTGAACCAGCGAATGGCTAGTCCATTTGCCAAGTTGGCCTTTCGGTGTGATACGCCGAGTAGCCTTGTCAATGGCAGCCTGTTGCACAGGGTCCGACAGAGCCTCTTTGACTCGGCTTAAAGCAAGCAGAAACATGTGATTAAGGGCAGCGTTATAGTGATCCCAAGCATCTTGAACAGGCAAGTCCGAAATATTGCTGGGGAGACTTTTAGCGGCCAACACCCAGGCGTCTTCAAGCTGAGCTCTCCACTCATCCACACTGAGAAAATCAGGCTTGTCCCAAACCGGGGTTTTCTGCAAACGTCCAATGCAAAAGTCACGGGGAGGGATACGAAAACCACTCTGAATCATTTTATGGTCAGACCAATGATAATTGAAACACTGGGGGGGGTCAAGGTCCCGGGGGCAATTAGTGACAAACCAATCAATTTCCCGGTCCGACTCCCATCGGGTATTGGTACCTTGGGCAATGACCCGTCCACCAAAATTGTTAAGAGTAATCTCAAGAGAGGACTTTCCCGGGATTTCATTCGAGTCACCCACAGCAACCCAGGGAGCAACCGAAGAGACCTGTAACCCAACGAAGGCATGAACAAAACTTTCGGCTAACTCAACATAAGGGTCACTGTCGCCACAATCCTGAGTGGGGGGCGAATAAAACGAAAAGACCAAACAGTGTTCCACCCAGATCCCTAACAGCTGGGAATTAGCAGTGAGCTCGGAACAAGCAACTTTACTGATCAAGCGTTTATCAACCATAATCGCAACACCACCCCTGGGATTACCAGCGCGATCCAAATGACCACAAAGATAATAGAAGTGATACCCAGCACGGACGGCAGACCGTTTGAAGGCTTCGATTTCAACCGAAGTCATGCGAACCTCCTGCAAACACAGAACCTGAAGTTGTTTAGGTTTGCGAAAACCACCAAGGACCGACCAACAAGCATTGGCGCCTTGAGTGTTTAAACTCGAAATGCAAAACTGATCACATTGAACCTGACGCGAACGAACAGAGGAAGGGCCAGGGTTAGGCTCAATCCCTTCTTCAACCAACGATCGTTTCCACTGTTTTTTAACCGAATGCTTAGAAGCAACGGGTCTAGACGAAGAGGAAGAGCTGGGGGAAAACCACTTATGCGCCTGACCCAGGGTGATACCCCAGGAGTCACAGAGGGCAATACGGTTCTCGGGGCAAACCTTAAGTTTTTCCCAACGCTGAACAGCACCAGGGTGGGCTTTGGTTCTAAGGCCAAGACAACGGGTTTTGGGGAGATAGGCGCAACAAATACGGCATTGCACACACGTCATCATGGCATCCCCTTTGCGGTATTGATATTTTTTAGGCCGAGGCCACGTTTCCCAATTAACAGCCACATACACAAACTTGTGACCCCCGACCTGCATATCACGTCTGTTGGCCGCCCTGGCACGCAGTTTATCTCCAAGGTTTTTTTTAGTTTGCTTGGAACTCCTCATTTGGTCAGGGTTTTTCCTGGCAACCTTCCACCTCAACCGGTTGACCGCACCTTGTTTCAACTTACGATGGGGGTGTTTCGTTTTGTAGTGGTGTTGAATAGACAACTCCTTGACGGCTTTGGGTAAAGACGGGAGCGCCTTAAAGCAATAGGGGCACCACCAATCTTGCTGATCAACAGGAAGTTGATTAGTAGCCTCAACAGGGGTGTTATACTCCCTCATAGGGGCGACCTTACTCCTCTCATTAGGGTGTCGTTGAGCAATGTGATTAGCTCGGCGCCGATACAGCGGGCACATCGCCGGGTCAAGATACAAAGTAACCCCACAAAGATTACAGGTCCAAGAAGTCTTGGGCTCCTGTTTGCCAACAAGAAATTTTTGGCCCCAAATATTAGGTTTGGGTCGGACCCGGTCCAAATCGTCCTTAGCAGTTCTAAGGCGAATACGGGACGTTACCTTTCCAAAAGCCTTAGCAGAAGGCTGAGAACCTGAGGCCACAGAGGCGGTCTTAGCACCAGTAGCTTTAAGACCTGACTTGATAACCCGGTTTGCCTTGGTTTGCCCGCCCAAAGATCCACCAGAAGTGGCCCGAGAACGCGCTTTAGCTTTAGCAGCCTTAGCGTCCTTATTGGCTTTGAGCACAGAAGCAACAGTTTTGGTACTGCGTGTAGCCAAAGAGGCGGCACAGCCATCCTCGTATCTATCATCCCGGTTGGGAACCGCATGTGATTTCTTTGTTAGGCCTCCCAGAGAGAGTCCAGACCTTTTGGTTTTGCCTCCAAGGGACGCCGTTTTGTGAGTTAAGCCGCCAAGTGACGGTGTTTTGCCACCTCCGCGACATTCTTGCCGTCCTCCTTGGGGCTTGGCGATCAAGGCCTTTGTACGCAAAGTGAGAGCAATTTCTGGCGGTACCTGGAGGGATTCATAGTGCCATTGGGCACGCGAATACCAAATCCAAAGGTCTTTTTGTGAACCCTCTTGGTTGAATCCATAGATCTGACCAGTTTCATGTATGATATAGATTGGCCGGTCCAACGTGCTGGCCAAAGCAGCAATTTCTAAGTTACCCGCCCATGCTCCGACTTTTTCGACAAGACCAAGGTATTTCTGAAAAGCCGAAGCACGATCCGAAACCTCCATGTCAACCCCAGTGGGGTCTTTGTTATCCCAAAAACAAGCGTACTTGTCACTGTGTCGTTTAAGGTGCGAAACAGCGGCGGCTCTGACTTGTCTGTGATGGTGCTTTTGGTTGTCAGTGAACTCAATGCTATGACTGATGCTGTGGAAGAGACAGTCACCTCCCCCTTCATTTGGCACCTTAGTAACCCCGTCAGGGAGGGGTTGTGCCTTAGCTCGTTTTTTTGCCGGGCTCTCCCGAACCCCGCCACTTTCATTCCTCTTGGTACGACCACTAAGATCCATGGTCGATTCATCCTCAACTTGACCCTGCGTAGGGGTACCTGGCTCAGATAAATTAGGGATAACCTCCGGAGCGGCAAACCCAGCAGTCACAGGTCCTGAGCGGAGGGAGATGCGTTTTTCATCTCGGAGCTTGGTTCTTTGAGTGATTTTCCAAGCAGCCGGCTGAAGGCGCTCCGCAACCAAAAACTTGCCGTTGTCAGCATCAAACTGATCTCCGCTGTAAAGCGAACGTTTTGGATCAACTTACCACTGGCAGCCAACAAGTGGGTCAACTGATCCTTTTGTTTAACTCGAACTAAACCTTTAATGACGGAATCTTGTCCGCCAGCGCCAGGGACCAGCTCCCAGCCCCAAGTGTCCTGCAGAAACTGGCCACACACAGGCGCAGCTTCCTTCATCCAAGCCCGAGCCAAGGCTCCGGGATTTTGACGAGCCTTGTTCCAGTGTGATGGTTCGGTGAACCGTTTATCCAAAGATAGTCTGATAACCAAAGTATCCTTTTTTGATGATTCCCGTGTGGTGACTGGTGGGCGTTTGTCCATAGGCACCACAACACGGACCTTGGTAGAGCAAACTTGTTCATGATTACTCCAACATTGAACTTTTCTAGTAGAAACTTTACGAGCCTTATCCAGTAAAGGCAGTTTGGTTTCCCTGTTTTGAAGGACGGAATCCCGGTCATGTTCAAGTGGAGAACCGAACCCTAAAACGTATATGACAGAGGCTTTAATGGCGGGATCCCCAGCAACCAAAGTAGCCACTTCATCCAATTGTTCTTGGGAGCCAACCAAAAGCACAAAGGGTTTCTGTTTACCCACAGTGTCAATCAAAGACCCAAAAGCATTAACATGAGGAATGACGGTGAAATCAGTCCAATCATCGGGACGGAGTCGAAACACTGGTCCGGACGCAGAGCCCGCCAATTTCGTGCCTCTGACAATGTGGACCCAAGTGGAATCCTCAGTAGTGAAGGCAGCTGGTCCCTTTCCTACATGAGCGGCCTGTGTAGCGACCTGAGCCTTAGCAGCATTTTTCCCTCTGGGGGCAGGCGCTTTGCCTCTACCTTTAGCACCGCTAGTTTTTGCACCCGGCTTCTTGGGGCGACGTTTGTCTGGTTCCAAATTTTTACCTTCAGAGGCAGCCGAAACCAAGGCCTTCAGCCGATCCAAAAGGGTATCCGGTTGTTTGTGGGCACGGTTGACAAGGCGAGTGAGCGCTCCAAGCAACCCCACTGATTCTTTGCTTTGGGCTTGGGGGGAACCTTTTCCAGCAGTGTTCTTACCACCTTTACGTGGACCCCCTGAGCCCTTCGTTCCCTTCTTGCCACTTTGTGGAGCCCGATCATCAAACTGGGCCAAAAGTGCAGCCAACCCTTCCAGCAAGGCATGGTCACGTTCATGCTCCTGTCGTTTGCGGGCGGTGGCAGCAGAAGCCCCCGCACCACCTCGACAATTATCCCAATTCACCCCAAGCAAGTCCTCAGTAGGATCAGCGAAAAAGGAACACGGCGCATTGAGCACAGTGTTAAGAGGCAAATGCCTGGTTGATTCACCGACCTTACGCATGGAAAGTAAACGAAGTCTTTCATGCAACCGGTGTACCCAACCTTTCCGAGCAACTTTCAAACGTTGCTTTCTGCAAAACCGAGCTTTAAACATATGCTTCGGAGGAGGATCTTTGTCCCTAAACCAATTAAACCAATGGGCCAGAAACCCCGAACACTTCCGAAGAAGTGACAAGGGAGACCCCAAAATGTTGAGAAAATGCAACAATTGAATGAGAAGCAGGCTTTTAACCGGGTTCCATTCACACACGGTCACACCTTCCCAAGACAAGCACCAGATGTCAGGCAGAAGTTCCACAGCGCCGAAGGCAGGTTCCGGTGTGTCTTCGCACACCGCCACTGCAAGCAGAGAAGCGGAAACATTTGCAAAACGAGGCTGCTCTACCAAGGGCGCCATGGTTAGTACGCACCCCGGTTCCGAGGGGGGCCCTGCCGGGCCAGTCTGAAGTGCCGGCCAAGGCACTTCAGGAACAGGAGTTCCACAGGACCGTGGAAAACAAAGAAACAAAACCAACCAACAACACAACCTCCATCCCCCCAACGAAAAGGTGGACCTTCTGGTCTCTTGAATTTCGTTTCTGCACAAGGGCTCATCGGCCTTCTTGTGTCCTTTTTTTATATTTTTTGTGTCCGAATTATTTTTTTGTTTTTTTTCATTTTTGTATATCATTTTTTTTTTCTCATTCTTTTTTTTCTTTTTGTTTTCTGCTCACTGGACTTTCCGTACCGACAACCCACAGCCATGGAAGTCGGCCCGCTGCAGCCGACGTCTCTTGCGTAGACGAGGAGGCATCCCAGATAGTGCAGCTCACCCCCTTTGGGGCTCCTGGCTGAAACTAGGCGGCTGGAGCCGGTTTTTTTAGCCAGATTTCAGCTAAATTTAGCCTCAAGAATGTTAGGCCCCAGTTTTTTAGCTTTTGGTCCCTTTTTACGAATTCTAGAATTTTGTTTTTAAATAAATCATGAAGCCGCGGGAGCACATCTTGAGAGCATTTTTGCAATAGGTTGCCGCGGGTACTTTAAGCCATGGACTTGGGAGGTTGGATGAGGATGGGTTTGCAAAATTGAGTCATTAGTCGTTCGTGGTGTATCTTGGGACGTTGGTACAGGATGGGTTGGCTCACATGCGTGGTGTAACATGGCGAGCTGTTCCGGCAAAGTTCAAAACAGGGATGTTTGAGATGAACATCTTAGGGTCTGAGGTTTTGTGGTGTATCTTTGGAACGTTGGTTCAGGGTTGGCACACATGCATGGTGTAATATGGAAAGCTGCTCCGGCAAAATTCAAAAGAGGGATCTGTGAGATGAAAATCTTGGGGTCTGAGGTTTTGTGGTGTATCTTTGGCACGTTGGTTCAGGATGGGTTGGAACACATGCGTGGTGTAATCTGTTCCGGGTTGTTCCGGCAAAATTCAAAACAGGGATGTGTGAGATGAACATTTTCGGATCTGAAGTTTGTAGTGTGTCTTGGGACGTTGGTTCAGGATGGGTTGGCTCACATGCATGGTGTAACATGGAGAGCTGGTCCGGCAAAGTTCAAAAGAGGGATGTGTGAGATGAAAGTCTAAGGCCTAAGGAACAAATGCGTGGTGTAACATGGAGAGCTGTTACCTCATTTTTTTTGATATGGCAACGTTGAAAGCTTTGGCATTTGCGATGCCAATAAGGCATTGATACGATGTGGGAGCGGAAGCTGTTTGGGATGAAAAGGATGTGATTGACCGTTCTCTGGGGAAGTTCTGATTTTTTAGTTTTTTTTTGAACACATGCTGAGCACTGCTGTTTTCATCTCTTGTGCCATTTTTTTGATTTTCAACATACCCCAGAGACACTGGGTTTAATCTTTTGTACCTTGATTTTTCATTTTCAGAAATAGGGGTCAGGTCAGCTTTTCATCGTTTCATTTTTGTTTTGCTCATACCTTAGCCCTCCAGGTTTTTAAATTTGGTTTTTGGGATGAAAACCTGGTGCTGCACCTTAAGTTGAACGCCCAACGAGGATTGAATGATGCTTGTTTTTTTTTTTGGGTGTACCATGTCCTTCTTCTTCCTAAACATGGCACGTATTTGAGCAGATCTGGCAAACGTTGACAGCTCCAGCTGGCGGGCATCGGCAAGTCCGCTGCGTAGATCATCACTGCGATTTATGTCACGAACATGTTTGAAGTGGATACAACTTGATACAACCATGTCCTTGGATGTATTTGGACAACAATGATTCAATAATGTCAATGATTGCAATGAGTCGTCCAGTTTTGGGTTGGTTAAATCACCATTCGATGAGTTCAGACTCCATCAAACCCCCGCGCTGTCCGCTTGACTGGACATGGCATGGACGATGCCCAGGATCCCCGCGTCGGGGGCTGGGGGGATCCACCGGGGACTGTCAAATTTGTTGGAAAATATTTGCGAATGGGGAACTTGTGATGCAGGACGCAGGAGTCATGTTGCTTCAGATATTACAAGTGTAATTGTACATATTATTTATATAAAATATTTATTGAATTAAATATTATATATATATATATCTCGCCTTGGATTACCCAGTTAGTGTGTCATGACTAGGTTTTCTTTGGGCAAAAAACAAGTTTCAAACCCGCTGATGGAGGAGGTTTGCTTGTCAGAACGACTCAGGACCCAACTCTTGCCAACTTCACTTGACTTAGTTTTTATGTATCCCCTTGATCAGTTCACAAAAACAGAGCAAAATTGCCTAATGAGAGAAATTTGGGTCCTCCATCCGGTGGTATCAACAGGAGAAGATTGCGGTGGTGGCGCGGCTGCGCCCCACGAAACCATCGCCAAACGTGCCGTGGATCAGGGATCGGAGACGCGAGGGGTTCCGTGGGTTCCCCGGGAAAAATGGGGAAAATGGTGGAACGAGATCTACAAATCATGGGTTTTCTAAATCAATTCGATTTTTTTTTGGGAAAACTCATCAAACGACAAAGATGGAATTTGATAGCCTTAGATATGATGATACCACTGAGATTGAAGAAAACCTTTGATATTGGGATCCAGTCGTCAAACTTAGGGATTTGCAGAGAATCTAGATAAAAAAATCACAATTTTAGACTTGGGCAGCTAAAATAAAGCCGAAAACACATCTTCCTATGGCGTGATCGTTTTTCTGAGAACTGTTTTTCTTACCTCTTGCAATCTAACATGGCAAAAAAAAATGGCCATGGAACAGGAACATCCTATATACATTCGGCAAAATAGTCGATCGCCATGCTAGGCATGGAACACATTTCATTACCTCCAAAGTCAGGACGCTACAAAACCCGAAATTGACGCGTCTCGCTTGGTTTGACAGGGATCTTTCTGACCATGTTGAAGAAGATGGGCCTACCAAATGTAGAATATACAGGAGATACTAATGTGCTTAACGCCATGTTCCCAGGGTTTGCTGATTAAAGATGAAATTGGACCCACGTTCATATTTGGTCACAACTTTAGATTCCATCACGACCGCGATTATCGCGATTTACCCTCCCACAGTTTGGGATTACAGCCGAACATTCTATTTTAGTACAGTCAGCAAGAACACAGTCAATCCGCCCCATTTGTATATTCGTAACAGTTTAACTTAACCAGACCAACCCCCATTTATTGCACGCCAATCCCTGTATTAATTAATCGGGATGAAATTTCGACGAATGACATTTTGTATCCATTATAATCCCATCTAGAGTTTGTATTCAATTTATATTCCATTGGCAATATCCTACATGGGATTACCATCTATATCTCATCTACATTCCACTATAACCATCTATAACCCAATATATGATAATCCCATCATTGTCCCATCTATACTCCACTGCAATAAACCCCAGTAGCTGCGGGCTTGCCACCTGCACTTCACGGCTCTAGGTGCATCACAAGGAGACCGAATTCGTGGTGCAGGTGCCACGAGGTGCTAGCGCTGACATGACTTTTTTTTCGGATCAGCAGAGGATTTATTGGACATTTCATGATTTTATGGGATATCAATGAGATACATCATCCCATCATCCCACCGACCAACTCACTTTTAGATGAAAGTAGTCTTGCCAAACCTTAGTTGGGAGGGTTTGTGTATTTTTCCTGCATTTTTTTTCTCTTCATCTCAATTCGAAAGAGCTTCCAGTGGTTTCGAGTCAGCCTGCGGAAGTTTTTGGCACATGGCCCAGATGGTTTGCAATACAGGGGTCTCCACTTGGTAAGGCCGAGCAGCAGGGTTTGTGATGACTTCGGAATTGCAAACCATTTCAAGAGAAGTAAATCAGATGGGTGCCTTTTTGGACCCACAAATGGCTGGTGATTCTTATGACATTACTCTTAGTATATATATATATACATTTATTCATAGTATGAACCCAGTATTCCGCAATCAAAGTCATGGCAAGCTTGCGAGAGCGCGCCATAGCCTCCAGGAAGCGATACAGTCAACAATCAGGTGGAGGAGTGACCTGTCATGTCCCATCTCCCACTTTAAATCTGATTTCACATTTTTTTGTGGAAGCAACTGTGTGAGCAAAGTAGCTATGTGGTTCATCAACCAACAGCCTGAACTTCAGTCGGGAGATGATTTGCATTTGAGGAACTTCTAAAAGATAGTTTGGAATTTGGAGACCAGATCGGCTGCAAATGACTGTTGTCCGGTTCTCCATGGGTACAGGTCAGACTTGCCCCAAGCGTCCCAGGTACAGCTTCCGCTTCGCGCGGGTCTTCGGACCGCAGGCCACGCAGCGCGAAGTCTTTGACGTGGTCGCCAAGGTTGGGGCGCCAAGGGCGCGCTCGCCGGAGTTGGTGGGGATTGATCTACATGGGTCACATGGGGCTACGGTCAGCATGGAGGACCTGGTGCTTGGAGCCCTGGATGGCGTCAACTGCTCCATTTTTGCATATGGGCAGTGGGGGATCTCAGACTGATGCCGTGACAGGTTGTGATGGGCGGAGGCGGCTACTGATACTGGTTGTGATGGGACATCAGCACACGCCTGTAGCACCCACCCAGTGTTCCCCCAGGGTTGGTCCGTCCAATAGCAGGACTGGCAGTGGCAAGACCTACACCATCTGTTGGGGGCTGAGAGCTGGAAGCCTCGTGCGCAAAATCAAGATTTTCCAACTCCTCCCGGTTGGCAACGAGCATCATTAGTGGTTTGGAAAATCGGCTTGGAAGACTCGATGAATCTCGATTCTTGATGATATTTGCGTCAATTTCGTACAAACTTTTGAAGTTGTGGGAAACTTAGAGATTTTTGCCGTCCACATAGGCTGGCTCAAAAAAGATTTGCACCCCAAAGCTCTCCCATACTTGCTCAAACAAACTCTTTATCAACAAATATATGAATGAATCCAAACTTGGATAGTTTAAGTTTCTTCACAAAATAAAGTTGAGATCAGTTGATTCCGAATCCGTTTGGCCAGTTTCTGTTTTAAATCTCCCATTTTTTCCAGCTTCAATTCACAGAACATTCCCAAAAAATCCCGTAGAATCACCACTCAACCGCTGTTCTCCATGTTTTTTTTTTTTTCGAACACCCAAGGTGGGGACCACAAGGAGCGGGGCATCATCCCGCGAGCCCTGAACTGCCTCTTCGAGGCCATCGAAGGTGTGCTGCCGGGAAGGATGGACAAAAATGGCTGGTCATCAACTGGAATATTAATATGGCCATCTAATAGGGTTTACCCCCAATTTTAGCCATTTAATAGGGTTTGCCCCCAATTTTTAGCCATTTAATAGGGTTTGCCCCCAATTATAGCCATTATAGCTGGGGACGATGGTAATCCAATGCATTTAGGGGTACACGATTTTCAGAGAAACCCATATGGCTATGGATCAATACCGTTAAATGCTACATTTTTAGGGGGATGAACATACATAAATCCCAACTATTTCGATGTGAACTACAGGGGGACAAGGTTTTGAGCCATAGCCATATGATGTCCATTTAGTGGGGGGTAAAAAAATCCTATATTTTGTACATAATGACCATTGATAGAATGTATAATGAGGGGGTACCTTTCCTTTTTTTCTCCATACTCCACTACAGGATATTTAATACTCAACCCTGATTGTAACCACGCTTTTTTTTTTGGGTGATGATGTCCACCAAAAGGATCCAAGGATGGTTTGGATGTTGAATGACTTCCGTTTAATGGTGGTTTTCCATTGTTAGGTTTTCCATAGTTATGTTAGAGTACCAGATCAATGGCCTTATATGGTACAGTATCTCTATTTTAGGATCCTGGAATTCCCATTGACCAGAGGGTAAGATTTCCAAATGACCAGCCCACCCCTGTCCCAATCCGTCCCAATCTGCAGGCCGTGGTGATGGCGTGGATTATTCGGTGTCCTTGTCCTTCATCGAGGCTTGGGGAAGATATTGAACCGTTGGAAAGTCAACATTTGAAGATCAACTAAGAAATGTTTGAACATATATAACATGATATAACATGATATAAAATGATATAACATATTGCAACAATTGTTGATCAATATAGTTTGAGACTTTGGTTACTGGGAATATGTTGATCTCCCATTTGAAGATTGCTAGGGCTTTTCAGTAACCAAATGTTGGGAGATTGCAACACAACAAGAAATGGTGGTACGTCTACGTGTAGAAGCAGCGGGCACAGATGTCAAACCATCAAGGTGTAGCTACTCATCACATCTCAAAAGGTTTGAATATGAGTTGAGCTGAGATGAAATAGGTAAGTAGCGTTCATAAAGTGCACCCCCAGCTTGTAAGTTGGTTTGTAACCTTGTTAACACAAGTTGTAATCGCCATAAATCCATATAATTCCTAGTTATTGGGGGCCTCACCCGCAGGTCTATAAGGAAGTGGGCTACGACTTGCTCTCGAAGGACGTGCACCAAATGGTGGGATTTTTGGTGATGTATCAAAAAAAATGGGAGCTGATTTAACCACAAGTTTCTTGTGGATTCAAGGGATTTTTTTCACAAAGATGGTGATTCTACTGCTGTCCTCTTATAATCCATCTGCAAATGGCTCTTCCATTGTCGGGACAGCTCAGCTTGTGGAACTGAGAATCGGAGAAAACCACAGATTCGTCCGCAAAAATTGGGAGATATCATGAGAGATCTCAATTTTTGGCAATGGTCATGGGATGTCATGGGAAAACGACGTGCTAAGTCCATGACATGTTGAGGCTTTCCTAAGAATTTTGGTGCCAGGACTTCGGTCGAAACCAGGCGTCGGGGGTGTTACAGCTGGGGTTGGATTGTAACCTCTGTGGGGATGTGACCCGTGTCTATCAGTATGGTTATATGTCCAAAATGTGGTGATTTTGTTCCAACAACAACCAATGCACGTTGTAGAAACCGGCGCTGTTGGGACCTAAGGTAGGGTGGGATGCAACAACGCTGATGTTGACTTGCACACGCCATTGGTGCTGGGTGGGGTGACATGAACGTATTTTGTGAATATTAATGGAAGAACGTTGCATGGTTTTCAGAGTTTCGCCCGGCCTTCAAAATGTCATTGATGTGAAAGAAACAAACAGATGATGGAGAACAACTCATGTCGCTTGATTGACGAAGAGGCTTTCGCATGTAAAACAGAGGCAACACCCCTTCAGCCAATACATTTGCAGCTTTGCAAATGAAGATCTCAAATCAGACATGGGGATCTCAAATCAGACATAGGGTTTCAACCAATGGCTACCCCATGTGATCAGCAGTGAAGCGAAACTTGGTTTGGGCGCAGTTCTTGGGCAGGATACATGGCCCGTGGTCAGCGTGTCGCTGCAGAGTGGGGAGGCGGTCCTGCAAGGCTGGGACCCAACCAGAGTTCACAACTGGCACCCTTTCCCTCTACATCTAATGATTCTATATCATATATCAGTGATGATTAATATATATATATTTATTATGTACATATATCAGTGATTTACATCTAATGACTATGTCAGTGATTACCAGTAGACGTTGTAGATGGAATATGATAGAATGTTGCTACACCTATTCTGAGACGGCTAGACTCAAATCTTTGGATCTGCTGAAACTGTTCCTGGGCGTGTTGCATTCTGATCTCAAATCATGGCTCGCTTCCTCCCAAACAGAGAAATATACAGAGATGGGACACTGACAAGTGACAACGCTGATGTATCAGAGATGCCCCGAACAAAAAATTGGAAAAAAAAAACCAGCCCACCGAAGATCCAGCCGCCCAGCGATGTTGCAGCTTCCAGCAGTGACTCCACAGTGATCAAAACATATCCGAGTAATGTACCGCTGTGACGAGCCATAGAACTGGAAAGCCTTGCCTGATGGGTGGGTCGTCTCTGGGCAGCATAGGGAGAAATTTTTCCCATGCGCCAAACAGAACTAGGCAAGGCAAAGTGTGTGGATTTGAGAACATTGCACTGCCTGAATTTTGTGCACCCAGTGAGGCTGAATGAGGATCTCTTGCCTGGGGCGCCTTGGGAGGCGGGGGGGGTAGTGCGGTAGGTTCCGGTGGTACTGTGAAATGCTTCGGGCCCCCCCGAACTAAAATCGCAATGTTTTTGTTCTAAGTTTTAAGGTTCAATCTGCTTGCCATGTTTGTGGGGGACCTGCCTCAGCCAAGGATGCCACAGCGGCGCAGCTTGGTGTTGAGCTGGAGCAGAGGGGCTTTGTTCACATCCGAAGAGACTGCGATGGCAGTTGCTCAGCTCAACTGGCAAGGGCTGTGGCTTGTTGGCCCTGGTTCATGGTGATTTTGGGGATTGGATCAAAACATTCTTGGCGAATAAACATCCTTTTACCAACTACAACTAATCATGTGTATATATATATATATAACACTATTTTGGTAGGTTTTGACCTCTCTCGTTCTTCTCTCTTTTGTGTATATTCTTTCTTTTTTTTCTCTAATATCTGATATATATATATGTATATATATATATATACATGTATTACAGGCATACGTACATATATCACATGTATATTCATATTAATATATATATATATATAATATAATGGAAATTCTATGAATTCAGAAGCTATCCCCAATTTTCCTCGGAGGTGGCGCTTTGGCCCAGTTGGAGGTCGAGGATCTGTGGCTCTCGCGGCAGATGCCGCGGACACCGCGGGAGGCGCTGTCTAATCATCGTCTAATGATTGGGGCTTCTTAATGGAACTTGACTTCATTGAAGTTACTTTTGATAGGTGATAGGTCTTAATGATTCTTAATGGGTTGATTTCTCTGTGATTTTGCGGCTTGATTCTTACTCGATGATGCGTCGGGCGATTTTTTGGAAGCAGATATTATCTTGCAAGTACCTATTTGATCCTATTTGTCGGGAACTTGGGCTGGTACCTTTCAAGCTATGGCGTTTTCCACTTTCCAACATGTTGGGATGGTTGATCCGTTGGTCATCCCGGGGCGGATTTGGCATATCAAATTTGGATGGGATAAATTCATATTTGATACCCGGCCTGGTAAACATACAAAAAGCTATTGAACATGGCCATAGAAATAGTGGATTTACCCATGAAAATCGCATGTTTTTTTTTTTTTAAACCATAGTTACGTACACGTTTACCAGAGGGTACTTCTGAATTCATCATGAATCAGTCATTGTATCTGACATGTGGTGAAACCCCAAAAAGCCCAGCCCCATTAGTCGTGAAAATTCCAGTCCTTGTTTTCAGATGCTGGACGCCTACCTGGGCTTCGCCTCCGATTGGACCTATGAGGTGAGACCCACCTCCCAGGAGAAAACGGCAGCGATGGAAGCCATGGCCCATAGATTTGGAGAATGGGAAGGTCCTTGGGAAATCATGGACACATGGAGTTTTTATATTTTTATCATGTTTAAATGGAAAGATCATCGAACTAGCCTCTATTTTGTTTTCTCCATAGCTCTGGAAAATGGCCCATTTATAGATGAGAAATATGATAATTTACCTAGCTACCAAATGGTGGTTTTCCAGTTCGCTACGTAATCGATTACCAGAGGGTAAACGGTACATTTTTTCATGGCTGGTGGCGGTGAGTTCCTCCAGTGCCAATTGAGGACTTGGTTGAAGATTGGCAAAGCCCAACATCCCATGGTCTATGTCTATCATCATTTTCGCCATGAAAAGAACCGTAGAGGTAAGGTAAATCCATATGTATATATACATACATAATTACATATGTATGTAAATCCCCCATAGTTCTTGAGACTGAGCCAACTGGTGCCGGGCCGCATGGTCGTCCCTATGAATCCTGGACTTCGTTCAGGAGTTCGAGGGCTTGCATCAGTTGGACCAAGACTTGGAAAAGTTGGGGCAACTGGTGGAAGAGCCGCTCGCTTTGAAGCCTCGTTTGTTAGTCGGTGATGCTTGGGTAGTTTCGTTGTTTTGTTTGGTTTTGTTTTTGATGAATCGATGGTGTGTTAACGGAGAATTTCAGGCTTGAGAGGTTTGGTGCTTCACTGGTGATTTGGCGATTTCGAAAGACAGTTGCTGATGCCCCCGCCCTGAAAATCTGGGAGATGGTGCTGAGCCATGATCTGAGGGCAGTGTCCAGCTTCTCTCGTCACCATATCACAGGGCGTTCCTCAGGGCTGCTGCATTGTCATTGTTGGGAAGCCTCCGAGCAGGCTGGCTTTGAGTTTCCTTGGGCTGGGCGGCTTGTGACAAATTCTGAGCTTCCGCGCATGATTTGGAGATGGGTGAAAACCTAGTGGCACCATCCTTGGGAAAATAAACATCAGGGTACCAAGGGTACCAGGGTTTTGACTCATAGCTATTTGGCTACAAATTGGACTGTTTGAGGGTGAGCCCCTTTGGCCGGAGCCGCCTTTGCTGCGCAGGTATACTTTGATCCACCACCCAAACTCCAAGATCCTTTCGAGGCAGCGTCGTTCGAAATGGGTGGCACGAATGAGACCATGGAACTGAAATGGGTCGGAATTGCCAGATAGCCCAGGAATGACATTTCAAGATCTTCCAATTCGGAGGTTATTAGCTTAATTACCACAGCTAGCTTCTGCCAGCTGAAGTGTCTCTTGCTTTAGCAAGGTATTGGTTGGGCTGGAACCTCCAATCGTGTGAAACTTCTCAGTTATTAACTACCCCAGGCTGGTTCACAAGCAGTTTGGCCGTTGCTCAATCCCCCAGGGACACCGTCGGCATGTCGCCACCCTACCTCTCATCCTCAACTTCGGTTTTGCACTGCGTTACTTTTTCCCGCGCTTCCAAAGGTCCACTCCGATGCCGAAGGTGGACTTTTGAATCTTTCCCAATCGGTGGTCATCATGTTGGCTATGCTGAATGCCCTCATCCTCTTCATGCAACAGTACATAATCATATATGTTATCCTCGTCCCCTCCCGTTGTACGTTGCCTCAATACATAGGTCTGGATTTTCGCCTTACCAATACGCCCCAGCTTCACACCCGCTCGTCCACGCTGACAGAAAAGCTGCGCAGCTGCGCTGTGCCCTTTGCGTTTTCATGCCAAGTTCCCTGCCAAGCTAGTTTTCGTCCCTTATCCCTGGGTCTCAAGTTATATATATATCTACATGATATTTCATGAGATGTCATGGCTGTACCAGAAATCTATGGCTTCAGATTGTTGATGCACCCGCATTTGGATGTCCAACCTGTGGCCAGGCTGGGCCCTATTTGCGTCATTGTTCGATGAAAAAGGTGAGCACTGGAAGGGTGAAGGAATAATTTTTTTGAAATCAAATTCTGTTGGTTTGATACCCAGTGGGCCGCGTGTCCCGAGACTTGGGGACTGCCTTACAAACATCGTTTTAAGGAGAGATTTGGGTCCCTGCTGATCTGCGCTGATTTGGAGATGTCAATTGTCATGTTGGTATAGATGAAGTGGGGGCTCCCAACTCACCCACGAATCGTGTGTCACTTTCAGATTCTTTAGAACCTTTGAGTAAGCAACCAAATTTATTCAATGGACACCATCCATTCTGGGGGGTCCAATCAATTTTGAGCATTTCAACATATGGAGGTTTCTTGACATGGGGTACCCCCAAATCATCCATTCCAATAGGATTTTCCATTATAAACCATCTATTTTAGGGTACCCCCGTTTTGGTTCCCCCATATTTCAATGAAGAACCTTCCAATTTCAGTGCCCAAAAACATCCAAAAACCATTGAAAACCTGAGCTGTTAGGTGGTGTTGATCTATGCCTTCGACGCCTCCCAGCTGGTGCTTCGGCCTCGGGCGCAACCGGAGGACCGGATTGAGGTCCTTCTGAGTGCAGGCGCAGAAAAATCTCTGGTTGTGGCTGAAAAATGGGGGGGATTTACTCCACAAAGTTTTTTTTTTTGGAAGAAGATGATGATAAACCAATGGGGATTTAGGGGTATCGGATTTTCAAACCCAGATGTGAGTGTTGCTGAAAATTGTTGCCCCCCCATTTGTTGGAGAATAAAGTCCATTTTGGATGCGTAAGTGCAGATGATAGATCTGGCATATTTTGGTTGAGAGCAAACAATGAGCAATTCTCATGGGTCCTTGGGTACTCCATTTTGGAGCCCTGGCGATGTGGGCGCACTCCAGGGCATGTGTTGGTCTACTTGCACGAAGCCTATGATTTGTCGGTGGAATCCTGTAGCTGCTTGGTGGATGTGGTAACCTTAGTGAGCACAAACCAATGGAATTTCCCACGGATGTTTACTAAACATGGTAATCAAAAGCTTGGGCTTTAGTTTCTTCATGAGGTCAAGATTTGGGTACCCAAGTCTTGATCCAGTTGTTTGATTCTTGGTTTATTCCCATCTAATGGTCACTCATCCACACAACCATTTCTCCGGAAAGGTATCAATCAACCGTTAACTCAATGTAGAACCGTGTTCTGTTTTGCCCCATGGCAAACTGTTTTCCATGACACCACCCATTTCAATCATCCATGAACTAAAATACCTTCCCAATGGTCAATCATCCAGATATAAATCAACCATGTCCATAGATTCCACAATCAATCATTCGAAAAAAACAAAGCACACCAACATCATCCATGAACTATATAAAAATATAAATATAGACCACATTTTCGAACGAAACATGTCGTTTGCCCACCTTTTTTGTTGCCGAAAGGTCCGCTGCTCCCATTGGGGAGGGGTACTCTGAGGTCCCGCTGGCTCCTCCACTCGCTGGGCAGTGGCTCGACAGGTGCCGAAACCAGAGAGGAAGCTAGGCGCGCGGAGAGCGAGGGATGGGGTGAGCCAAATCTTCTGGGGGGTTAAGCTGCAAAAAATGTAGGTTTAACAGTTTAACACACAAATGTAGGTGTAACCACTGATAACCCACACGAAAATAGGGGTTTTACCCTAGGGTTTAAGCTACAGATTTAGCTTTTAGGCGCCAAATGGGGTCTACAAGCCATTATAAACAGCATTAAAGAACAAAAATGACGGTTGATGATATCCCCTAATGTGCTCTCTACACTGTAGATGTATGGAAGGCAGAAAACTCAAGGTTTCCTGTGTAGCGAAACATCCTCCGCAGGTTTATTCCTGCAGTTGGATCTCCTGTTTGAGCGCCCCGCACAGCACAAGCTGAAGCAGGCTGGAGTTTTTTTGTCCTTTGGGCGTGTCTGGAAAGGAGGGATGGTCCCAAAGTGGCTATTTTTTTAAAAGGGAAACTGGTGATCAACTCTATGGGTTTTTGGGGTATCCTCCAAGTTATAGTCATTTTTTTTTTGGGGAAGATGATGAAAAATGATGATAGGAAGCCTCGATGGATCTTGGGGTTTTCTATTTTCAACAAAGGCCCCAGGGGATGTCTCAACAGCGGCAGGAGCTGTTGCCCTTGCCTCGCCGCCTTGTTGAGCAGTTGCCCGGTCTGATTTTTATTGAAGGCACCGTTAAAAACACCCATTCCAAAGGGTTTACTAAGGGTTTATGGAATTTATTCAATGGGGTTTCACGGGAACATCATGGGATACTTACGGGTCTACGAACCACCAGCACACTCGTTTATGAGGAAATTCAAAGCAAGAATGGGATTTGTGGGATGCAATGGGTTTGTTCACCACCAAAAACCACGATATTTTCATAGGGGATTTAGTGACAATGGGATCTAATGGGGTTTCACCATCAACAACCACGTTTTTCGAATCGGCGAATCTGAACCATCTGTTGTGAGGGTCCAATCGGGGGCGACTGGTTGATTCTTTATGACCATTCCAAGTGTTCTCGGCATTTTTGGATTCCCAATTTAGCAGTTATCATCAGTAATCCATTTCCCAAAGAACAGGTCGGCTGGAGTACCTGTCATCAGTTGCTGTACCATGCAGTGATATATCTTATCTTGTCTTATCTTATCTTATCCTATTTTATCCTATCTATCTATGTAGCTATCTAGCTATCTATCTAGATATCAAAGAGTCAATATGATCTATATCTTTCTACATAGATATCAACGAGTTCAAATCTGAATATACAGAAATATGATTTTGAAATATGATTTTAGACCATAAGAAATCTGATTTTAAATATTTGTTTACTTTTAATCTAGGGGACATGGGATGACCGGGATTGATCGAGGTACCAACATCTCCTCGAGTCCTGCGAGGCCGGCGATGACCATTTTTTATGCGATTTTTCCTAAGATTTTGGTAAACTTTGGAAGCTTTTGGAAGCTGAGCACATTTGGAAGCACATTTGGAAGCTGAAGATCTTCCAACCGGACCTCGGTTGTCGTTTGTGACCGTTTGTGCCTGCGCCTTCTCAGATGGAGCCTGAAGAGATGAATTTGATCTCGCTGAAAGATTTGTGCCTTGGTGATTTTTTTTTCCGGGATCTGGGAACCCGATTATTTTGACTGGGTTTTTTGACACAACTGGATGATGCTGGATGTTCATCCCCATGGTTTTTTGGTAATGTATGGTAGGTTTGATCCATTCCCGACCTCTGATTTGGAGCTTTGATGTGGTCACCAGAAGCACCACCAACCCCCCCGTCACGAGGCACCTGGATGGACTTCGTGGAATTTCGATCGTGCCTCGCAAAAACGATGGGGTGATTCAGGTCATTGAATGACTAGAGGTTGGGGGTTTCATAGCCCATTTTTAGACACGGACCCAGATATCATGTTGGTATATGTTGGTCATATATCCCATATTGATATCCCGTTGTCATCGATAACAGTTATCCCATAAAAAATGGTAAAACAGGGGAACTGGGACAAGACAGGTTGGAGGTCAGGTGGGAGGCTGTTATGTTTTTGTTCAATGTTGTAAATCTAAATGTTTGACTGTTTCTTTTTGATTATCTTGCTAA
>Ga0126342_10006349_pt1 | contig 20936 bp, 19 predicted proteins | sample Cyp1metagenome_FD_92528 | JGI IMG/M metagenome (GOLD analysis project Ga0126342, IMG submission 92528) | Coral microbial communities from Lord Howe Island, Old Settlement Bay, Australia - Cyphastrea 1 metagenome | ecosystem: Host-associated > Invertebrates > Cnidaria > Coral ...
AATATATATATATATATCAATATATATATATTATATACATACACTATCATATTACTGTAACTATACATTTCTAAACGCACCCATATCAAACAAACTTCCTGGGATCATTTCTATATCGTCGAAAACTCGCATGTGGTGAATTAAAGTCCAACTTGCATTGAAACCCAAGACTGTGTTCGTTGGGGACGGAGTAGCTCACGTTCAAGTCAGTTTGATGTGTTTGTCCTGTCACGTCCTCGAATCAAAGAGAGGGATGCACCGTGACACTCATCCCTTATAATAGAGTTTGGACGCACCAATCGGTACAGCCCAAAGACCTTTAATTAGTCATGTTCATACCTTCATGTCAATCAAACACAATGATATGTGAATCCTGTGAACTCTGGCTTCTTTTATGGATTGCCAAGTCACTCGGCCAAAAGCCAGCAACAGGACTCCGAAGGAGCATTTATCAAACTCTTCAATCTGTCAAGCAAAGTGCCGGGCCTATTTGTCGGGAGCATTGGAACATCTTGGAACTGCGATAGGAACTGCGAGAGTTTGGGATGTTCCATTGCCATCTTTGTTTACCGCAGGGATCCGCAGGGTAATGGATTTCAAGCACGATGCGACAATCAATGTCTCTACTAGTACCTGAAATGTAGACCATACGTACTTCATTGGGTCAGTGCTGGTCCAAAACTCAATTTGTGAAAGTGAACATGTTTTCGTAGCTTGGGCTTGCAGTCAGACGAAGAGTGGAACATGTTGATGATTTCAGGATTTTTGGGTCAGGATGAAAGAAATGCAGTGTTTGGTTGGGTTTGCCACAGTGACCCTGACTGACTTGTTATTTCAAATTCACAGGATTCATCCAGCCATATCCAGCCACTTGGAATTTTATATAGCAGAAACAACTTGATTAATTATCAGACACACTTAGATTCACAGTGTTTCGTAAACAGACAAGCAATTTTGGCTAGTATATAATATAAAGATATATAAAGTATAAATGTATACCCAAGCAAAAAAACACCAGCATGTAGTGACTACTTGGCAGTCTTGGGATGACTCGACGGAGATCTGTTTACGTAGTTGTGCTTGCAGCAGGAGACATAAATTGATTGATTGTCTTGGGGAGTCATGATTGGAATTTCAGGGATGGGTCTCCAATTCTGTCCAAACCTGATGAACCTGTATGCTCTCATTGAGAATCTTATTGAAATCGATTGGAATTTGGTCATATTTCAACGGTTAGCTGTATGGGTATTCCACTCTGTGAGCTGGTCCTCCCTGAAAGGAAGCCTGGCACTTTCTTTCGTGTCAGGAACTTTGCATCCATGCAACTCGGCCTTTTGGATGTATTTGATACATTTTGATACTGTATATACTGTATGTGTAACTATGTTTTGGAGATCAGAATCATCTCTTGCAACGATCACTTTGAGTCTACCCCCATGACTGAGCCCCGATTGGCTCAGGTCGAAGGCAGCATACAAGGCTATCGGCATCTTTTTGGAGTGAGTCTGCAACTGCCTTTGAGGCAGCCACCAGATGAGGATCGTTTTGGCATTTCTTGGCTATGAAATTGACTTTGATATAGCTTTTAAGAGTAGCTGTCATCTGTTTCGAAGAAAGCTATTTGCCAAATTCGTCAAGATGTACTGTACTATCTGTACTACACTCATCAAGCCGAGTTTGCACATGTTTGATCACCGTGTCTTATATAGATCACCAATCACCATGTAGTAGATCACCATAGATCACCATAGTTCACCATAGGTCCCCCATGACCCTCAACCGCCAGGTTTCCCCTTGGGACGCCACAGCCGCCGCCGCCGTCGCCGCCATCGCCGTGGCCGTGCGGACGCCGCGGTGTCGCGGTGACGGCGTTTCGACGGCGGTGCGGCCGCCCGCGGGGCCTGGCATCGTGGAGTTGCTGTCGCAGCTTCGAAACGCCTTCGACACGCAAGAGACCTGGGTCAAGGACAGCAACGTGGAGGGTTCAATATGGTTCAATGGGGGATCCCATGGGATCCCAAAGTCACCATGGGCTTCAATACTAGACATGGGGAACGACTTGATGATTTGGGGGCATCCCCATGGATTGGAGGGAACATATGGAGGTTCATGGAAATATCGGATGGATTGAAGATGATTAATTAAAGATCAAACATGATTAAAATATAAACATGATTAAACATGTATAACTGTATAAACACTTCTCAGAGTTGATCTATGTGCTCTTGGAGGCACAGTCCCACTGGTTACTGTCGAAATATGTCGAAATGCCATCCTTGTTGGAGGAACATGGGAAGATTTTCGAGATTCTTGGCTTGATGGAAAATTCATTGGAGTTTAATGGATAGTACAAAGTCAATCCCCTGGCTGAATTTTACCTGGTTAGTTCCAGACTGAGAGCTGAAGCAACTTCAAACAGTTGTTGTTTACACAGTATTGTTTCATAGTTATTTTTTCCGTCAAAACTCTTTGCTGCCAGTTCTGCATACCGTAGCAGCACCTATGAATCAACATCAGTCCACCTAAGGACATGGACACCCTTAGCCAATGTGGTGTGCTTGTCCGACCCTGCAGCCAGCCGCTACATCGCTGTGAAGCAGGGGAACAACTATCGGGATCCATGTGCCTATGGTAGGCAGGGAGCATCCCATCAGGGTAGGCGCTTCGATGAGATCTATGAGTGAGAAAAGTACATCGAAGTAAAAGAAGCTGGACATTCTTGGCTCATCTTGGCTCTAGGTCTGAGGTTTTCTTGCTATGGTGACATGACAAACATGTCATGATGCAACATGGATGCCTCTCATGAAACGCGTAAGCAGAGTTCCGCTCAGCTCTGCCCCAGCAAAAAGCAGCAGTGCAGGATAGTGCAGGTCTCATCCCTCAACATGAAGACACATGAAGGTGTCTTTGAAAAGGTTGATCCCAGCCACAAAAAATGTAGATCTAAATTGTAGAATCCTTCACAGCCCAAAAAGCTAGAAAAGGTTTGACTTAGATTCATCACTATACGGATCTATAATGATCTATATGGTTAAGATGTTGTTTCCAGCTATATCCAGCTATATCCAGCTCCCAGGGACCTGCAACTCTCCGAGCGCATCGAAGATGCCCTGGGTCCTGGGAGCAGTTTTCCAAGCTTCGAGGCACAAACGCTTCGCCCGCATCCGCGGCTGCGGATGAATTCTACATTAATACCATATTATAATACCATATATAATACCATATTAATACCATATTAATACCATATATTAATACCATACATTAGGAAAAAAAAATAATCTCATATATGATCCCAGTTGATCCCAGATGCAATTTGATTTAGCTAAGCAGGTCCCCATTTTTGCTGGACACAGCCCATGTACTGTAAAAACAATAAGGAAGAAAAACAAGATAACCAATATGATTTTTAACATATATTAACTATAACATCTATATTAACATAATGTTACTGATAATGCATGTTGATTCTAGCGATATCCGAGTTAGAATGCAGCTGCTGGTGCGCCTAGCATTTGTATGAGCAGATCAAGTATGCCCCACGGACCATGGGAGAATCTACGTGACACAAAACGAAAACAAAATTAACCCGAAGACCAGTTTCAAACACCATCGCCCACCGATCACTCCGCCATGGAGATTCGCCCCAAAGAGGTCAGACCCAAAGACAAATATGAGGTTCTTGTCATTGAGTCTTGGCGTAATGTGGCTACAGTAAATTCGCTCCAAGAAGCGCTGTTGCCGCCAAGGTAAGCATGTCCGATATAAAGAATAAATACATAGTTTAATGGAAATTGAGCGAGTAATTTCTTAATGGCTGCGGCATGTGCATGAACCTCTTCAGGTCTGCTTGACTATGACAGAATGCCGAAAGCCTGTAAAACGATGAGGAAGAATAATAGCGATAAGGTGAAAACGGTACTGGCGAATTTAGACGTTTTTGTTTTTTGTTTTTACCACTTCATATGGGTCATGGGTCATATTATTTCTTTTAAATATGTTTCTACAAATAGTCTATATCCCATAGGATCAATGTATGGTATATATGCTAACATTTGGGGTATATTGATGGGATCCATGTTACCATATATAGCAGCACCATGGATCCTATGGGTATATAATATATAGTCTATAGCACGGACTGCCTCAACTTAGATCGCTCAGTTTGGTTTTTGTTTGGTGATCACTTTTCACCGACATCGCACGAGCGAAGGCTTGGCGCTGGAGGAAGCAATCCTTGCAGGGCGAGCTCAGTTTCCAACGACTGCTGAGGTCTCCGGAGCTCCTCAGAGCTTTGGTAGACCTGGGTGAAGAAATGTGCCTCGCTCGAAAAAAGTAAGAGTCATAGTATAAGTACATATTATATATATATATATTGAGGGTATATAATATATATATATAATATAATATATATATAATATAATATATATAATATATATATATATAATATATATATATATAATATATATATAATATATATATAAATCTACATTGGGATTAAACATGATTGAACAATCACATATTGCGATTTCCATACTCACTAAGTGTCAAGAAAGTGATTTTAAGCATGAAGAAACGGGATTTAACCATCCATGCGTTCCCACATTTAGCTGGCAGCACGGTCGTTCCACAGACTCACCTTCCATACCAAACAATCCTTTCCAGCCAATATGTTCATATATTTATATGTATTATTATATATGCTAATATTTAGCAAACTCAGCAAACCCTGCTGTAGGGATTGGCAAACCATTTTTTGGGCCTTCCCTTTCGTCAGGTGCCAGACCCTGGACGCAGCTGCGGCGACTGGAAGCATCGTGCGAATGAACCAAGCCTTCTCACGGGCCACGGCAGGGGCTGTGATTTGGCGCCAATGGGCCAATGGACCAGTAATGGTGTGCCAACGGGCAGGGAAAAATCTCCAAAAAATGATAGGATGAATGGGATATGACATGAATGAAAGCTATGAATAGCTATGATAATTTAGGAGATTCAAGATGATTCAAGGATTGATCTGAAATCAAGAAGGACAGCGTGTGAGAAGAGCTACTTACATTAGCTAAATCTTGCAGAAACACCATTTGGATTCAAGGATGGACTTAACGAATTCCAGCAAGATGTAACGCATGCAAAGTGATTTGCTCATATTTGCTGAGAGTATGTGCATCACTGCTCCAGCACATGCGAGATTCGTGGCATAACAAACTACTTCCAGGGCAGCCTGCAACGCAAGCCTAGGTGTTTCAGCTACTCTTCGGGCGGAGACTGGAGTTTGATTCCCTGAAGCTTGAAGAGAGCACACAGGACCATACTTGCGCTCCGTTTTTCTCAGGGATCCCTACATGATTCGCTCGTCAGCTACCGGAATCTTGATGGACTGCCAAGAATCCGATGAAATGATGGGAATACCATGGAATACCATAATCTCATGTAGCATGTGACATATGTGACAGCTGAACTACGTCAGATTCTGGAGGTATCACTGTGATCGTTTCAGTGGTCATATCTTAGGTACAAAACCACCACAACGGCAGTTCATACATCGAAGCCTTTGGGCCTTGCCATCATTTGATGGCTGCAAGACACCCCTGTTGGTTGATGATTAGTTCGGGTTTTACATCACTCAATATATCGGGATCATCAAAATCCATTATATAATTATGGGAAATCCTATTACCCAACCAGTATAAAGGGATGACACTGCCCATTTGCTAGCTGATCCTTAGGTTGCCAAGACGCTAGAGTGCTGATCATGACAGGAAGTCATGGAATGCTTGGAAGGGTTGCTGATGCCCCTTCACTTGCCTGGTCAGAAAGACGCGCTCCTGGCAAAGCGAAGTACGCCCAGCGATAAATTTGGTCATGACACATGTGGATGCATCATTTGAGCAAAGCAAGACTCTGCAGAACCTGGTTCAGACATGTTCGGACCATCATAACCCATCATGAACGCACAATACACCATCTGAAACCATAAAGCATCATAGAGCATCCATCATGAATCACAATAAGCCACCATACACCATCACAGACTATAGTAAGTCCTTAAAAAGCATCATAAAGCATCATAAAACCTTAGACACCATAAACCGTCATAAACCATCATAAATCATCATAAGTTACATAAGGCATCATGAATCTGAATCATCATAATCATCAAAAATCATCATAAACTATAAACAAACCGTCATAAACCATCATAAATCATCATAAATCATCATAATTTATTATAAATAACCATAAATCATCACAAAAAATCATAAATCATCATAAATCATCATAAACCATCATAAATCACCATAAACCCTCATAAATCATCACAAATCATCCATTTTTCCACACCTGCCAGGTCAGGGTCTCTAGATTTTAACAAAGGTGCAACTCCCTGGCTCCTTCACTCGTGTCCCCCTCGACGAATCACTCCTGTCTCCCAGCTCCGGATGCAGCGGGCCAGCTCCGTGGACCCGAACAGGAGTGTCAGGGTGGGGATCACTTGAAGTAAAGTATGTTTGCATGAATACTTTGGAGGTGCATCGAATTACTCCAAGAAAAAAAGGCCCTGGCATGGGCCCTGAGGCCACGCCCATAGCATCATTGATGCAGTGGTGGAACCAGAGCTGGAACAGCTTCTGGAGGAGGACGGAGTGACGGAGTGACGGAGTGGGGTGGCTTTCGTTGAAAAAAACTGTGGGATATCAGGAGGATATGATCGGGATATTGTGAGGATATTGTATGATATTATGGGGATATTTTGGGGATACTATGGGAATATTTACGAGAACTATGATTATTGGGAAATGATATGAAATGATGAGATACTGTGGGATGTATATAACGGGATATTTAATGGGATATGGATATAAAATTATAACATACTATAACACTATATAACCACATAACTATGATTTGAGGATTTACCTCCCCAACTAACAGTTTGAGCCTGAGAATCGCCAATTGTTGATGAAAAGTAGTCTTCCAGCCCCCTATTAGGCAGGGTCTATGTTGGTTGGGGAATGGTAGATTGATATAATCACTATAGACTATAGTCATCAGATTCTCAGATATATAATGAGATCATATGATATGTACGTATTCAGTCTGCGGTGTGTTCCCTGAAGGTAGCATAGGTGGCTCTGAATCGCAGGTTCGTTCGGGTCAACGAGCCCCAGATCGTGCGCCAGCTCTTTTGGAGGCAACTCTTGCAGCCAAAATTTAAATCTTAGCAGTGACATGCAAAAATCATGGACAATCATGGACATAAACTAATTCTTATTGGTGAATTATTGTTTCATCAATGTGGAACTATGTAATTATATATAAATATATATATATATATATATATCAATACATGAAATGGAGTATATTATGCTGTACCACTTTTATATACTCGATAATTAATAATACGATGTCCGCATTGCCTCCGGGGCAGCTTGTGCACGGAAGGCCATGCTACTAAAGGAGCCACGCTGGCAAGGGGTTGGCCTTGAGAATCTCTTGGCTGAGGCCTGCTGTATCATGCTGTATCCACTTCCCATTTATGGTATATGACCGAAAAATCCCATGTATCATGTATGGTATATGTTTACCTACATGTGGCGCATTTTAGACTAAATCTGGGTAAATCTTCCATACATTTGGGATGGCGATTTCAGAATCCCTGGAGGTTCGGAACTTTGTGAATGCAGGCTACGAAATTCAGGTGTGGCGCTGTAGCTGTACATTGCACTGGAATGTGAGGGGCTATGGCAATACTGTCTGAAATTGTGATGGCAAATATCATTGCAAATATTGCAGCTGTGACAATGATGGTGCCACGGTGATTTTATAATTTTCGTGGCCGCCTGTGCTGCCAGTGAAGGTTCTTGTCATAGATTTCACATCATGTCACTAACAAATCCAATGTCATTGCCCCCTTGCCCTCAAATCTTGCCGCCCTTGGCGAATCAATGTGGGAAAGTCCACCCCCAAAAGGTACTTAAGTTTCAAATGGAGCATATCAAAGCCACCAGGGGTTTGTCAACCTATAGCAACAGTCCCAAGTTCACCGAGTAAGCCAGGTTTTATTCAACGAACATAGCAGTAATCTGAAGTAAGCATACGTATAGATAAATATGTATATATATAGCCATTTAATACATTATTCTATAAACAATTACCCATATGCTCCATGTATGGTATATTTACCAACATTTGCCCTAAAAATCACCCAAATGTAGGTAAATATACCATACATGGAGCATATGGGTTATAGAAACGAAATTATGACCCTAAAATTCTTCCCCCAGTCATCCAGCGGCCGCGAGGCATTTTCCCTTTCCTTCACCGTGGGCTTCCTGGCGGAGCCGCGCCATAGGCGCTGGGCGGAGACCGCCCGGCACGAAGCGGTCCTTGGTCGAAACATGGGGAAACCATCCACAGGTGATGACAAAAATAGGGATTTTACTGGGATTTAGAGATTTTACTGGGATTCTAATGGTATCTGAGCCCCCAATTTTATGTTTGTGGGTTTATGAAACCCATCAACTAGTTATATATATATACATATATATATATATCTGCCATAAACCCAATTGTTAACCACTATAGTCTGGTGCCCCACCTTACAGTGTCGTGTAGGTTGCCGGAAATTGGTGATATCAACAATCCAACACTTCATGGAATATCTAGCAACATTGGCCAATAAATATGACCCAAATGTAGCAATTATACCATATATGGAGCATACGGAGTATGTCGACCAAATCTATGATAATCAAATATAATAATCAATTATACAATCAGATATTGATCCCAAGTACATTATGTCCGGCAACGTGGCAACCCAACGATGAACCATGTTTGCTTTGGTTTTGACTTACGCAAACATTGCAAATTTATGCAAATTTGGTTAATTGGAGTAGGGTTTATCATTAGGTAAACCACACCACATATTGAGTGCCTTGTAGTCAGAGGAACCAGAGGAACGCTTCAACGCCAAGCCTGACCTGCTGCAGCTGTACTTCAACGTCAACCTAGAGTTCCTCAAAACTTCCATGTTTTTCCATAAAGAATCATAAGGGTAGTGTACGTTCTAGCAGATTCCAACCAGTTGTTTTTTTTGGAAGGTTTCAAGGTTAGCCATGGCCATAAGTTCTGACTGACTAGGTCTCAATCATGGAGTCGGGTTTCGAGAGCAAGAGCCTGTTGTCCAAGACGGAGTCTATGCAAGACATTTTCAACGAGGTTGGGAGCGTAAAACCTCGCGCGGTGTTTTTTGATTATATTTGCATCGCGACTAAGACGCAAGTGCCTGGTGATTTCGATTTCCTAGTACGCTGTACATAAGCATTCAAGATCATCAAGATAATAGTGTTCAGTCCGCAATCTTCTTTGAACTTATATTCTACACCCTCGACATAAAATATCATGTTGCAGACTGCCCTTAGTAGAGGTAACAATACCATTTGATGCCTGTTCGTTGCAGCTGAGATGCTTTCCCGTTAGAGCTCGCTTTGGTTCCCACCATCCTGAGGCATTGCGTTTGCTGCCCCCAACACCAACGCTGACTGGAGTCGCATATGATGACTTTGAGGTTGCCCTGGACGGCAGGCACAAACGGCACAGCTCAACCGGATGGGAATCGAGGGGACTTTGTTTTACACATGAGAAAGATACAGCTGGATATCATTGCAAATTGGGCACGGACCGTTATGACTCTTGTAAAAAAGGCCAGGAATCGACAATCAAAGCAAGAATCGCGATGGCTTGAGCGGATGAAGATGCAGTTTCCAGTTCAGTTCTGTGTATTCAGTATTATTCAGTCTGAAAGGCTATAAAATCCTGGGATCAAATGAAGCAGCAGCTGCCATGACTGGTGGCATACTCTGCTTTGCCAAAGGAACTACCTCATCAGCAAGGACACCACCCTGAACTTCCAGGCCGACCTGGGCTGGCCGGTCCATGTATCGTTGGGGCTTTATCAATGATAAATAATGATACAACCCCAATGATGGTCAAAAAAGGCCCTTCTATGATTCTATTATATAGTTATTAGTTATTAGTGCTATTATATATATATGTATATATATATGATGATATATAGTTATTAGTTATTAGTGTTTGTTGATGGTTAATGAGCCATGAATGAGCCCTTTTGTTGAGCCCACTCATTCATTTTTTAAGGTCCCCTGAGTGGCCCGAGTGGCCCAGCCCGCAGCCGCAGGTCCTGGCTGGACAGAGATCCTCGGACTTTGGACGCTGCCCATTGCACTTTGATCCTTCACGCTGGCAAGGCACGGCACAGCGGTGCGGCGCTACGGCAAAAAACCTCCACCAACCTTTGGGATGAATTGGATATATTGTGGTTTGATTGTTTAAATAGTTCTCCCCCCAAATGTTGATGCTTAAGACCAACCTTTGTTTGAACATAGTTCTCCCCCCAAATGTTGATGCCCAAAATAGATGTATATAGATGTTAATAATGACAGTTGCCCATTGAAATGGCTATACAGGACTATACACCATTTTGAGACAACGCCATTTGGATCCATATACAGTATTTGGTTGGTGATATATTGAACCTAGAGACTATTGGTTGAAGGAAACCAAGAAAACGTTGCAGACCAGCAGGCACAATGGATAGGAACTTGTTTGGCAGAACCTGGTCTGGGACTGTTTGGAACCGCTGCAGTGAAAGAAATACAATCTAGGATACGTACAGCAACGATAAACAAACATAGCAATGGAAAATCACCATTTTTAATGGGAAAATCCACTATAACTGGCCATTTTCAATAGCTATGTTAAATTACCAGAGGGTACAGCAACGATCAACTACGTATATCATTTGTATTCATATCTTATACAAAAGCGTTGCCTGGAATGCAATATCATATTCATTCTTCCTTTTTCGCATCATGTGTGAACAAAAATCTGGTGATCTCCACCAGGACTGAAGTCCTCAAAGTTGATGACCTACAACTTCGGTGCTCATAGCTGTCCTGGAAGAGACATGTCCTCTTTGGAAGCCAGGGTTTCTTGTATCTGAGAGATGCTCACAGTCGTTGCAGTTCTCTGTTCAACGGGGGGAATTCCAAAGAGTCTTAGGATGCTTGAGATACCAGAAAGCTATCCGAAGCATGACACTAAGTCATTAATTTCTTCCACTTTAGCTGGTAGGAGGTTGTGTTCTTTGAACATCTTTTAACAACAGATCAATGAGTCCTTCTATCTGTTGCAGCAGAATCTATGAATCTGTGAGCTCTTCTCGCAAAAACTGCTGGGGTCCACAAAAACATGCAACTTCATGCAGCGCCTGCACTTCCCTCTCAACATTTTGACAATTCCAGAAATGCCACTCGATTTGTTGGGCAAGAAAGTCATGAATGTGGAGCAATCAAAGACGGGGATTATGTTGCTATAATATGTTTTTCTGCATTAGGAACACTGTAACATTCTACTTGTAGCGTCGCTGCAATTGTCCGTGCAGGGGTATATAGGTTGGAGAATGACACAACCATTGGGATTTGGTGATTTGCCTACTTGAAGAACGCAGAGGCCCGCTTTCTCATTCATTTCACCCTCGCAGGTTTGGCTCCCCATGCTGCTCTCCCGCTTTCGCTTTGAGCTCGTCGATGTCGAAAACATGGAAGTAGACTCGATGGGTTTGCACTTGAAGCCCAAAGATGGCTTGAAGTTGCGCGTCTTTAGAATCTGACATGACTCCTTAAGTATCATGTGTTGTTGGGCATGGCTTCAAGTGTTTGTGATTCCCACGGCAAAAAACAAAACACAGAGATTGGCTGTAGATTTAACAGCTTGTTGTACAGTTCTGGCATGCTCGGCACTTCTTTCAACTATGTATTCAAACTGTTCAGCTGCGAGATATGCATCGCATGCACCCTTTTGGAGCCTTGCAAAGTGTTCGCGTGGCTGTTTTGCCGCTGAATGGTTGCAGCCCTCATGGAATTTTCACAGATTTTCCGAAGATCTTCTGCTATTCCTCCAGCCAGCCACCACGGCGGCTGAAGGAAGTTGGGCACAGAAAATGGGCGGCTGGTTGCCACTGCTTCGGATGGAGGTGATGTGGGATGATATGCTTCAAACTTTTAAGACGCAGTGGACCAAGGCCTGGAACTTTCAAGACTACATAGGTTACATAAGCATTTCATAAATTTGGGTATCCAATTTTGATCCATAGCCACACATGATTTTTTTTCGTGTTCACGGCAATCACATACGCTCAACGTGCCCAAACAATCAAGGTCATGGCGAACCATTGCTATGGACGAGTGGCAAAAAGCACCTGGACTGCGCTACGGTTTTGAACAGCAGAAGTTCTTCTATACTGTTTGATACAGAATATATATATATATATATTATGAATATATATATATATATTATATACATATATACGTACATATACATATATAGATATAAATATATATATAGAGTAACAGCCAAATATCCTCTACCTAGTGCAAGGACTTTCTTTCGATCACACCATTCCGGCCTGAAGTTTATGCAGTGATGCTTTTTTTGTAGCGGCGTAGCGCCAGGTTTTTGATTGCTGTTTTGAGCATGTGAGGCATTCTGCCATACCTCATGGCCATCCACATCGGCTTTGCACTCAACAGGTATATACTGTGAAATACTTGGAATTGATTTGAGAGAAAGAGAGGGAGTATCAAGGAAGACATATCTGTATTTTTGCATTGCCAGCCTGTGTAAACTGGGGGGAGGTTTCCCCTCTATGTCAACATTCGCCTGCGATGGAAACAGCAATGTTTACAAGTTTACACTCAAGAAAACAAACATAGATGTGCAAAACCCACCATGTTAGTTTACCCTAGGGTAATGCTTTGAATTGTTGGTTGTTGCTTGTGGTGGTTTCAGATTGCTCCAAGACCCAAGGCTCGCGGCCCATTTGGTTGACTCGGGCAGGTGCTGGAGCGCCAGAAAGCAAAGGCAGTGGGTCTTGGAGTTGTGAAAGTTGTGAATCCGGCTGATTCCGCGTCGTCGTCATCATCATCCTCGTCATCATCGTCGTCATCATGATGCTATTTTGGATCCCTTGCGGTCTCTCCAGTTTTTGGATCAACTACTGTACTTGATTGCCACGTTGCAACATTGTTGTCTCAGCAGGACTGACACAAATCGAGGACCTCCCCTGTCTTCATACGAGCGTGTCCTAGGGATTTATTGATATTCATGCTTTGTCCATCGGTCATCACAGTTTGAAGACAGGATCAATCCTTTTTGACAATTTATTTGTCCACCGATGAAATATCTAAGTTTGACAAGTACCTAGGAGCCCTGGACCAACACTGTCTAGCAGATTACTGCAATCGTTCTTGTGCCACCAAGGCAGACATGTGCCATCAAAACATTGCTGATTTTCCTGTAGAGGGATGGTCATCCCCCCATTCCTATGGGCTAATATATACTGTATATAATATATTATTATATTACAATTTATATAGATTGTTATATAATGCTTACCTCTGATTTATAAACGTGGGCCCCCCCCCTCTTTTCCCTAAATAAAGTTAAAGGCCACCATCAAACTTGTTTGTATGTAAAGGTGTTCAATTGCCACAATTTAAAACGAATATATAAAATTGCAATTTCCCAAAAAAAAGGAATCCAACAATTGTTTTAAAAAGATCTATTTAGTATTGATTTAGTATTCATGTCATGGATTTAGTATTGATTTAGTATTCATGTCACGGATTTAGTATTGATCTGGGTTTAGGGCCAAAAAAGTTTAGCTTCATTTAGGGGTCATTTATTATTTGTTTTGGGAGTTTGGTTAGCTTTATTCAGGGTCCATTGATAAATCGTAGGTCAACATTATGTATATAAATGTACATCATATATATATATATACATGTACATATATATACATATATATAATATGTGTGTATACCCATTATATGAAAGAAATCTCCCTCTTGAAGTTGGGATGACCAGCCAGGCTCAGATGGCAGCGATCGTACCTCAAGCCTTTCAAAACAAGGTGCCCAAAGTGCCCAAATTCATGATCCATTGCGTTCCACTGCGGGTGATTTGAACATCTGGGGAACGGGTTTTCATCTTACTGGTGCTTAGCAGGGAATGGATGGGAATGGGGGAATGGGATGATTATTGATAGTTATTGTGGATCATTCCCTCATTCCCTGCTAAGCACAAGTAAGTCATAACAAAGATAAACAGATCTGGATTGATTTGGAATGTCACTATGACACTATGAAGGAATGTGCTCTTCTTTGCTAAGCGTTTCAGGTCAGCAGTTTGCACAGCGCTTGGCAAACTTTGTCAAGACCCGCGCTGGATGCTATTGGGAGAGATCTAGAAAGCCAGAGGAGCGGGGCTGCCTCATCAGGCTATTAACATTGACATTGTCGTTCATTGATTGAATGACCCACGAAGTGCATGGCATGTTTGACTTTCAATTTCTTTCAACAATGTTCAATCATGTTGTCGTAAGGTCAGAAGGCGTTGAGACAGCCTTTTTGACATGCTTCCTTTGCCACAAATCGCAGCTGATTGGGCCTTTGGCCGAGATTTTGAAGCGCAGGCGTAGCACCAACTGCGCCATTGGCAGCTCAGACTGTCATCCATTTGGTTGATTTTACCCTTTGCTATTCGTGCCGGCAGAAAATGATTTTGCCCAGTTGGAAGGCAAGCAACATGCTAAAACACATCAGTGTGGGTCCATAGGTGCCACCTATGTTTGACTCATATCAGGTATGAGGTGGGGGGTTCACAGCTCTTCACCAGATATCGCTACTTCCATGGACAAAATTCACAGCATTAGTCCAAAGGCATACGGTATATGGGAATATGGGGGACGATAGGGGATCATAAGGGACCCATCTGAATGATCTGAATGGGGTCATGACCATCACAACCAGTCCAGTTTCTGGCCATCGAAAACCATGGGAAAATCGAAGCCAAGCCGATCGCGTGAGGCAGAGAAGGTGGATCAGCGGGCAGAGTACTACGGATAGCATGAAATGTATTGAAAGGTAACAAGCTCATGAGGGAATCACTATGAAACCATATAAAAAATATATAAAACCTATAACCAACCAAGGCATTCTTTCCATAAGAGTTGTGCAAACATGACCTTGGTGTTGATATTTCAGTGCCAGGTTTGTTTGTCGATTTCAAGATGCGGGCAAAGTGGAGAAAGGATGGCTTAAAGTGTCATGTTACACGACACTACGCCAAGGGCAACATCACACCTGAGGATCAAGTGTCAAGTGCTCCTCTTACCCAGGCAACTCTATGATTGAAAGCGCAGTACTATGTGTGCGCACATCTAATCATTTGGACTTTTGGACTCCAACAACAAAATGGGGTAGCCCCCAAATCCTGTGGTTTTACTAGTTGGTTTACCATCAAACGTTCCTCAAAATCGCAGCTGAGTAGGTGCCGCCCGAGACGTCAAGCCAAAGTTCTAGCTGGACATCTTCCATCTGGCTCTATGGCACCTTGACATGGCTACGGAAGGTTTACGAGACGTTGGTCCTTGGTGCATTTGCACAGATGGATGTGGATGAATCAGTATGAATCATCAGACTGCTTGGACTTGAAACAAATTGAATCATGGATCGAGCGTAAACTATACGTATGATATGATTACATATGTGATCATATCAATCATATCTGTATAAATAGGATGACTAGAATGATCTAGAATGTTTGCTGTTTCATTTGTAGATACGCCTTGTCAGTATTTGATTATTTCGGTCTATCTTAATCCTGTCCCCATGTTGCTTTCTTCATGCGCTACAGGTCCAGGGCTCCACATGGTTTCCTCGGCTCATCTTCCGCTCGCATGTCAGGTACCTTTTCCTTGCTTGGTGTCTTGCTTTCATTGGCCACACGCCTTGGTGGGCCAGATGCGGCCATGAAATACCAGAACCTGGCAAATTGGGTGAGTAGCCATGGCGGATTTGTGTCGAAGCTGCACCTTTTGTCACATTTTGTCGCTTTCACATCCTTTCACTTCCTTTTTCTGATTTTTGCAACTTCCTGGCTTGTGTTGAGAAAAGTATGCACGAAGATGTAAAGGTGTCTACTTGACAACTTAATCCATGATAGAAATAATTGAAACACTCTTCATCTTGGCTGGTTTGGCGGATCTCAAATGGAGCGCGGGCCGATTGAGATGTGAAAAAGATTGCTAGAAACTGAATGCCTGGTTGGTAGGACGTAAGAGATCAAAAGTGACGAAGGTAAAACATGGTAAAGCAATGCTAGACCAAATGATTGAGACTCCTCCATGTACAGTAGTATCTATGATAAACGATGAAATTATCTTGATCGGACATGGCCGAGCCAAGTAAAATAACAATGCAAGTGCCAAGCCTAGCATCCCTTCTTACCTTTAGTGAATTGCTATGAATATCTGAATATCTATGAATTACTTACCCCTCCCGAGGCTTTCCATGCCTTTCCCGCAACGAAGGTATCTGCCAAGCTCAGATATGTCGATGAGACAGTCAAAGGGGCCATGCTCGTAGCGGCTCAGAACATCAAATCTGGAGAAAAGATATTGCAGATTCCACGGGATCTTCAAATCAGTGATGCGACTCGGATGAGAGTGTGAAGCTGCAAGGATTAGACGGGGCAAGGTGTCCACTAAACATCACACAACATAATATCAATTCGTGTCAATACCATGGACTTAACTTGTCTTAGCTTGGATACGTTCTTTCCATTCTTTCCTCTCATTGACCAAGACACATGTGACCCGGCTACACAAGACATTTTTTCCTCGATCCAGATCAGTCCATGAAGGTGCTGTAGTGTGATGAGTACAATGTGATGGCAGTAGAGAGGACTTAAGGGTGCAGTTGGATTACTGTACTACTGGAATCATGGTGATAACTAGTGATAACCTCCATAAGTTATCATAAGTTGGGATATAACCCCTATATGGGTACGTAGCCACATATAAGTGGAACTGCACCCTCAAGCGGCAGTTTTCGTCGCAACTCTCAGGCCTCCATTCGCCAAAGAAGCGACCTTCCCTCACATGTTGCACCGTGGCAGCACTGAGAGATGCGTTTCTTGCGTCAGGATGTACGAGAAACAAAAAGATGGAACAACGGCAGGAATTTCTTGCATCTGATGCATCTATATCTTGGGATAAAGCAACCACAGCAACCAAAGCAACCAAAGCAACCAATCAAACTGGGGAGCTGTCGATGCTGTCGTGAAGTCAATGCATCAGACAATGGTCCTTGGCAAGGACGGAATTGATGACTTGAGCCTCGGTCGAAGTGGAGTGGCAGCAATGGCAGCATGGCTTTCGAGCCAATATGGTGACTCAAGCAGCAACCCTAAAGGGCAAGTTTACTTCCATTTATGTGTTGCTTTCTTGTTGCTATTTCTTAATTACCCGTATAGAAGGCAAGCAAAAACATCCCATGTTGCAAGGATCAATACCTGAGACATCCTGAGACTGTTTAGCACAAGCAATCCTTGTCAGTGCTGCGTTTTCTCAGTCACTGGCAAAGAGGGATGCTACAGTTGCTACAGATTGCTATGGGGTTCACTGTGACTGTCCAAGGTAGCTTTTTGCAAAGCCCTGCATCTGTGGGAATATGGCAGCCATGGTGGGACATGTTCTCACCTCCCTTTTCCATGCCGTTTTACCGAGAGACGCGGGAGCAGTTGCTGCTGGTCGGTTCCTTTGAGTTTCAAGAGATCAGACGTAGCCTTTTCTGGTCTGAGACTCAGTACTGTCTATTGGATTCTATTGGTGACTCTGCCCTTTTTCGTCTCTGGTGATCGAGTCAGATGGTGTACGAAAGTAGCGCTTGGATGAGCATGTGTATGGTGGAGCATGGTGAACCCATTCCTCAGTGCTGGAATCAGATTTCTTCTAAGTGATAGAGGCCTTCGAAAAGGTTTTTTGAAGCGTGTACAGTATGGTGATCGCAGTCGAACATTTCATGTATAGGTCACGCGCCTTCTGTTCATCTCCGATCTAGACGCATTCACTTATCTGCAGTCTGGTTGTGAAGGTACACACGCGACTTTGAAAAGCTCACGGCATCCTGCAAGACAAAATGCAGCAAAGAACTGCAGATGATACCTGGCCGAAAGGATCCATGGAGATCATGGAGGCTCGTAATTAATGGTAATTATATATGTGCAAGCAGGAAACAGAGTACGCATGATCCATAGATATGGTATGATATGATGCCAGATGTTCCCGGGGATGCCAAGAATCTATACTACATGACATGGTTCAGAAGGTCAGAAGTTGAGAATTAGTTTTACTGTAGAATGATTTAGTTTCTGGACAACGTATTCTATTCATGGTTTGCCAGTTTGCCATGTTTCAAGTTTGCAACGTACTGCTTTACAATTCATTTTTAGGACAGGGCTCATTTCTTGCAAGATGGGTCATCCCATCATCCCAAATCTGTGGCTAGGATGGACATGAACACCTACCAGGTCTGGGCCATGTCGTTTTTGTCCGCTGGTCGGGGGAATATCGGTTTGGTCGCTACTCGCAAATGACTAAAATATTTGTCAGGGTCTGGTTGGGTTATTTGGATGGTCCCTGATGGTCGGATTCAAAGTCTAGCTTGCTTGCACACCTTTATGTGAATCCGATGCCTTTGCAAAGTATTTGAACTTTTTCGTGCAGCAAAAAATCACCAAGAACCGCTTCAGCACCAAAAAAACATCTATATATAGATGTCGGAATTCCCCGTTTGCAATGCTTTAAGGTGCCTTAAGGGAAACCGCTAAGGCAAATTCGCTTACGCCAGGCAGTGAACCAGTTCATTCTCTCGCATGCAGCCAAAGGTCCAGGAGGAAAGCCACATATCATTCCAATCTTCGCTGCTTGGAGTGGTCGTCACATGTCGTCAACACGCGTTCATGATTCTGCTGGGTTGTAATACACAAACATACCCAATATATCCCAATATTGATAATTATATTTATTGGGGGTTATATGTATATATATATATATGTATATATATGTAGTATATATATATGTATATATATATGTATATATATATATGTATATATATATATGTATATATATATGTATATGTATATATATATATAAACATAATTATATATGATCAATCTGCAAAGCAATGAGTATTTGGGTGTTTGTTTCCAATCGGTTTCAGTTCCCTCAGGATCCCTCAGGTACGTCAACGTGCCGAAGAGGCTATGACCAATTTCACTGATCCCTTCGGTCACTCCAAGTTTGCTATCAAAATTTTTGCTAGAGGTGCTAGATAGAGTAGGGCAATTCAGGTTGATAAATGTTTGAACACAAAGTGTTTGAACCCCAAGAAATACAGTAGAGTTTCTTTGATGCCCTTTGCGCGGTTTCTTCTACTCGTATTTGGAGATCAAATGTGTTCCTATTGTACGTGTACGAGGAGACACGTAGGAAGTCCAGCACTCTTTTCTGGTTGTTCCTATCATTCTTGCACTCTGCCATTCCGTGATAGTTTCTTTCACACCTTTGCTTCTTGCTATGGTCCAACATTTTACAACTTTGGCAATCTTGGGGAGGCAGTTGAATCTTAGCCTTGTGAATGAGAGGCTTGCTAAAGAAATCGACCCTCACAGATACAGTAGCAGTTTTGAGAGTCATACGTAAGCTGGCATATGCTTGGGAAGCTGAGATTGGGTGCTGTTTGACCACAGCCAAGGAATTTCTGAATCACTTGCCAGAGTTAACTTCAGATTTGAATCTTGGCAAATGAAGACGGCGATAGCTGTGGATTTGATTGAAATTATATACATCATGGAATCATTGTGTGGTACTGTAGCTGTCTTTAGCTGGCAGCTTAGTTCTTTTTACAAGCAGACATGGCTGGAGGTGTCACTTGATCATTTGCAATAGACTTTCAATTTGGCCACAATTCGGGGCACTCCAATCACTCCGTTCCATCAACTGTTCCAAGAATTGGATGAAGACTACAGGAAACCCCTAGAGTCCCTATATCTGAATTCAAAATCAGTACTTTTTACACCAATCCATTGAAGTGTGCCTTTCTCCAGGCCACAATTAGTCAGATGAAGCAGGACAGTTTTTTGGAATCTTTCGATCGCTAAGGAACTACGAGATGGACGACAACGGAGATTTGGTGGTTTCGGCCAAATGGGAAATCCCAGCAGATGAGGAAATCACTATCAGCTCCTTGGGCGTCACGGCGTCGATCCATCATGGTCCATCCATATTGCCACAGAGGAAGTTGATGTGGCTTAGTGGCTTAGATATTTCTTCCAGTCCGTGGTATCAAAGACAATAGTTTCTCAAGAAAAACAATTTAAACATAGACAAGATAGACAAGAATGACAAGAATGATAACTCTGCCAAGTATTGTGGAAGTATTGAACTCTCAGAATGTCAAATCATGCACTAGTTTCGGGCCTTAGGGATCATGATCCCAGTTCAAAGTGCCAGCAGAGGTTATGGTCGCAGATCCAATCCCGAGCTCTTGGCCTCGTTTGGCTTTGCGGATCCGCCGTTTCTGGAGCCCTTTTGGTCCTTGCGGATCTTCACGCAGGAGCGGAAGCGATCGCGGAAGCTGTTGTGGTTCCAAAGTATGTCCCATTAAATGTATTAGAAGGGTGTAGAGTGTAGTGTAGATTCTATGTAGATTTCAGGCTTCACATATGAATAACATAACAATAATCAATAATCCCTTCCTCCTAATACTAAACGTCCCCCCTAATAATAAACACGGCAGGTAGTTTTTAGTATTAGAGGGTTATTTATTATTAGGGAACCCTAACCCTATTATATAATATTATATAATAAAATTAAACCCTTAATAATAAAAACTATTTTTCCCCACCTGCCAGGTGAGGGTTGTTAGATTTTATGTCAGTTGCCTGGTCCTCCTCGTCCTCCTCCTTCTCCTCCTCCTCCTCCTCTCGTTGTCCTCCTCGTCCTCCTGCTC
>Ga0126342_10006350_pt1 | contig 20929 bp, 18 predicted proteins | sample Cyp1metagenome_FD_92528 | JGI IMG/M metagenome (GOLD analysis project Ga0126342, IMG submission 92528) | Coral microbial communities from Lord Howe Island, Old Settlement Bay, Australia - Cyphastrea 1 metagenome | ecosystem: Host-associated > Invertebrates > Cnidaria > Coral ...
TGTTACCCGCCTGCGGTAGCTGGTGGCCCTAGAGCACGACCAGCTCCGCTACCATGCGAAGCGGAGTCACACCTTTTTAGTTTGAACCACAGGGGCTGTGCGTATTGGGCTCTTCACTGTACAGCCAAACACAAATCAGTGTTCCAACCTCGACACTTAGGATCAGAGGTATAGTGAAGGGATATTCTTTCAATAGGTGATTTGATATATATATATATATAAATATGATACACACACACATATATATATATATGATATATATATAGGTGATTTGATATATATATATAGGTGATTTGCACACACATATATATATATATGATATATATATATATAGGTGATTTGATATATATATATATATATGATACACACATATATATATATGATATATATATAGTATTATATAGTGTCATATGATATTTTTGGAGTATTCTTCGATGGTAAATGAACATCCAGAAAAACTGTGGAAAAAATGAGATATCTTGGATCGCTCCAAGAGAGACATGTTCACCTTTGTCTCACTGGAGAATTGAAACGACCTGGTGATGTGCTTCAACTCAAACATTGTTCCCACATTATCACTGGTTGTATCATATGATATCCCTGGGTGTGAAATTTGACTCCCCATTGCCCATTGTTGTCGGTTGTATCCACAACTGGAGTTGTTGTGAGATCAACTGGACCTGTCGCTGGGCACTTTTTTTGTCAATGTCCTTCGGTATTTCTGTACAAGTGCGTGGCTTCACGCGTCGCAGCCAAAACGAATTCGGAAAATAGAGGAGTGCAACTGGGATAGGAGTCCAGATAAGGCCACCAACAAGTTTACAACCACATGAGTTTTAATGATTCGAAAGGCAAAACCAGCAAATGCCAAAATAACTTTGCCAGTTTGGACACCTATGACCTCAATCTGCTCGAAGAGTTTATCTCTAGGGCTGCAGTGGGTTCTTGGCTTTCATGAAGATCAAAAGCATGGAGGCAAACTAATGGGTCAACATGAGTTATTTACCAAGATCAGTATGGGTAAAACTTGTGCACAAGAACATGGCACCAATGGGTCTCTGTTTTCAGTCCTGATTAATTGCATACTATCCAGCTCATCTGTTTCACACAACTCTGATTCACTGAAAACATGTGTTCAATCGCAGAATCAAAAATCCAATCAGAAATTTACAGACCAACATCCAATGCAACAATCTACCATGACCCATCATTTCAACCACATCAGTGTTACGCACGCACACCCAGATACCATCTGGCGCATGTTAAACCTCTACCAGTTTCGAATCATCTTAGCTATTCATTGACACTTCATGAAATTCCCAACAAATGCGCACGTAAAACAAACACAAACTAAAGATCCACACGCTAAGATCCATTTTTCCAAACCTAAACCTTGGGGAATATGCTCAATCGCTTCATCATTATCATCATCATCATCATCATCATCATCAGCAGATTAATCAAATCTTAAACCTCTACCTAGGATCTTATTCATCTCAGCCATCAAATCCAGCAGCCCCACGGGGCCCCACATGGCTCACATCAAGCCCCGCACGCCCAATCGGCAGCCACCCAAGACTTGATCCCGGAGCTCCCTGTGGCCATGGTGGGGGACATGGAAACAGCATCCGACTGAAGGCCGCTGGCGCAAACCTCGACTAACACAGATATATGGAATAAATAAATATATGGAATAAATAAATAAATATATATATATAAGAAATAATATAAGTAAATGGACATGATGTCGGCGTCTATAAAAAAAAATCTATTTGCAATGGAACACATATATCACATATCTACACGATGGTCGTTTTTTATGAATACAGAGCTCCATGGTCCAACTCGCCTGTTGAACAGCACTTCAGGTGGCATCATCCTCTGTAGCATCGCCTGGATGACATGTGAACACCATGGTTGACACATGTTGACATCTCAAAATGGCTGGTTCATGATGGTTGTCAACATACCCATCATAATATCTGATGAATATCAAAACCCACAAGACAAAAAACATAGGATTTCTATGGGTTTCTGAACTTGGGGGATCACATTTTAATGGCGTTCAATATCTACAGCATCTACAGTATCTATGATCTAATGACTGGATGATTTGGAAATCCTTCATGGTGGTACCCTTAAATTTTCGAATTTTCCATGACCATCCATCCATTTGGTGGTCTGGTGCCGCGCCTTCTGCTCGGCTGGCGGCACTTTCTGTTGGACAAAGTTGGCCACCACGGATTTCAGCAGCGCGGTGCTCACCTCAGCGAATGTCACGGATGTCGCAGGGCTGAACAGCGATGGGATAACATGGGTGATCAAAGATGATTTTTAGGATACTCAAAAAGGACATTTTGGGATATATGTTTAAGCTATTCTTGTGATTTCAGCTTTGACAATATAGGTTGATATTCTCAAAAGGTCCCAAATCCAACCTTGAGCTTTTGGATCAATGATTCTGAAGCACATTCAATTCATTTCTACTGACCCCCACTGGCACAGATAGCTGCATCTACTTGCTGCCAGGGATGCATCAAGGCTGCCAGAAGCCACAAGTCGATACCTGAACCACGACTGAGCATCAGCGTCGGGAGAAATCGACAGCGAACACCCCTGAGGTGAGTGTCGAACAGCGGCCTGACTCAATCCAAGAGGCATCAAGGAGGGAGTCAAGTCGTAGAGGGGAACCCAACTTTCTCCGTCGCGGATGCCATCCACCATCATCAGAAACTCTTGGAGATGGAAATCAAAACCTGCCACAGCATCGCACGGCTGTGAAACTCTGAGTGGTCCATGTCATCTCTCGTGGAATTGTGATGGGTTGATCTTGTTGAAATGCTTCCGGCTTCCCCATCTTAAATAATCACCAATTTCGGATGATTTTAGCCCCCGATTTTGTAGGAACCCCCATGGCGCCGCTTTCAAGGCACATTCGCTGTCTGCAGTGATCAGCATATCCTCCTGAAAAATGGAGTCCTGGCCACATGCAGTGCTCCATCCCCATCCTGAAACTGTTGTGTCCGATTTCCCACAGCGTCAACCGTAAATCAACTTTGACATACTTTGGAATCGGATAGAAAATCGGATAGAACTGATACAAATTCAGCCTTGAACCCACCAAGGAACCCGAGCAACACACGTCTTCGCCATTTCATGCCTGTCCCAACTGTCCTCCAGCCAATTCATGCGAAGTCTTGGTTGACTCTCCTTCAGATTCGGGCAGGGCCAGTCATGGTTAAGCTACTCCACGTCGGGTGAACTCCAGGATCCCCAAAAAACTGCAAAAACTAAAGCATCCCAAATAGCTTACTAAGCATCCCAAAGCCCAAGGGTCCACATAGCTCCAGAGTCGCGGTGCAGTGTCGCGGTCGAGGTGTTCCACAATCCAAGTGTTGCAATGAGCTAACAGCACTGGCATCCCAAAGAAGTCTGCGCAATGAATCGCCTGAAACAGCGATGACTGCGGCATTCATAAAGTGGGGATGTCATCTGAATGTTGACTAAATTGCAGGAACCCTGAGCAATCTGCCGCGTGTAGTTTGCATGTTTCCACAAACTACACGCGGCACATAGCGTGTGGCACTCTGCGTGATTCTGCAATCAGGGCTTCACAAAAATCTTAGGGGATGGCCTGCAGAAGATGTAAAAAACCAGGTGATCTCAGGGCACAAGATGATCGATGACCTCTGCCCAGGCCCCACCTATCCCCACCTGATCCAGGTCTTGGATGTCTCGAATGAAGCTGGGACCACCGTGCAGGAAACGTATCAATCGACGCATGGTTGACACATCCCAGCCAACCTGCATGGTGAGGCCATGTACCAGAAAAATCGACGGATTTGATCACCGCTTCGTGAGCCCTTGGATGGTTCCAAAGGGGGGATATTTGGAACAATTCTGCCAACTCAATCTCACTTTTCTCATTTATTTCATTTATTTCATTAATATCATTTATCTTATTTGTTTTGCAATGTTTTGCAATTGCCGCTATCAAGCCACAAGTTCTGCATTGTGCCACCTGAACCTTTCCAACTGTGGCCGCCGGCCCGCCTTAATCACAGCCACATCAGAGCCGTTCACAGAGGAATCAGCCCAGCGGCTGCTGAACATCGCTCCAAAGAAGCTGGAGGCCTCAGGGCTTCGGCGGTTCACACGGCAAGTATCTTACAGATTGTCGGCGAAGCACTGGATTTCTACAGTTATGGCCATTTATCAGTTACTGGTTATAAGTGGGATTATACATTCTATAAATGGGGTTATAAGTACTTATAACTGGTAAAGGGCCATAACTGTAGGGTGCCTACGGTGTCTGTTTTCACATCACCTGAGCCCTGCACCTTGATCAGCAAAGGCAGGAAACCCGCGTAAACGTGCCTAGGATGCAGATCTCCAGTTTTGCCGATTCTTAGATGTCTTCAAGACTAACAAGAGTAACTCACACATTTACTATAACACTCACACACACACACAGATAGATAGATAGATAGATAGATAGATAGATAGATAGATAGATAGATAGATAGATAAGATAAGATAAGATAAGATTAGATAAGATAAGATAAGATTAGATAAGATTAGATAAGATTAGATTAGATAGATAGATAGGTAGATAGGTAGGTAGATAGATAGATAGATAAATAGATAGATAGATAGGTAGGTAGGTAGATAGATAGATATAATATAATTTAATATAATATAATATAACATAATATATATATATATCATAATTACATGATCATAGATTCTAATAGATCTTCTCAAATCTTAGCATCGATGATTTATGAAATCCGAGCTTCGGATCCTCCTCCTGGACTTTCTCACAAAGGAACCTGGCTGTGGGCGCTTCGGGGCGACAGCGGTGGAACACATCGATGGAAAACCCAGTTGAAAACCCAATGTTCTCACTGGGGAGTTTTAGATAGTTTTAGGGGGGTAATGGGGGGTATGAACTACCACTATCCCATGAATTATAGGAAAACCGTTCGGACATGTCCGGAATGTAGCAATTTCTGGATACGCCAAGCAGCCAAGTCTTGCCCAAACGCTCCTGGTCGAACCGATGGGTAGCAGCTGAATGCCAATCCGTAGAGCAGTTGGGTCGTCAAATCAAACGGCTTCTGTTTATCTATGTTATCTTGAGGTCAAGCCCAACAGAAATGTCAAACCCATCGTTTCCCAGAAGCCGCAACTACTGAAGAGAACATCGAGAACGACTCCAAACCTCTTTGCAAGAATTGGCCATGAAGCAAATAGCAAGCTATCATAAGCTATCAAGGAAGCAGGGTACCACTTCGAAGTGACCATATTATTTGGAGATATCGCATGAGAATTCGTACTGATCCCCTTCCCCAATCACCGGATCGTGGATCTATTCATTTTGGAAATCTGCACGCAGAATTAGAGGGGAATTCAATATCAATATCAGAGGGATGGAAACTCCAATCATATTTTAGTAATTTTAGTAGCCTACATGCTCATTTTGGTGTGTTAATTCTTCCCGGCTGAATCAGATTAAACCACATCTTCTGTTGGTGAAATCCAAAAAATCATTCCCGATATTTTCGGTACCCAGGTCGCAGGTGTCTGCAGGTGTCCTGGTCATAGGCCCGCAGCAAATCTTCCTCCACACAGCCTCGAGCAGGTTCGCGACGCCAGCTGCGCAGCAATCTTTGGCGCCTGCGACGATGAAATTCGAGGATCAGGACTGATTTCATGATTTATTCATGATCGAATGTTACGGAATGTTAGATGTTATGTTTTAATGTGTTTTGTGTTGGAATTCCCTGCTTGTTGACCAAATCGTGCCCATCTGTATAGGTCGCATACCCTGTTTGCCTGACATGTAAACATCAGCTTCACGTAACTAATTCAATTTCAAGGGGGTTCAACCATTTCAACAGTTTCAACCACTCTTAGTAACTAGTATCATCCCAAACTCCGTTAAACCATCCCATTTGGTATGCACCAGTTTGCGCGCCACCCGTCAAACCGAGCAGCATGGCATGCAAGTCGCGCAATCCCCACATTTCGGCGAGCTGTGCAATCCGATCCCCACCAACAGCCTACTCCGAGACATGGATGGTGCAAGATGGTGCCATCTGCACTGGATGGTTTGGAAAGGTAAATTTGATATAAATTGATATTTGGAAGGCCACCTGCACATTTTAAAAGTGTTTTGAAGCTTTTCTTGGGGCATACCACATAGACGAGACCAAACGGGTCATGGTAGATATGGTAGGAATAGAACCATGATACCAATGGAGAGTGGGCCTCTAGTTGGCAATATCACCATATACTTAAGCAAAGAAGGTCACCATGGTCTAAGAGTTCAATCTTTCTGGACTGTTTTCTTCCCAGACATTTCCAGCATGTAAAATCTATCGCGAAGACTGTGTCGGACCAACTCCTTGTGCTGCTGTGCATGAGTTCACAATCATCCTCCAATGGCTTACGGTTAATCCAACTAGTTCATTTTATGAACTCAAACTTCACAGAATGCAACGCATTCCAAAAAAGTCTCCCCAATCTTTCCAGACTGCGAGGTCACAAACAGTACTGCGTCAAGTCCAAACTATCTTACTGATGATATACGCCCAATAATAAACCAGCCCAGGAACCATTCCAGGGCCATTTTGAATGGGACCCAATAAACAAATAGATAGACAGACAAACAAATAAATAATGATAAAACATGATAAATAGACATAAATAGATAGATATAAAACCAACGATACACAACAATTATATCATTGGCAATTTGGCATGTCTTCCAGCGGCACCTCCAGCGGCAATGCCATCTTCCCCGTATAGACCCAACGCAGCAATTCATCCACCACCTTGGATCTCAAGGCTCAGGTTGGCTCATCTCATAGGAAAGCAGATCATTTTTCATCATGCTTCATGGTGAACAACACATGCACATGGATAATGGATACGCTATGATATGCATTTTCTATGACATTGTTCCATTGTCAGATTAGAATAGACTAGATTCTAGCAGAGGGTATCACCCTGCACAGTGCCAGAAGTCGATCGGCTCCAATCCGACGTTATGATTTGACTGTCCCAGGATCCCCAAAAGCCAATGGGTTTTCCACGAAACAAACATCTCAACATAAGAAACAACTCTGTAGGGCTATGATTCTATGATTGTGATGGGCTATGACTATCAAAATCAAATGACTAAAATGACTATTACGGGTTACGACTTGAAACATCGGAGCGACCCATTGCTTCCCAGGTGCGCTTGGATTCTCCGGGAGATTCAATGCAGTGGTATCCAGCGCAGGACACCTGGCGGATGAATCTTGGGAGCTTAGCGATGGCAGCTATGGATGTTTGATGATGTTTGGCTATGGCTGGCCTCAAAATTGGTACGCCCAAAAAATCGGACGCGAAAAACCATCGAACATTGGATGCATTAGCATGGGCATTGATCCAACGGCTTGGGCGAAGCGCCTCGCTTGAAGCAAGTGCTGATGGCAAGGCACCGAAGCATCCTTCAGAAATATCTCCAGGTCCTCAGTTTTTTTTTACTGAGTTCTGATGCCATCAGGCGGTCCATTTTTCGTTATCATGTACTATAAATGTACTTTAATACCAAGTCATGATATATCATAAAAGTCATCATGATACTATGATATTAAATTACAATGATACTGGCAAGTTTCGATGTTCATCCCAAAATCCATCCAAAAAGCATTCCCTCCATCAAAGTCCCGGCCCGAAGGGTTGGTTTTTCCTAGTTTTTATCCCGGGGTGGGGTTTCAATTTTCCCTATGAAAATCAAATTTAGGATTTCTTCCCCTGATGGGGAATATCATGGTCCCTTCCTGAACTGCAACTTGTATAGATTCTGGCTTCAAGTAAGCAATATCCCAAAGCTATTGCGGATTGGTCCCGCTGTTTGGTTAATAGAGATTCCCATAATGGGTCAGCATAAGAATCCCCAAAACACCAGCACAAACCAATGTATCACTGACCCATAAGGGAATCCCTATTGACCCATAGTCGCATTTTTAGTATACATGATGGGTTAATGATACGTGGTTTAATGATTAATGATTGGGATAATGATCAATCGCAGTATCATTAATCAAACATATGATTCATTAATATCTGGTTGGTGGTTGAGCCACCCCTCTGAAAAATATTAGTCAGTTGGGGTTATTATTCCCAACATATGGAAAGTCATAAAATTCCATGGTTCCAGTCACCACCAAGCAGGTATACATTAAGCCTATGGGTGTGGGAATCCCATACATCAACACATAGGGCCTATAGGGCTACTGGATTTCCTGCCAGGGCTCACTGTCATCTCTCGAATTGAAGCACTGCTCCAGTAGGGTGGCCGTCAGCCGCAGCGTCATGGAGGATATATCCAATGGTCGTTGCTGCACTTGGAAGCTGTTTAGAATAGTTTGTTCAATCCAAGGAAGCTACATGTAATTTCACTGTATATATATAATATGTATATCCATGCATTACGATCAACATATCACACACACATATATATATATAATCTAACACATATGACATATTGGGGATGAGATAGCATATAGATCCATATACCAATAACCACTGGGACCGATAGCGAAGTGGCGATCCCAGTTTCAGCATAGGCTGCCCCAATATTCTGTAGTTGATCATAATTTCCCCAAGAAACAATGGCAATTTCTAGGGTATCCTCCCAGCTGTGGGAAAAACAACCAACGTTTGTCTGCTCGGAGGCTTGATCGTCTGGTCGTGCCTTGGGTTTTTCATTGAATCCTGAGCCAAAATGTTCAGAATTCGAACTACGGTATGGGTCGCAAAAAAAGTGATACCGGATACCATGTTTTGCTCTAAAATGTCTCTATATGTCTCTGAAATATCTTTGGGATTCTTTGGGGATCAATATAGTCAATTCAGCCTTGACCTTGACCCATAGCCTCTCCTTACAGCGAGGCAAACTTTTTCTGCCACGGGGTCGAAACAGTCACAGATGGGCAAGGCTGAAGATGGCGGCTGAACGGAACTTTTGGTCGGTTCCATGTCTGAATTCATGAACCGATTCTTCAAGATCTTTGTCTGGCTGGTGGTTGAGCCATCCACCAATAATATGAAAGTCAAGCCACGTTGAAGCACAACTGCCAGGTCACAACAAACATCAATCTTCAAAACCACCAGCCAGTTATATTCAGATCTATTTCTTGTTTCATCTTTTAAGCTACATGTTGAAAACCTTCCTTGGGCGGACATATGAAAGAATCATGCAAGAGGATTGGAAGTTGATCCAACAACTCATTGGCTGCTGACTGACTTCCCTCCTCATTCATGAAATCTTCATCAAAGAATTGCTGCGAGATCGGTTGAAGATAGACCTGTGGAACCTGCAACTTGGCCAAGGTTAGCAGCTGCAACGCTCGTGCCAGCTCCTGACACAAAACGCTCTAGTAGCCGCTAGTGTTTTGGAAGGGTTTGAAACATGTTAAAACATGTTGAAGACCTACTGAAGGATACCTATCCCATCCTATCCCATCCTATCCCATCCTATCCCATCCTATCCCATCCTATCCCCTTGTCATGTCGGTGATGAGACGTTCAGAACGCTCCTGGAAGGGGGCGAAGTTCTGGCTCACGTCGATGTCGACGTCTCCATCGAAACGTGCGATGGAGGGAAGCACTTGGCTCCAAATGCGCAGTTGCAGGGTCAATCCGTGCCTGAGCGATTACCCTCTGGTAAACGTTTACAAAAAACTATGGAAAATCACCATTTTTAATGGGAAAATCCACAATTTCTATGGTCATTTTCAATAGCTGTTAAATTACCAGAGGGTATCTCTGAGAACTTTTTTCGAAACATTCAGATGTTTCAGAACGGGGTACCAGAAAGTATTGACGTCACCATTTCAAGTGGGCATTTTAGGATTTACAGGGTCGGCACAGTGATCCTTTTCCAGGGACCAAGTTGGGTCACTTTGATCCCAGATGATCCAATGGAAAACATCAAAGTATCACTTTGCATGGAAAGGATGATAAAGGATGGAAAGTAAGGAATATGAACCAGCCACCACCAGGTCATCATGCATAGGTCATCCCATCATCCTTCTGAAGCCTCCAGCGCTGCCAAGGTGCAAAGAAGGCGATGGCAGCAGCACAACGGACTTGGTCCGTAGCCTCTCCCGCGGTGCTGCCAGTTGTGCAAAGACACCTCTGGTGGCCGTCAACGTCTTGACCGCCTCGTATTCGTAGGCCATGTCGCCGAGGCCTGAATTGAGCCATTTTTTGAGGGGATTAATATGGATGACATACGACAGGTGAGAAGAAATGAATAGATAAACATACGTAGACATACACACAGACACACTCATGAATACATATATATATAGCATACATATGCCATATGCATTCATGGACGAACGTCTGGCAATCCATGGACAAGACTGCATCTGATCTGCAGTCGCATGAGGAGGGGTACTGCCAAAACACTGAGCCCCTGCCTGAATCTGGCAATGATGGTTGGGGCTGCTAGACTCTAATATAGTTTGGCCATAGTGTCTTGGAACCAGCTTTGGCCAACAGCCATTTGAAACCATAAATCAATCGGAAAAACTGCAGGGCATGCTTTTGTCACCAACCTCAACTAAAAGTTTACCAAACTGAATAAACTTAACATCCTTGATAAATGCCAAAAAATCCCCCCCAAAAAAACGCCATGAACCCCCCCCAGGGTGTTCACGATGAGAACCAAGTCGCTGATGATGTTTTTCCATGTCCTTGGATTTGCAATGGCCCATCAGATTCCCCCCTGGGGTATGGGGGTACAGTTTCAATTGAACCACAGAACTCATCCCCATTTTTAGCGTTTCTTTTTTTTTGTTGTAATAGATCAAACAATAGCATCGAAACATCACCGAACATCATAAAGATACACGTTTTGGGAATATCCACACAATTCATGAATCATCCACAAAATCATCAAGTCATATCAAGTCCAAGATGCTGCCCCTGATATTGCGAATAGAAGTTTTCTGCTTCGCTGGTCATGGCTTTCAGCTTGGCCTCCGTCAAATCAAAGGGCGGTCGCGGCGCATGGCGCCGCATCGCTTGCATGGATTCCACCACTTTCGCGGTGAAATCCGAGAAGCATCCGCCCAAGGATGACCTAAGGCGTCCACTGGGTGCTGCTGGTGCTATCTTGATGGATGGTGGATGGCAAATTAACCAGCAATTAATCAGCAATTAACCAGCATAACCAAGATGGGTGTTAATTAGATATGGATGGTTTGATGTTGGATGATGGATGTGATTCCGGATTTGATGATTCAATGATATTCAATGATGGCATGCTGAGCCGTCGAAAAAAAGCTTGGCTTCAACACACAACAGTGTCTGCAAACAGGGATATGATTGAGAAAAGTAAAAAGGTGTCATTGCAAACCCTACAACCTTACAACCGACCTCATAATTCATTAGTTTCCCTTTGAACATCTCACAACAACAAACAGTCCGACTGTTTAGTGGATGGCAAAATGACACTGCCCAAATGGTCCAAGCGACTGCAGAAATTTGATGATAAGATTTTCAGCTTTTTCACTGCACAAATCGCTGGCATTTTTCTTTGGCTTCATGAATTCAGAGCCATAGACGATGCTCAAATTTTGCGGCCGATCTTGCAAAATAGGCTTCAAGTTGGGTGCGAAATGCTCCACACAGGCCATCACCTTGGTGTTTCGGAATCTGCTGAGATTTCACCACCCTCCCATGGAATCCAGCAGGGTATCCCCTCAACATCTGCCATGTTTCAACACCACACCAGGCTCACCATCACATGTTCCATATTGTTCCAGAAAACATCTCACATAGAATCTACAAATCTACAAATCTACAATCACTAAATTGGCTGATTATTAACATCATCACATCATCCTGCAACAAGGGCTGATAGATAAAAAAACATAGGCTCATGGTGTTCATGGTCCCATCCCCAATATAACCATCCCCAATATAACCATCCCCAATATAAATCCATGTTAGAGAGGGGCCGGTTTGGTTAGGAGGGCAATCTTATGAATCGATAGTGATAGTAATATGGTTATATGATGTTATATGGTTTGGAAAGTAATATATCATAATCTATCCAATATCAATATCATCTACCTATTGGTTGTATGGAATCTTCAACCACTGGGATTTTAGGACATCGTAATCACACATGGTTTGCTGGACAATTCCCCCATGTTTTTCGATCATTTTCCCAACCAAAACGAAAACTCGATTTAGTTCAGGGATTTCCCATTTATCCATTTATCCCAAAATTTCCCATCCAATTCATCCAAATGGATTGCTATTTCCAACTTATGAGTTACTGTATTGGGATGATATTTCTCTTGGAATTTTCCCATCGATCATCCCAGGTAACTGGGCTATCTTACGATGGAAAGGCACCATCTCTATGTCCCCATCCCAATCGATTCACTCGATTCACCAATGATCCATATAGATGCTATAGATTCACCAGTAACCTCCAGTAACCATCATAAACCTCTCTTCATACCATTGATATCAATGCTGAATCCTGAAAATTTCCAGTCATTCACCTTAGATGCCATAGATTTCACCAATGACTAAGCCTTCGACCATCCCCCCATGCTACCGCCTGCCACGTCCCATCCGAGGCGCCCAGGGCGGCTTCGAATTCGTCACGATGACGCAGCGGTCGCTGACGCCACAGGCGGCGCGGAGGAACTCCGCCGCCGCGTCGCGCCACTCGCTGAGGTCCTCCTCCAGCTCCACTGGCAGCCTCCACTGGATCCATATGATCCATGGGACAAAGCATGGGAAAGGTGGGAAAAACCTTAAAAACCATCCCAATTCACTGGAAAATGAAGATCATAGGGTGACATTGGATAAACATTGGATTGGCTGAAGCTGGTTCAAAAGGTTGAAAGCACGAACCTTGGAAACGCATCTAAGTACTGGGATTATCGATTTTAATGGTTTAGAAACATGGCGAAACCTGGTAAAAAGGGACATGGCATGTGATGGCTGAACAACCTGAAGCACCGTGAAAACAAGAAACAACTGCTGACATCTGCTGACATTTCCTGTGATGGAGGGAGTTTGGGGGCACCAAAATGAACGTTGAAGACATGGAGAAAACGCCCGAAGGTCGTCGCTTTGGTGGTTCAAAGATGTTCACATTCCGTAACTGGCAGGTTGAACTTATCTGCGAATCGTTCACTATGGTTCACTTCACCAATAATTCAAGCAAACACATGAACTCCAAATGTAGAACATCGATTTCCTTCGGAACAAAACATCCAACTGAACTTTTTCCAGTGCATTTCTAAAAGTGACTTCACCCGCGGCCAAGGCAGCTAAGGCTAAGGCAGCTAAAGCTGAGACAAGGCACTGCGTCCACTCCCGGGTCTTTCGGCTGTAGTGGTGCTTCTGAAAAATCTCGGTGCATGGGAAAATGGTGTCGTCCCAGTCCAAAAAGATCAAAGTCTGCGCAGGCTCAGCATAGAGGCGCCCAGAGGAGGCGGCCGAGCGGACGGAACATGGACTTAGTTGGCGGTGCCATGATCCACTCCCTGATCGGTATGGTCGACCGGGTTCTGTCTCAGTCTCGCCATCTTCAGATTCGTCATCCGTGCCTGCAACGCAGCTAACTTGAGGCGGCATTTTGGGAAAGACACTTGGCATCGCTCCCAAGAAATTGGTTGTTTCATGATGTTTCATGACGCTTCATGATGTTTGACATATTTTTTACATGACACGGATTTGGCAACCAAACAACAACCCGGTGATACCCGATGCCTACTGGCGACAAAAAACCCTTTTGGTTCTTCTCCACGGCAAGGAGGTGAACGGATTCACAGGATGGGATGGTTGGCAATCGCGACATGGTTACCACGATGCTACTGAACTACGGCTCAGCTTCGGCAGGGCCACAAAAGGCAGGCAAAAAACCAGGCGATAAAAATCTTTGTAGTCTAACCAACTGGGGGTACAAATACGTTAAGCATCTTGCCTTCTTGACATCACTAGAAAAAAAAACCAAAGAAATTCATACTCCCAACCTGAAACTTGAGCCGTCTGCGGACGTGACAAAGCTGGAGTTCAGGGGTTTCAAGGCCAACAATGCCCAAATTTACTCATTCGACGCCTGACTTCTTAAGTTTCTGGTTTGTTGAAGAACCTGAACCATGGGTTTTTGGTGGTGCCAGTTGAATCATGTTGAACCAGTTGGCCTTGGCGATGCCGCAGACTTCTTTCTCTGCCTTGGCAAATCACGTTGATATGTGATGGATTGATCTTGCATGAGATGTTTTTTTTTTTTTAAGGCATATCCACCTACCCTCTGGTAATTTAACATAGCTATTGAACATGGCCCATTTATAGTTGATTTACCTATTAAGGATGGTAATTTTCCATAGCTATGTTAGTTTACCAGAGGGTACATACAAATCCCAAGCCAACTTTTTGGGACATGACAAATTGCTCAACCCGGCGGTTTTGCCTTGTATGGCTCGGCACACCTTTAAAAGTGGCAGGGAAAAGACCCATTTTCAATGTCACTTGGCGGGGGATATCACCTTCCAACCATCCGTTGTGGATTAAATGGCGATGTTATGTTAATTAAACATATCACACATTTATAGTTATTTGGGGATGGGTCAAAACCCTGGTACCTGGTGAACCCCAAAATAGCTGGTAAATGGATGTTCATCCCACTAAAAATGTATCTATAAGTATTGACCCATAGCCATTTATATGATATTTATCCATCTCACCTTGAACCCAACAAAAGTTGAAAGAAAACGAACCTCTCCGGGGTCTCGGACGGGCTTTTCTTCCGGTTGGACTTCCTAAGCCGATCATCTGGGCCCACAATCCCTACCCGGTCCTGCCCTGGGGGCAGGAAAATGAAGGTTACATTTGGGTTGCTCGGACATATCTATTTGTCATTTCCCAGGAACTCTATATTTTATATAATCTATATTTATTTTTTCTTAAACGCTCCTGATTTTATTTTTGAAGGCACACTTGTCCAATTTCCACTGCCCAGCTCTGAGACTCCAGCGAGCGATCCGACCTAAAATTTCTGAGTTTTGCAGTGGAAAACGCCTGCTGCCTTTTGGGGTCTTAACGAATTTTCAACAGCATGGCCATGGCTAGTCTTGTGGTGCTTTTCTTAATGCCTGAGCAATCAAACTTTTGAACTATGACTATGGCCTGTACATAAGTGGATTTGGGACGTGCTGGCTCCTTCGCTAATCTTCGCTACTTGATTGCAATGGCTTCATATTTCATTCGCCTGCTTGGTAGGGTATCCCAAAAATCGCTCCAATTCTGGTGGAACTTGGTGCAGTTTTTGAAGGAAGTTGCCATCGCTCCAAATGAGTTTGTCCGTTCTCACGTTTGACCCCCTGGTAAATCATCCGTAATTTCAGGGAGACGCTGAGTACATGCAGCATTTTCTACCAGGTGACCAAAGGGCAATTTCCAATTGGCAGATCTGAATTTCTGTGCCTTTTCTGGGGTTCCTCTGTGGCCGGTACTCCTTGGCAGACTCTGAGTCAGCGTCCTTTTCCTCCGCTTCGAAAACCCAGACACCACTCACTGAGATGCCACATGATGTAATATGATGTACTCAATGTAATCCGTAGAAGCAGCTAACCAAACACCAAATCGCCAAGGGATTGCACATAGATATATGCACACATGGATTCCAATCATTGGCATATAGATGGATGGATGGATGGATAGATAGATAGATAGATTCGATTAGATTAGATTAGATTAGATTAGATTAGATGAGATTAGATTGGATTAGATTACATGAGATTAGATTGGATTAGATTAGATGAGATTAGATTGGATTAGATTAGATAGATAGACAGATAGATAGATAGGTAGGTAGATAGATAGATCGATCGACAGAGAGAGAGAGAGATATATATATACATACACACACACATATATATATATACACACCGTGTATAGATAGCTATGGTATGTACACAAATTAACACATCAACCACCAACGGCCAACATCTTTGGTTACACCACATCACTCTACCCCCTGGATATCGTGTCGGAATCCATCCTTGGTCGGTCGCTTCGAAGAGCCTTGCCTGGATCTCACAGCTATGGAAAATCACCATTTCGACAGGTAAACCATTTATAAATGAGCCATTTTCAATAGCTATGTTAAATGACCGGAGGGTTGGTTTTGTGTTGTACTATCATCTTTTATGTTTAAGTTTTGTTTGCTAACGTCTTTTTTTTTCATATTTACTGTCATCTTGTATGTTTGATCAATCTTCCTCTCGACCCGTTTGGGTAAAATATACTCAAGTTGATCTTTGCAAATAGGTCGCACAACCCTAAAATCATCAACATGATGACAACGACCACACAAAACATCAAAACATCAAGGGGTTTTCCATGGTAAAATGGGCCTTGAGGGCGATGCACTGCCTTTCTCAGAGGCTGAACCTGATGGCCACCAAGGGGCCAATCTTCAAGCTGAATCCATGGAAGATTGATGTCATATGGGTGTGTCTCAAAATGGAGTAAACTGGTATACCTTCCAAATGGCTTTCTTTTAACAATGGATTTAGAGAGGCACCCTATTTTCAGACAAACCCTAATATACAACTTTATACAACTAGATAATTTTCCATTGCCAGGTTTCATGAGCTCTCCAGCTGGTTGGCAGGAAATGTCAATGATAGATTTCAACCATGGGGATTTTTTCTCATCAGCCAACCTGGGGAGATGATTGGCGCCAAGATCCAGGACGTCAGGAAGCTCCCCGACACAATCCAAGTGTCAGATCCGATTCGGGGATGGTCAGTGGGTAGTGATATATATGTATATACTGTATATTATATATATTATATATATATATATAATTATATATTAAATATATATGGTTATGGGTCAAAACCCTGGCACCCTAGGTACAATGAACAGTTGGTTAATGGATGTTCATCCCCCCAAAAATGGGAGTAATAGGTTTTGACCCAGCATATGATGGGGATCTCGTTCTGTCAATCCACCGGTTCTGTCAGAAATTGATCACCATCTTGGATGGTTCACTAAGAAACCTGGTGATTGGCAGCCTCCAATCACAGCACATTTCAGGTGAGAAACAACATGAAGTTACCAGCGCTAGGGCTTGAACTTTAGAAGCAAACACACCAGCAATGACCCCTCATTTTATCAAGGAGATCTCAGCAATCTTGCGCCGGCTTTGTGATTTTGCTAGGCCCCACATGGGGATGCACCCTTGATCCAACATCTTGAATCACCAGCCCGTTGCATCGAGTTGCATCGAGTTGCATCGAGTTGCATCCTATTTTTGCAGGATATATCATGATCATTCATGATCTATATATCTCCATAAATCTCCATAAATCTCCATTGATGTCAATTAAACATCACTTTTATTGGTGCTTCGGTGGAAAACCACAGCGCCGGGGAATCCCAACCCGAAGCCGTGGAGTTTTTCTTCTTGCTCCGGGCGCCTTGGTGAAATTTCTTTAGGAAATCGTCATCGTTCAGAAGCTGCAGGTTTTTGTTAGACATCCATTCTTTTTGACAATAGATACCCTCTGGTAAACTAACATAGCTATGGAAAATCACTATGCTATTAATGGGTAAATCCACTATAAATGGCAATTTCCAATAGCTATGTTAACTTACCAGAGGGTAAAACTAATGTACTATGGTTACTATGGCAAATGGTAGGGTTACACATCAGATAGTTGATGGTTAGTGAAGTTGAACCATCAAAAAGGATTGACACATATGGACAGACTGCGAAGACAGGGTTGGTTTGGGGAACTCAGTTTTGTGTTTCGAAAGGGGATCAAGAAAAGCAGGCCTCCCAAAAACAGGAAGCCTCTGGTTTTAGAGTTCCGCTGCGAGGGAACATTGAAGCCTCTGGGAAGATAAAAACAACAACTTCCGTCATCAAGTGCCATCCATGATAGCAGCCAAGCAGTCCGCCACAAATAAAATGTACCATCCAGTAATCAAACATGGCCTGGAATTGAAATCACCAATTTCTAGATGAGCTACCTAAAACTACCTATTGAACGGAGTGCATTTCCATTGCCAGGTTAGATTACCAGATATTACCAGTGTTCCTTTCAGTTTTGGCCTCCGCACTGTTTTTTTTCTTTTTTGGAGCTGATGACTCTTTGTCAGACTCCGAATCTGCGGACGATTCATTGCTCCGGTTGCCGGGTTTGATGTGGGATAGGGCCCTCAAAAACACAATAGAAAAAAAAAACTGGAATGATTTGAGGTGATTCATCCAATTATCTGAGTCGCTAAGAGATTTTTCGGATGCTTAGATGATGTCGGAATGGATGCTACAACCAATGCCCCATAATGATCCATCATGTGATGATACGCTCGGCCTTTGGAGGCTTTCGCCGGCGACGCCTTCTCTGACCCGGAGCCTCAACTGCAGCGATCAATGCAGGCAAAATCCTCAAACCAATTCCAATCCAATTCCTCAGGCAACGGAGCTGTTATCATATGTTATCATATGTTATCATTGTATTCATTGTTATTCTACATTTTTCTCCATATCTTTGCTGTTTTTTTTTTTTTAAGAAAGGCCTCATTTTCCAGGCGCGGGACACTTCTCGGTGACCGGCAGAGATGGGCTGGGCTTTCTGGCACCTGGAGCGTCATGAACCACAAATATGGATTGATGGTTTCTACCACCACACACACACACATATATATATATATATGTATATATACATACACATACCACCTATAAAAATGGACCATTTGGTGGTCTTACCATCTTCATCCATCTTCATCCATCTTCAATCCCATTCAAAGCAACAATCAAAAATGATAGGGATGAACTCTCCAATCTTGTCGCAGTTATATTTTTGTTGGGACAAATACAGCGAACAGAACTGCGTCTTTAGCCCATTTCAAGCCAGCAGGGCTAAGTCGTTGGCTCGAAGATTCGCTATCTGAGTCTTTCCTGTCGCCATCGGAAGGTTTACGAGTTCATCATGGCACTTTGAGAACCGGTTCAACCGGTGACATGTCAGTGACATCGAAAAACCAGTAAGCCATCCTTTTAATGCGGGCGTGGCGTTACTTACTGTGACGCATGACGTAATCAAAGATTGATCCCTGAAAGTGGTGGAGATGTTCCAAATGGAACTTGATGACTGGTAGTTATTGATTATTAATTAATTAGATAACAGTTAATGCTAGTTAATGTTGGTTAATGTTGGTGAATGTTAGTTAATGTTGGTTAATGTTAATGTTGCTTAATGTTTCATGTACTAGCTGCTACTAGCTACTTGGATTACACACCATGGATATCTTTGGTTTTATTGATGGTTCCAGCTGGTTCCAGCGGGATCCCATGATCACCGGATTCATCCGACTCCCCACCTGTCTTCCATCTGCTTGGCCTCACAGCCGCATGGGAGTCATCTTGGAATATCTTGGAATCTCCTTCAATGACACATAATGACACATAATGACACTTTGTATTTTGTTCCATCCAAAACCTTAGTACGTTGGGGCCTAAGGTGGATCTAAGGTGGATCTGGTGGTATCAAAATCATGTATCTTGTATCTGATGGCATCCTTTTTTTGCACAAGTTAGCATGAACCCCAATCCGTAGCCCTGCGAGTAAAGTCCCAAAATCAAATTCAAATTCCGCCCATGTCCAAGCACACGCTTACCATTTTTCGTGTTTTGCCATGCTTCAGGTAGTGATAGGTGGCACCTCTCGAAAGAGTTAAACTTTGGCCCCATACTTCACCAATCTTTGGCCCCATCCAAAAGGTCCCCCCATCCCACCTTTGAAGCTTTTGCAGCTTTAGCAGCTGCTGCTTTCTCTTTGGCTTCCTGCACTGGCTGGTAGATGGCAGTTGACTCACCTATCTGGGTATGGCATGTGAGGCACAAAGCTAGGGTGCCAACCCGCAAATCATGTCTGTTGGTGCAGTAGTCAGTAATTTCTGAGGGGCAATTTTTGAAACATGAGCAATACATGTACAAATCCCAAGTTTGGTTGATTACACTGATTACGCCATTAAAAATGGGGTTGTGACATCCAATCTTGGACCCCGAGGAACCTCCGCCTTCTTTTCTCTCAGCCGTTTCTTGGCCTGCCGAAATAACATGGCATCGAAACGCACCTGAAAAATCGTCATTTGCAGCCATTTGCAGCCAGTCTAAACATGCCCATACTCACACTTCATCAGCCCGGTTTACCAAATGAGTATGCGTCGGTCATTGATTCCCCGTGTAATATTCCAATATACGTTTTTGCCGGACATTGCCAGTAGTTGCCAGTAGCATGGGTACCAGAAGTTGCAACCCCACACATGTAACATCCTCAAAGTACTGGGCGAACCAAATCAATCAGTATATCCCCAGTTGTTATTGCTGATGGTTTGATGGTTCGTTGATGGTTATTGTAGATGTATATCCCCAATTCAATACATGTGGAACCAAAGCTTATAACTTATATCCCCAGATTAACCAGTGTAAATCTTCAGATTTCATCATGGCAAAACACTTTAAACCCAAACCAAATCGAAGAAACAAAGAACAACAACAAACCATCAACAATAACCATCAATAACCATCAACGTAATAAAGACAGGGAAAGACACCAGCAACTAAACTTTAGAGGTTTCTGTTTATCCAACAAATCTCAGTCAACATCCTCAATGTGGGTAAAACGATGTCATAAACCACCCATTGGGAATGGTTTCTAGAACCTATAAAAATGGTGACGACTAGGGTTGTGACACGGCTTACAGGCAACTTCTATAAAACGATAGAAAAATAAATTGAACTAAAAAAAGCGAAAACCAATCCAAAAAAAAAGCAAAACCCAATCCAAACCTCAATTAGAAAAAAGCAAAAAAA
>Ga0126342_10006351_pt1 | contig 20928 bp, 8 predicted proteins | sample Cyp1metagenome_FD_92528 | JGI IMG/M metagenome (GOLD analysis project Ga0126342, IMG submission 92528) | Coral microbial communities from Lord Howe Island, Old Settlement Bay, Australia - Cyphastrea 1 metagenome | ecosystem: Host-associated > Invertebrates > Cnidaria > Coral ...
AAGTCTCCGTTCGTGACTCTCGGCTTTCAATTTCCGGGAAAGGAGCAGCCACCTCCCCCAGTACTAAACTAGTACTAAAGTACATAGAACTCAGGTAGCCTAGGCTACCTTTCGTGACCTGAGATAATGGTTCGCAACTGTTGGCTGGGTATTTGCTGAGCGAGGAAGGGCAGTCATAATACTAGGATATACTAGGTATATCAAACCCATTCACGTCTTTAACCATGAAGCGTACATGTACTAATCAACTTTAGCATTCTGAAGCTGCAAGTGCTGGGTGAAGTCCAATTGCTTAGGATGATCTACAAGAACACATTCTGCATCTGAGACAGCGAGACTATGGGACCCTTCCACTTGATCCAATGTTGATTTGGAGGTCTCATGGAGGTCCCATGACATCTTCGACCAATCGACCAAGGTATGACCCAGAAAGTACAGCACGGCTCCAATGATGATACCTCAGCTCAGTCGAGTCCATGCGAGTCAATGCCACCCACTTCAGCTGTCTCCCCAAAACTGCAAGACTTGATGGGTCAAAAGATGGAGACTAGGAGATACCCTCTGGTAAACTAACATAACTATGGAAAATCACCATGTTTAATGGGAAAATCCACTATAAATCACCATTTTCAATAGCAAACTGTTAGTTTACCAGAGGGTACCAGCGGAGCATTTGCAACCCATCTTTGGCTTTAACACAGATGGCGAGATCTGGATCCAATTTCTGTGGTCACAAACCCAACCGAAGTATCAAGCGGGAGGTACCAAAAAACTATAGTTATTACCCAGATCTAGAGTATTTCCACATCCCAGAATTTTCATAGATTTTCAACATCCAAAAATCCGAGTTGCCAAAAATGTTGGTCACAGCCTTATCCATCACCTGGATAAAGTTGACTCTGGACTCTGGAAATCATGGGGTAGCTTGGCCAACATTTGTTGAACCCAACCCCCAAATGTCGATCAGTTCTGTTTGAAGATGATCTTCGTACTTTAAAGCTCCATTCTTATGGTACTATAAACATCTATAAACCTCATCATTCTTCTTGGAAGTGGCTTGATCATGATCCATGTATTTTTACCATGAAGGCCCAAAGTTTAACCCGCTTTGCCCCTGGTGGATGATGACATTTACAGTATCATGGCCAATCTCACATACTGGACGGGGAGAACATCCCTGTTGGGCCGTTGCTTGGTGGCTGAGACAAAAGGAAATTTGGAAAAACACATGGTGGGAAAACTCACATTCTACTTTGGATGTTGATCATCATCGAGATTCTACATGGTGTATCTTACTAATCATCTTTGGGATGTTGATTGTCAGTGATCATCCAAAGATATTCAGAGTAAGGATGGGGGTTCTATGGTTTTCTTCTATTTACAACCAGGACAGTCCTGCAATCTTGGGTTGAGTTAGAACTCAGGAGTCCAATCAGTGCAATCCTGGCCTCAACATCTGCTGAGAAGCGATTTAGGACGCGGCCTGTGGGATTGGTATCCTCGGCGAAACACAGACAGAGTGTCGGACACCATCATGGCAAAGGTCCGACTGAAACACAACAACATCAAATAACAACACCCAACCATTCAGGGGACAGTCTGAGCCATGGAACCCACCATTGGAAAGGCTTGTACAGTGCACCATCCAAAGCATTGGCCTGGGACGGTCCCGGATGGTGTGACGGTGTCACGGTGAAAATTTGTCTATCAAATATGGATCAAATCCAGCATACCTTGGATTTCACATCAAAATAAGTAGCTGGATTTTCATGGATCTTCATCTCCAAATATAAAAACATATCCACATAAATTGTCATACGCATCGTAGCTACCTACTGATTTACAATTCTTTTGGGGGCTACCCTCTGGTAATCAAACGTGGCAATGGAAAATCCCCCCATGAATCGGGGTTTGAATGAGACACTCATTTTTTAAATGGTGGATCTTAGCCACGTTCGATTACCGGAGGGTAACTGCGCTCTTTTAACAGAGGCATCTGGACCACAAGCCAAGGACGACACGAAGATCCTTTTGGCTGCACCTTCCAGCAAATGTGTGGGGCAAACTTGCTTAGTTAATCTTAGTTAACCACCCATCAAACTGGCAATGATGTCTATAGCAACTACCAAGTAAGGGAGATGTTAAGACTGTTAAGAACTCGATGCAACAATCTTTGGAAATGATTGACTTAGGAGTTGGGTGGTAGCCAGATGTTTGAAAACCAATCACTTGTGGTCATGTCGCCAAAGGGACTGGAACATCCCAAACTCTGAGATGTAACACGCCCAAAGCACGACTCTTCAACCATCCAAATGATGCTCATCTTGAGTCGAAAACCATCCCGCTGCCTTTGGAGCGATATTTTCTTGATGGATTGCGGTAGATTATATCACCGTTTCTGCGGGTAAGACCATCACATTTAGATCATTTTAGATCTATTTAGATTTGGTCCCTTTCCCATCCTTTCCCATCATATGTGGTTGTTGCTTAAAGCCCATCCCTGTTTCGTTCACACCCCATGCCGAAAACGTCGTCAGTTGGGATACCCAAGTGTGGTGTCCAAAAACGGGCTACCCGTCAGCCGCCGTCAGCCATGTTTGACCCAAATCAGATTACCCATAATACTATGACTATTCCGTTTACCATAGTGGGTGATACTGTATTATGGCTACCCGTCAGCCATTGTACTTCTCTTCAACAAACAAATGGATCAAATATGATCAAATGGGGGGTTCTCCTGAATTTCTCTTGAGATTTGCTCATTTCAAACAACATCTGAAGAACCTTTTCAAGGTCGAACATTCCGGAAAAAAAAAAAAACGCAGAAAAATCCCAGTGTACCAGCGATTTTGTGGGCCAAGTGGCGGATACCACCGATGATCTCCAAGGCATGACCCGCGAAGTTGGAGATGAAGAAACATGCGATCTGAGTGGTGTTTGATTGCTTTTGGTAGGGGGAGATCTGGAAAATCTACAGGAAACATCAGGAAAAGATAGGAAAAGTATGTACCCTCCAGTAAACTGGAAATATCTGGAAATGGTCCCTTCGACCAATCCTGGGAACCTCTAGTGGTTACCAACTTTTTTTTTCACAAGTCCCCAAACCTTCCGGGGTCATCGCATGAATATTTCTGTGGATTACAAGTAGTTATACCCTGCAGTAAACTAACATAGACCCTGCCAGATAGGGGTTGGAAGAGTAGTTTCCACTATAAATTGGTGATTTTCAGGGTCTATGTTAATTTACTAGAGGGTAACCCAAACCAATAGACATCAGTTACAATCAGTGGGACCATGTGGGATCCTCCTCTTGGGGAAACGGATGAAGCTGTGCTTGAGCTGGGCCAACCCCCCATAGCGGTAACTCAGATTTAGGCCACAATCCCAATCAGCAATCAACTTCCAAGTACTGCAGTTACCGCCAGGCTCCAAGATGATCCAAGGTCCAAGCCAGCACACCATAGACCGTCAACATGGAGGTAGTGCCAGTCGTAGGCTTTGCTCCAATGCCCTGTAGGTTGGACTTTTTGGAGCAAAAAACATGAAAACGCTGGACCCGAACCGCAGGTGCACTCACATATGTTTGTCACATTCTATTATGAATACTGGGAATTGATTTCCAGTAGATGTGACCTGATGTCACAAAGGTTTGAAGATATTTACAGCAATCACCTTCCAGCTTGCTTAACTCCGCCTTCATCCAGCCGTACATCAGGGTGGTCTCCTGACAAGCCATCTTCATAGCTGATCCCCGCAGGAAATTTACAGGCTTTTGAGTCCCAGACCTTATCGTCAGATGTCCAATACCTGGCATGGAAGGGAGACACCTATCCAGTGTATCCAGGAACTGGATAGGTGTGAACAAAGGATTTTTCAGCTTGAGTTTGAGTCCAACAAAGCCAGGTTAGCACAATCCAAAGATTGCAAAAGTTCTGGAACACCATGATTCCAGCCAAAGCAATGAACATCACCTCGGATGTCTAGTGCGGATGAAATCAGCAAGGGTCGTTTTCGAAACCTCGTACAAAAATAGATACAAAAATAAATGCCGAAGAAACAAAACACATATCTTCATAACTATATTTTGCTATCATCTGTATCCTCAAACAAGTGTATATCAACCAACATATTAGTCTATTACACATATCTATATATAATAATCATATAGAATTGTATAATATAATTATTGTATAAAATATAATCAAAATACATCTGATCAAACATTCCCCCCATTTTTTTGGTGATGACCTCTGGTCAAACACATCGGAGAAAATAAAAACAGGCCCCAGACGGTAAAGTTGAAGTATCCCACGGCCTGGCAGCTTTGAGTGGGGGGAAAAATATGGAAAAAAACGCATAAAAATTGGTAGAACATGGTAGAACTAGGGATTTCATGGGATTTCTGTAGAAATAAATGGTAGAATTTTCTGTGGATTTCTGTAAACATTCTAGAATTATAGGGATTTCTGTGGTGATTGGAGTGATTTGGAAAACAGTTTGCGAACTGGAAGCCATGGCCCAGCAATAGTTCGATTTCCATATGAACAATAGTGACTTTCATTGATTTTCCATGGTTAGGTTACAATACCAGAGGATCAAACTCTAGCAAATGGATGCAAATGGCATAGTGGGGCGTATAGTAAAAAGATATGTAAAGATTGATGCCGACCCTACGCGCTTGCAAGGAGTGATAACAACATAAAGTGCTTGTCCTTCAGGTTTCAGGTTTCAGATGTAATAATCACCAACACAGAGAAAAAACACCACCAAAAGTTCAACAACTTTGAAGAACTTTGACCCCATAGCCACATTCACAGAGTGCGCCAGCGTCTCGCAACAAGTGGGTGATGCCTCAACTCTTGGTTTCCTACAGTAAATGGATGATCGTATGGATTCTTCCTACAGTAAATCGCTTGCGGGGCCTGCAGGTAGCTGTAATACGTGCTCCATTGCACATGTCCGGCCACGCGACCTGCCATGCCCGGTGGCTGATGATGCTGATGTGATCCCGGAATGAAAAAAAAACTTGGTCTTTTGATTTGCCGGTACCACATTTAAACATATTTCTACTATGCTCTGGTAAACTAACATAGCTATGGAAAATCATGATTTTAATTAGGTAAATCAACTATATATATACAGTAAATGACCATGTTCAATATGGCTATATAATGCTATATATGTTAAATTCCCATAGGGCATAATTTTTGGATGACCCGCAGGAAAATCATCAGTCAGGGTGGGTGTGAATTTTGGGTTGGCATTGTAGGGGGATGAGGATGCCAACAGTGAGCAGGCAGTGTCAAAATCCGATCTGTACCCATGCCGACTCCCCAACAAACAGCTGATTAAAGCCTCAAGGGAGAGAAAATTGGCAGGTCTGTAATCACCTCATGCTTTGATTTTCACATCAAACATGGAAAGCTCAAAGTTTTGTAGCTGTGGCAGGTGTGGCATCTTTTGCAAACGTTCCTCCGATGTGAAGACAAACGCAAGAAAGTGCTCATGACAAACATCTATTGCGGCTTGAACTTTTAAGCTCTGGAGGCTTTTGAATAATTATGGTGCAAAAATTGGGGGTCCAAAGGGAACACAAAACTTGGTCAGGTTAGCCATTCTTGTCCATCCAAATCTCTCAACCAAAATGAGTTTGAACCTGTTGAACCAGAACCATCCTACAAATGGTATTCACGTGTATTCACAGCATATTCATCATTCAGCTTGGGAGGATATCTTTGTTCAGTGGCATCCCAAGGTTACCCTCTGGCAATTTAACAGTTTGCTAGGGAAAACCACCAGTTTAATGGGCCCATTTCCACAGCTATGCCGAATTCCCATATATTACAAGGATTCAATAATAGATGATATTCCCATGTATAGATGCACATGGCTAGTCTAGGGATTTGCCATGTTTGATATTTTTAAAGGTGTTCCATGGTGTTCCTCCACTCGGCTCAGCGCCTTCTTCTGAAGCCAAAGCGCCCTTGATCTCTTGCTCTTTGGTCAGTGGTGTCTGCCTGAGTTCGTGGAACCCAGGCGCCAAACATTGCGAGCCGCTGAAGCTGATGAATGTGCGTACTGGTATATTAACCAACAACCAACAAAAAAAAGGTGACCCTCTGGTAATCAAACATGGCTAGCTGGACAAATCCCCGAGCCAAATGAAGGTTTGAATGGGAATATCATCTATAAATGGTGGATGTTCAACTGCCACTTTGATTACCGGAGGGTATATCAACCAGCAAAAAAATAGGGTTATAACATGTTATAAATTGCTATTATATAAAGATCCTTTATTGTCCTTTGCTTCCATTTTGCACTCCTTGAGCATCTGGAAGGCAAGAAACTCACTGTTTCCAGGACCTGGACATCTGCTAGCTTGGGCGTGTTCAGTATCCACCAGCACAAACCCATCCTGCTTTGTATCAGTAGTTGCGATTACTTGACGACTTGTCAAAACAAGCACTTGACCACCCAACTTCACCCCCATCCACCTCTGGTGTTAACCCTGGCTTGAAAATCCTGGCGCAACTTCTGGGGTGCCAATTTAGTTTGACATCCGTTTGATGATCGCTGGGCATCGCTGGGCCCCACGACGTCTCAGCTTCAATGCTCTTGGGAGGTGACATCATCATCGGCAGCGGAGGCAGTCGTGGAGCTGCGTCCTGGGGATGCAGCCAGTCAACAGGTGAGATGTGTAAATGACAGATAAATGACAGATATCAAATATAGCTAGGTGTGGAATTGGTGTAGATAGAGCTAGATGTACCATTATACACCTGAAAAGGTTTACACATATGCTATACAAATATCAATGTGTGTCGCATCCAACTTTATATGTATATTGAATATTGTTCGATTTTGACCCATGGCCTAAGCATTGGGGATACCAGCATAACTAACGTCTTGCCTGTATGGGTGGAAGGTCGCTATGTGGTGAGGCTGTGCACTTTTTGAACGAGGTTCCGCTACTGTATCAAGGTTTTGTGGAAAATGTCCCTGCATCTAATCACAATACCACTATTTCCGAGAAATTTCCACAATATACCCCATGGAAACAAGGATTCTGATCGGATCAAATGATCATTCCCAATACTTCTCTGCCAATTTTTGCCATAGAGAACAAACCTCATCTCTGACCATTTCTAGTTTCCAAGGCAAAAAATTAACATTTGCCACTCAAAGCTGCTAACTCCCATCCGGCCTCGGCCTGCCTCTCCGGCATTTCACCCTCATCCTCCTGGCAGCGTGGCAAGGGGGTCTGTGCAGGAGGGAAAAACACGTAAAATGTGTTGAACGCGCTTTCCCTGGCAAAACTTAAATTTCAAAAAGGAAAAAAGTAATATGTCTAATCCACAAGTGAAAACCTAGGATCCCGGGAGAAGTAAAATGTAGTACTTTTAATATTTCAATATTTTTAATATTAATATCAAACATGTTTAAAACATATTAAATATGTTCCTTTTCAAAATTTTAAATTATGCCACGCCAAGTGCCGCCCCGGGGCGACTACGGCGACCAAGCGCGCCACCAGAGCCAGCCCAGTGCCACAAGTGCCACGCCTGCCACGCAAATGGAACGTCGATGTCACCAAGTGCCGCACCTGCCACGCAAAGTGCTGCGGCGCCCCGGGCGATGAACGGCGACCAAGCGCGCCACCAGAGCCAGCCCACTGCCACAAGTGCCATGCCTGCCACGCCAAACGCAGGTAGATGTCGCCAAGTGCCACGCCTAGTTGACTTGTGTGTGTGACCAAGGTGTGTGTGAAAGATGGCGTGTGACAAAGTTGTGTGTGACAAAGTTGTGTGTGACAAAGAAAGATGGTGCGTGACAAAAAGAGAAGAGGTGTGTGACAAAGTTGTGTGTGTGTGTGACAAAGTTGTGTGTGAAAGATGGTGTGTGACAAAGTTGTGTGTGTGTCAGGGAGGCGGCGGAGAGGGAGGAGGAGCGGGATACAGAATCAAAAACAAGAACCCCACACAAAGATGTGGGGAACAAAGCTTGCCCAAAATATGAAGGATCTTTTTGACTGTTACAGCTATTAGGATGGATACAAACCATTCATGATGACGTGACAGGGTTCAAGATAGCCTCATGGTTGGTACTCATCTAGCAGTCCTCGTCTTGCGGATTGCGCATGAACACCTGCTCAGGTTTTGTCATGAATAATCATGACAATTCCCACTGCAATGTGTTTACCATTGTTTGCCCATCACATATTGTAGCCACAAGAGACAATGGCGTCGGCGTATGTAGGCGTAATCTATTGAGATCAAGAATGATTGGGATTTAGTACCTCTGGCATTTCGCTGAACTGTGTGAGCACTACTTGCATCCTCAAGCCAAAAGCACACACCTGTTAGCGCGTTTGGGAAGGCAGTTTCAAAGTGCCCCGATGTTTGTGCTTCAAAACCGCCTCACAACAAACTCCTGCTGGCGGATCACTCACATTATGTCAGAATATGTTTGGTATAAATTAAGGTTCCAATTGAACCACAACATGTCTGCAGATGGTGCATATATTTACATCCATTTGCACATTTTGCAATGTCCGGCAAGGATTCAATTTGGGGGGCCTTGGGGGCCTATAAAAAATCACAATAAGAATGATGTTTCACCATTGATCGCGGCGCCTCAGTCCCTTCGGCTTGGGATGCTTGGGTCATCACCACCGTCTTCAGCTCTGGCAGATCTTGACCCAGCAACCTCAGAGCGCAACGAAGTCACCCATGATGCCATGGGATCTACAATAATACCCAAAAATACCGCGGAAATTGTATCAAATTGATGCACCAAGAAACAACTAGGGATCGAAGCAATGATCCTTGGTGATTATAGGATTATATAATATATAGAAACTGGAAAAGTTGCCAGTCGTCATGTTTTTTTCAATTCGCCTTATATAACCATTGTGGGCGTCTGACGTAAAGTCATGGTCCGATAAGCTGCCACTGGTTGTGGTTGTTGGCTTCACGACAGGGGATGTTCCACTGCCGGCATCGCAAGAAACTCAGACAGGCTCCCCCGAGTCAGCACAGATCCAGATCGCAGAATGACAATGCCTGGCACGTATGGACATATAATATGTGGATATATATATATATATATATTATTATATATATAATATATATATATATAGAAATATATGGAAATATATGGAACTATATGGAAATATATGGAAGTAATTGGAAATATCTGCTCTAATGACTCGAACTGATCTTGACTGGATTCCAAGATTGCAACCTGGATTGGTCCATCAAAGTTGAAATCGAAGATGCTAAGATATGCTAAGATTGGTCTGGATTGGATATCAGTTGGATATGCTAAGCTAAATTGGTATCCAATTAGTATCAACGGTATCTTTCTCACCCCAGACACCGACCCACCGACGAGAATCGATGAGATCTCGCCTGCCCACAATCAAAACGTTCGATCTTAACGAAAAGAAATATGATCAATCAATTTTGGGGGTATATACATCCATAAACCATAGCTATTGGAATTATCAACCAACTTGTATACCCGTTGTCAAACAAACCCATCTGCTTTTTGGGTAACCAATTCGCCGCTAGAACTGTCGACTACTCCTACTGCTCCTTGGGTTTGTCTTTTCAAATAGGGTACCCCATGGTACCCCCTTTTTCCAGAGGGACCAAACCCATCACATGTTGTTGGAGAGTCATACCCCACAAAATCCCCATAGCATGGTTGTTTTCCCAGTATGACGTCTATCATTCTATCAACTGTATCCCCTTGATCTCCATATGGTTGAAATATGTTGAAATTACTTATCCTATGAAAGATACCCCAAGTTATCTCATGACATATCCCCATGACATATTCCTATGTCCCATGACATATGCCTATATCCCATCATATTATCCCCAGATTGTTGCTTGTCCATTCCCCATTAATCCCATCCCCCTAATATTTGAACACCACCATTCTATGGTTTCTGGGCTTGAATATGAACAGGGGAAGATACCCATTACGGACCATCATGGTTGGCTTGCTCTACACGACTAAACCCCATGAATTTCCACTAAATCCCCCCGTTGTACCATTATGGTTGGTTTCATATACAGTATAGTTATATCAGATTGTAATAAATTGTATCCTCATGATGCCTCATTTTTTGTGGGTTAAATCCTCTTTTGCTGATGGTTAAATCCCCATTGGTATTGGTTGTATCACCGTTTGCTGTTGGTTAAGTCCCATTTGCCGATGTTTAATTTGATCAATATGGTTGCTTCCTCAACCTCCATTATATCATCATATTTCGTTAAATCACCCATGTTTGTTGTTTTGATACCATTTGTTGTTGGCTAAATCACCATTTGATTTGCTAAAATTCACATCTTTCTTTGTTTCTAAACATCCAACCCCCTGTTTTCCGGAAGAAACCACATCGAATTCCCATTTTTCTTGGTTTCGAATTAAATCCAAAGCCAGGGTTTTTGGATGTTTTACACATCTACCTGGGCATCTTGGCATTTTCTCAGCCCACGAAATTTTCGTCACATCGCCAGGCTTGCCAGACCTGCATCCAGCTGGCCATTCTCCACCAGGCAGCTCAACCACCAGGGGTCCGCAGCCTGTGCCGCGGAGGGTTGTAGATGTACCATGAATGTTTGGGATTTAACCTACAAAAAGAATGGTACATTAATCCGGATGGGATTTAACTTGATTTAACCATAACATGGAATTGTAGCATTATGGTGACATAATCCAAAACATTAACAGTACGAGTACAACATTGAACCATCATGGGGACTCAATGACAAATGGTGACATGACACAACAACACATGGGGATTTAAGATGATTTAAGCAACAACACATGGAGATTTAACCAAGAACAAATGGGGATTTCACCTTCAAAAACACCATATACAGATACAACTTGAATTAACTTGACATAACCGAGACAAATATAGAATTTACTGGAACAAATGATGATTATAGGATTAGACATGATTTGCAACTACCCTCCGGTAATCAAACGTGGCAACGGAAAGTCACCTATAAATGGAGGTTTAAATGGATACTATAAAGGGGATTTTCCATTGCAATGTTTGATTACTGGAGTTTCTGTATGTATAAAGAACCCAAGGTTTGAAGCTTCACTTGTTGATTTTCTTGGCTTTTTCATCTGAATCTGCACTTCTTTCTTTCTGACATAGGGAGGTCCCATTATTGACAGTTGCATCTTCAATGCCGACCTTCTCTGCAAAGCGCCAATGGCATGATGTCTCCAAGAAACGTGGCAAAACCCAATAAGAAACCATCCCCCAACATCACCATTTTCATGGGTGTTATGAATCATCCCCAGCCATGGTAGGTTTATGGCAGGCTTTCACACATCACCCTGGAGCACCCTGGAGCACCCTGCGCTCTGCCGGCGCCCGACTAAGACCCAAACGGCCACCAGGACAGTGCTCTGCCTGGCGACCAAAATACACAGTATCCATCAGTATATCTCCAGATATATGGCTATGAATTAAATAGCTGGTGAATGGCTGGTGAATGGCTGGTCAATGGCTGTTTATTCACCCAAATGTGGCAAATGTGGCAATAATAGGTTTTGACCCTTCTACATATCCAAATTGTCACGGTGCCCCTGATTTCTGATCATGAGCTAGAAACACTTGCTTTGTTGGTACCAAGTTGGGCACACTTTTCAACACCTCCAGAATTCACTCTGGCCATCGTAGTTTGAACTGACCGGGTGTTTCATCTCTGGCCTCAAAAGACCGCTTTGAGACAGCAAGGATTTGCAAACCTGGCAGATTGGAGGTCATCCCGATTCGGTCCCTCGCACACCGCACACCAAAATCAATGACACGCATCATGTAATCATAATTGGGTTTACAAGATCCTCATAATCACATATAATCACAACGTTACCATATATCAGCGCCATCTGAGAGATTGAAGGCAAGGAGGTTTATTTTTTCTGGCTAAATCATGCTACATCATCATAATTCACATGAAATCAGGATGATTTAGAGATATTTAGAGGGAAACTCACCAATTTGTTTTTCATCTGAAAATCTTTAAACATGTTTATGGGTGGATGATGATTCTATCCACCCATAGGATTTCATCAAATCCCTGGGAAATCAATCCACCCATCCTTCCCAACTTCGGTCGGGATTGCCTGTACGGCCACCTCCTTATCCAAGGCGCAGAAGGGGTCATCCAGCACAACCAGTGGCACGTGCCTTCGCGGACCATCAGGACCATCAGGGACTTGGAATTGGGACCTCCGATTTTGAAACACACACGTATATACATATACATATACATATATATATACATATATACATATATATATATATTCATATATATATATGTATATATATATATATATGTATGTACGTGTGTGAAATATGTGTTGATGATATGTACTGGTAATTGGTAGTTGACCAGCTCTGATTGTTGGAAGTTTACCAATGTCTATAGATAAATAATCGGGGAAACCTATGGACTATCATCCTAGATATAGGTCTGTATGTCTTTATGAAGGATACCCCAACTTTCAAATGAACCACGAGATTCTGGGGGAATGCAACAAACCCAGTGGTGAACCCCGATGCAAACAGAACTGGAATTACCCACAGCCATTCATCTGGAATTACACAACGGAATGATCAAAATCCATCACATCAAGAAATTCTCATTCTGCAAAAATGAAGGGACGACCAAACCTTCCCAACGTTTACTTGCATGGTCTGACTGGAAAAAATGAGCAACTGCAGGTTGCAGGCCCTTAAATTCGCGCAAGAGGTTCTTGTGTGTTGGATGAAACCATCTCATGTGGGGATGGGTCAAAACCTTGTACCCCTGGAGTTCACATCAAAATAGCTGGTAAATGGATGTTCATCCCACTAAAAATGGTATTAATAGGTATTGATTCATAGCCATGTCAAACATCTCCGTGGACCCCGCCTGGCTTCCTGTTCCAAGGCTGCGCGGTATGCGGCTCGGGCTATGCCTTGGTCATAGCCCAATGGGAATTCAAGCAACGCTTGCCTTGGCTTTCTTTGAATTTAACGAGCTTTGACGGGATAGCACTACCCTCTGGTAATTTAACATAGCTATTGAATATGGCCATTTATAGTGGATTTACCCATTGAAAATGGTGATTTTCCATAGCTATGTTAATTTACCAGAGGGTAACCAACACTAAAATGGTGATTTAATCCAAAACAATGGTGGTATAATGGGAATATCATGGTGGTTTTCATGGTGAATTATGGGGATATGATAGGGATAATCCATGGGATAATATGGGATATAATTGGGACTGTGTGGGGATGGAATGATATATAGTATATATATGTATATATAGTATGCAACCATATATAACCAACCATAGTCTGAGATTTGCTCAGTGGCTTCATTAACAAATCCAGGGGGTGGGGGTGATCCCTCTGGTTATGACTAACAGAGCCATGGTATAAATGACCCATTTATAGATGATGTACCTATTAAAAATGGTGATTTTCCATAGCTATGTTAGTTTATCAGAGGGTACATTTATTTATGGAAGATAACGAAGCAACACTATGTTGTGGCTGTGGCAGGGGATGTACTGATTCATCTCCCAGTTATTCTTATCATGGGGAAAATGAGGTTCTAAGCAACGTCGTGGATCCTGGCGGTTAAATCCCCATGAGCTGGTTTGGAAAGCCCCCTTTGATGGCAAACAAAAATGCAAGATCTACAACATATTATAAAGTACAACAAGTAACACACCAAAGTTTTCCCTGAAAAACTAGTAAATTATATAATATAAATTCTGTATCTGAGTAAATTATAATAGTTCACTAACCTGAATTAAGGCCATTTGGGGATGATTTCATATGATTTCCCTTATTAACCATGATTCCAGTGAGGGAGAACAGTGAGGTCGTTATAATTTACCCAGATGTATCGATATATATATATATATATCATATATATATATATATCATATATATATATCATATATATATATATATCATATATTGAAATTAGTGATGATGATTTTCCCATTCTTAACCATTTTTTTAAACCCTCACTGGCAACCATATACCTGACAACCCTTAGGCCCCCCTTGGGGGCCCCAACCAACACGCGCCCGTTGCCCACCTGAGATTGTGGAGCCACCTGAGGTCCAGATGACGCATGACTTCATGAAACCACCCTAGAATTATAGTAGTAAAATAGGTAGTATCATTATATGGACCTATGATACCATAATTGTAGAATAACATTACAGTGTCTATACTATCATTATAACTATAATGGGTAGCATCATCATATCCTGTGATATCAACAGGATTATAGTGCGATTATATACTATAGTAGTATAATCGGTAGTATCATTATAATAGTCATGGACCTATGATACCATAATTATAAAATAACTATATAGTGCCTATACTATCATTATAACTATAATAGGTAGCATCATCATATCTTGTGATATCAATAGGACTATAGTGGTATTATATACTATAGTAGTATAATAGGTAGTATCATTATAATAGTAATGGAACTATGATACCACAATTATAGAATAACGATATAGTGTCTATACTATCATTATAACTATAATCTGTAATAGGCACGACAAAAATATCCTGTGATATCAATAGGATTATAGTGTGAGTATATACAATAGTAGTATAATAGGTAGTATCATTATAATAGTCATGGACCTATGATACCATAATTATAGAAAAACATTACAGTGTCTATACTATCATTATAACATAATCTGTAATAGGCAAGATAAAAATATCCTGTGATATCAATAGGATTATAGTGTGAGTATATACTATAGTAGTATAATAGGTAGTATCATTATAATAGGAATGCACCTATCATACCATAATTATAGAATAACTATATAGTGTCTATACTATCATTATAACTATAATATGTAATAGGCAGGATAAAACTATCCTATGATATCAATAGGATTATAGTCTGATTATATACTATAGTAGTATAATAGGTAGTATCATTATAATAGTAATGGACCTATAATACCATAATTATAGAATAACTGTATAGTGTCTATACTATCATTATAACATAACTATAATAGGTAGGATCATTATATCCTGTGATATCAATATGATTAGAGTATGATCACATATTATAGTTGTATAATAGGTAGTATCATTATAGTCGTATAGTTATAATGATAGTATCTATATAATCATCCATGTTCACGGGGATGATCATAAACTTCACCAGAAATGCATCTCTGGTCACATAATTTGGGGTATGGTGACCTATACCATATATCCTCTTTGCAACCAATCATGTTTTGGGTCGACAGAAGGTTCAGATGCAAGTTCCTGAGGGCATGATCGGCAATGTTTCCAAAACCATCTGGAAACTGTGAACAAAGGCCGTTCTGGCTGATCATAGCTGATCACTTTCAGTGATTCCAAGGATGTTAATCGATGGGCACATGCTAATGTCACCAAAGAGTGGTCTCTCGCAAGTCTGGTTTTCTGCACAACTTGCGGGAACAGATTGTGGAATCCAGCTGCTGTGCCTGCAGCAATCTCGGTCCTTGGTCACAAGACGTCAGACGTTGTGGGTGAACCAAATCCCGCCGCAAAAAAGTTGCTCTTGTCGAGCTAATTACTGAAGTGTTTCCAAGGGTAGATCAACCAAAGACTCCATGGACATTGAAACCAGCCTGTCAAAAGTCCAAGCATGCTGCAGCTAATGCCGTTTCTTCTGCTGGACTAGTCAACAATTCTTTGCACCTTTGCCAGCATAATCCCAACATATCCCATCCGCACCCAGTAGGGGATCATCCCGTGCCGAGGGGCAAATCCCCCAAAGGCATGGATTGCAGGTCCAGCTTCAACGCGCAGGCCTGGTCTCCCAAAACGGCCCATCCCATGGGTTTCACCCATGGGCTGTTGCTGTGGCCATCCCACATCACTACGATTCTACCTGGCACACTGGGTGAATCCCTTGGCAAAACTCACAAGCGCCTCAAGCACTCTTTCATAGATGCTGTTGTTCATGTCCAAGCCAAATAGGATGTTGGAACCTCAGGATGGTCAAAGTCAACGCACTCGCTGCAAAGACGGGATGTTGTGGGGATTCATTCCTCATTTCACTGGGTGTTTTCCAGATACACATACGGTATACCGTATTTCGATGCGAGTCGTGTTCAAAAAGCCTCGGTTGATTTCCACACATACTGGCTGGTTGATAGCCTTATGACAATTCCAGTACCCTCTGGTTATGACTAACATAGCCATGGGAAATGGCCCATTTATAGAGGTTTACCTATTAAAAATTGCGATTTTCATTGATTTTCCATGGCTATGTTAAATAACCATGGTGATTTTCCATGGCTATGTAAATTACCAGATGGTATATCCACTAATTATATTGGATAGTATAATCCCCTATGATTAATCATCACCCAACGGGCTCTCGGACGTAAGGTGCCGGCAAAGAGCCACGGCTCCTCTAGGTTGTAGAAGACATTGGTTTAACATGGTTTGACATGGTTTAACCATTGCACGATATCTTGAGGGTATAACTAACCATAACAGGATTTATGGTGATCTTATAATGGGATACAACCAACAACATATGATTTGGGTTTGTCTGAACATTGGGAATGTGCCCCCAAGTTATGGCCAGCGAATAGCAGGAAAATCATGGAAAATCATGATCAACCACCACATGTTGGGGCGCCATTCCATATGTTCAGACAACCAACTCTTTGCTTTCCCTTGATATTTTAGCAGATGCAATCCAGTCAATGGACCAAATAATTGTCCAAGAACCGCTGCGGCTCACACTTGGGGTCGAAATCCAAATGAGGTGCCCCCCAAAGCCCAGCGGGTGAAATATCTACCAGTCTATAGAAAAAATATCAATCGACATCATCGACCCATAATTCAGCCAAGTTCAAATACTGTACCCCAAATGCGAGGATGCCGACACTAGTGTAAAGAACATAGGCCAGCACGAACGCACCACAAACAAATCAGATTCAACGGAAGACCTGCCATGAAATCCAATGGGCACATGTGGTTTTTAGTGAAAAACCATGAAAAACCTAGGTCAAAACTCAAAACAAAGGACCCCACCAAAAACATTGTGTTTTTTTCCTGTTTTTTGTCCATGATTTCCATACCTTTCCATGGTTTTCCGCTGCCAACAGCTGCCTGTGGTGCTAAGGCAATCTTGCGACCTCCCAGGGAACAGGCCTGCGTCGGGGATTGGGAATCAGCTACATCAAAAAAGGGGAAAAAACATCTGTCTATAAAATGGAAGTTTTTATGGGAAATCCGTGGCCTAAGCTTTAGAGCTAGGAAAATCATCGAAGTGAATTCGAAGTGAATTGGAGATGTTCCAGCAAACCATGTTTGATGACCAGAGGGTATTCAGCTACGTACAAATTAGGATTTGATCTTGGACTTGGACGATGGATGCAGCATACGTTTCCAAGCTGCTGCAGTGTTCTGCTGATGCAATTTGCATTGGGACGCTCGTAAACTGGTGTCATCCAACTGTTGTCATCAGTTGCAGTTCAACATTGCTGTGAATGCGATGCCCCAAAGACAACATGGAACACATGACACCTGACCAATGTTTAACTAGCCAGTCTTAAGGCGTGTGCCTCAAACTTTTACTTTAACCGACCCCGGGCCGAGTGGGCAAACATCCCCAAGAACTATTGGTCGCACCCCATCCAGAGTTTGCAGTCCATTCCCATCGATTGAAATTCTTGCAGGTCGTAAGGCCACAATTAAGCCATAGTCAACGAAGGTTATAGAAAACCATGGTAAGTGATTTCTGGCTTATGATCACCGGTGACCTCCTGAATCGGCACCTCTAAGAGAAGCTCTCGGGCAGTCATGGCCGTCTCCGGCACGGCCTTTTTTCACAGGGGAGTCGTCCCACTTGATGGCCAGTGACTGGGAAAGATGGGGCTCTAAACGGTGAAAGTGTCATCTGCGTTTTCCCCTAAGTGTTCAAACTGAATTGGGGGGGTTCACTCCACTTTATGGCCGTTTTAAGGGGGAAGAGGTTCTGAATCATGGGCCATTTCTAATTCCAATATCCTTCCCTCCTTGGGGATTAATCTGGTGGTTCTGATCATCCAAACTAAACCAAGAGATGCCCATCCCAAGGATTACTCCTCAGGATCATAGCCCATACTTCATTGCCACACCCTCATTCAATCATAGGTTGGATCTGAATCCTGAAGTTTGGAGAGAAGTCCCCAAAGATCCCCAAAGCACATCCAGCATGGTATGACTTTAGAGGTCCTTTTGGATTTGGATGAGAACTTGCTTAACATGGATGGGGATATGATGAGGATGAGGATGGGGATGGGGATGAGGAGGAGGACGATGATGATGATGATGATGATGATAGTGATGATGATGATGATGATGAAGAGGATGAGGATGATGATGGGGATGATGATGATGAGGAGGATGATGATGAGGAGGAGGATGAGGATGATGATGAGGATGATGAGGATGATGGGGATGATGAGGAAAATGATGAGGATAATGATGAGGATGAGGGTGATGATGATGATGATGATGAGGGTGATGAGAATGAAGAGGATGATGATGATGAGGATGAGGATGATGATGATGAAGATGAGGATGATGGTGATGATGAGGATAAGGATGGGGATGATGATGATGATGATGATGAGGCTGCTGATGATGATGATGAGGATAATGATGATGATGATGATTGTGGTGATGATGATGAGGAGGAGGAGGAGGATGAGGATGAGGATGAGGATGATGATGATGATGAGGATGAGGATGATGATGAGGATGATGATGATGATGAGGAGGGGGATGATGATGAGGAGGATGAGGAGGATGATGAGGATACTGATGAGGATGAGGATGAGGATAATGATGAGGATGAGGATGATGATGATGATGATGATTATGATGAGGATGAGGATGATGATGATGATGATGGTGATGGTGATGATGAGGAGGAGGATGATGAGGAGGAGGAGGATGAGGAGGATAATGATGAGGAAGATGATGAGGATAATGATGAGGATGAGGATGATGATGGTGAGGAGGATGATGATGATGATGAGGATGATGATGAGGATGAGGATGATGATGATGATGATGATGAGGATGGTGATGATGATGATGATGAGGATGATGATAATGATGATGATGATGATGATGATGAGAATAAGGATGAGGATGATGATGATGATGATGATAAGGATGATAAGGATGAGGATGATGATGATGATGATGACGATGATGATGATGAGGATGAGGATGATGATGAGGATGATGAGGATGATGATGAGGATGATGATGATGATGAGGATGAGGATGATGAGGATGACGATGAGGGTGATGATAGTGATAATGAGGATGATGATGATGATGATGATGATGAGGGTGATGAGGATGAGGGTGAGGAGGAGGATGAGGATGATGAGGATGATGAGGATAATGATGAGGATGAGGATGATGATGGTGAGGAGGATGATGATGATGAGGATGATGATGAGGATGAGGATGAGGATGAGGATAATGATGAGGATGGTGATGATGATGATGATGATGAGGATGAGGATGATGACGATGATGATGACGATGATGATGATGATGATGATGAGGATGATGAGGATGAGGATGAGGATGATGAGGATGAGGATGATGATGATGATGAGGATGATGAGGAGGAGGATGATGAGGATGATGAGGATGATGAGGATAATCATGATGAGGATAAAGATGAGGAGGATGATGAGGATAATGATGAGGATGAGGATGAGGATGATGATGATGATGAGGAGGAGGAGGAGGATGAGGAGGAGGAGGAGGATGAGGAGGAGGATAATGAAGAGGAGGATGGTGATGAGGAGGATGATGAGGATAATGATGAGAATGAGGACGAGGATGAGGATGATGATGATGATGAGGAGGAGGAGGAGGATGAGGAGGAGGATGATGATGATGATGAGGATGATGAGGAGGAGGAGGATGAGGAGGATAATGATGAGGAGGAGGATGAGGATGATGATGAGGATGAGGATGAGGATGAGGATGGTGATGATGATGATGATGAGGATAAGGATAAGGATGAGGATGAGGATGATGATGATGATGATGGTGATGGTGATGATGATGATGATGATGAGGATAATGATGAGGAGGATAATGATGAGGAGGATAATGATGAGGAGGATAATGATGAGGAGGATGATGAGGATCATGATGAGGATGAGGATGAGGATGATGATGATGATGATGAGGATGAGGATGAGGATGATGATGATGATGATGATGATGAGGATGATGATGATGATGAGGATAAGGATGAGGATTATGATGATGATGATGATGAGGATGAGGATGATGATGATGATGGTGATGGTGATGGTGATGGTGATGATGATGATGATGATGAGGAGGATACGGTTCAGAGTCTCTGGGTTTCGGACCCCCAAAATCTGAGGCTGCAACAGGAGCTCGGCCGCCGCCAGGGGCGTTGGATCCCGAGAAATGCCCCGACTGGCACTGGGAGATGGGAGCCCCACGGATGGGTTTGGTTTCAAGGGGTATGAATTAACCAATACTTAAGGGGCTGCAATTTTTTTTGGGATTTTTTTCCCGTTTTTTTTTGGGAATGTTTCCCGTTTTTTGGGGTTTGATGGTTTTGATTGGTATTTGCAGCGTTTAGCAGCTAAGCTCTCTGATTTGCATGGTGTTGTTGTTGTTGTTGTTGCTGTTGTTGTTGCTGTTGTTGCTGTTGTTGCTGTTGTTGCTGTTGTTGTTGTTGTTGTTGTTGTTGTTGTTGTTGTTGGTGTTGTTGGTGTTGTTGGTGTTGTTGGTGTTGTTGGTGTTGTTGGTGTTGTTGGTGTTGTTGGTGTTGTTGGTGT
>Ga0126342_10006352_pt1 | contig 20927 bp, 9 predicted proteins | sample Cyp1metagenome_FD_92528 | JGI IMG/M metagenome (GOLD analysis project Ga0126342, IMG submission 92528) | Coral microbial communities from Lord Howe Island, Old Settlement Bay, Australia - Cyphastrea 1 metagenome | ecosystem: Host-associated > Invertebrates > Cnidaria > Coral ...
AACTGGACTGTTCCAAACCCGGAACAAGCCCAGCCCAGACAACCTCATAGCGCCCGGTGCGATGCGCGAGGATAACCGCACCACCGGCAACACTCAACCTGGGATTTCTGGGGGACAGACAGCTTCCATCAGAAAAGACAAACTGCCGATCTCCAGCCGTAGACACAAGGTCGGGTGGTGAGGCGATCTCGCACATGGAAGCCTGCCAAGACCTCAACCCAGAGGGCTCATCCCACAGACCAAAGGCCCAAGTGTGGTCCGGCAAGGACCGGCCGTTCAAGAAAGACAAAAAAGGCCTTCTCAGGTGTTGGACCGCCTCACAGAACTTGACCCGATGCAGCCGAGAGTCACCCATCCCACACAAAGGACAGGCGCGCGAGACTTCCAGACCGACCGCATGAGACAAACAATCCCTTGTGTAAGTAACACCCGTCACCTGCGTAAGCAATAAGCTTTGCTCTGCCAAGGGGAACTTAATCCACACCCGAGAAAGCTCAGGATCAATGTGCTCAATGGCTTCACAGGCCTTACGGTGACACAGATTTGCCGCAACCTGATCCATCCAGGAGGACTCAAGAACTCTCCGAACCGCCTTCAAGGGCGTCTCAACAAGATTGATAACCCTCCCATGGTCATCTCGAGCTTCCAAGCCGACCGTTAACCAGCCAAAGCCCCGAAGCTGTTTGGCCAAGAGGTAAGAAACCCCGCCAGTGCCTCCCCTCAAGGAGATTAATCCTCGCCTCATGCTTGCACGACCCTGTGGAAAATCGCGCCACATGAGCCGAAACAGCCGGATCCTCTGTATGAGAAGGCAATATGCCGGATCAACAGTTTGGTGAGCACCGACCGAACAGGCAAGCCAAGGACTGACTCCCGGCTTGGCAAGAGAGACCGCACGACCTGCCTGAGTACGCAATCTCTTGAGAACAGATAAGGGAACCTGACACGTCTCAGCCCCATGCAGGCACTGCGGCCAAACACCTGAAAGGACCAGCCGTGTTTTGTGCCACCTAGAGCACGGAACCCCCTTTGCACGCAGCAGACGCTTATGACCCAGCGAGACGCGCTGGTTCCTTTTGGCAGCAGCACGCCGCCTGCAATATGGCAAGTCCGCCCCCAGATCGACCGACTGCAGCTTCACTGGAATCCGATCTTCACCAAGGGTGGCCGCTTTCAACCGCTTACGGCCTTCTCCAGAGGCACTCCAAAGCCAGCACTTGTGCGGGGAAACAGGCAAAGCGCAGCAAGTCAAAAAGTGCGCGACATGGGGCAAAGCCTCAAGAACCGGACTTGTTTCGTTTGCCAAAACCTGCCAGTTGTCTGCATATGTCAAGGGCATGACATTAGCCTTGGCCTGAATCCAAAGTGCAAAGAAGCGGCACATACAGTACATGGCAACGACCGAAAGCGGGTCACCCTCCGGCACACCTGTAGAAGAGACCCGAAGGCAAGGATCAGCGCGGTACACCGTACCCGCCACCAGAACGTACCTCTCCATACCGTCCAAGGCCCGCAACCATGCGTCCACGAGGGCGCCATCAATACCGCAGTGTTTCATAACATCTCCAACCATGGGCCGACACAGGACGTTGAAAGCCTTAACGATGTCCAAGACCAATCCAGAAGGGGCCTTTCCAGCATGCATTTCCTCGGCAACATAGTCTGCTACATACCCCCACAAGGACCTAGTAGACAACCTGGGACCAACCGTAGGCAGGGAAGTAAGTTGACACAAGGCCAAGAGCTGTTTGGTCCGGATACGAGACCACACCCTGTACACAACTGACGCGACCGAAATCGGACGCACAGAGTTCCATTCTGGGATCCCGTCCTCTTTGCGCAACAAGACCACCAACCACTGCTGCAATTGTTTTGGCCACGCGACACCTTGCTCAATTCGAGTAAAAAGCCTAAGAAGCGGCAGGACAACACTTTCGGGCAATTTTTTGAGTTCCCCCACCGACCAACCGCAGGTACTCATAGAAGACGACTTGGCCTTTCCAAGTGCCGCTTTCCAGTCATGAAAGCCAATAGCCTCCAAGGGTTGCCCATCAACCGGGGGTATAGACTGCAAGAGAGGCCTCCAAGGCAAGTCATCCAGGGCTTCACACTCGCGCTGCCAGAATGCACTCCACCCTTGAAAAAATGAGCGTGACCAAACCTGCGGGTCAAGCGAGATCTCCACTTTTTCCAAGCCTGCAGCTTCTCTTCGTGAAAGCCTCGTATCAAGCCGAAGGGAATTGCCCTGCACTTCCAAGATAGTACACTCCAAGGTACCTTCGAGATGGTCTCCGGTCCTGAAACCAGACACGTCCTGCACCTGTATCCATTGTTTTCCATCCGGCAACCACCTCTGCGGGGCCAAATGCACGGGTGTACGCACCCTCATCTCCATGACCGGCGGGTGAGCCTGTTCACGCAACATACGAAAGGCAAAGCTGCCTCCGCGCGTGCTCCACGAGTCCTGAACCTGCCCGACAAAAGTTTCCCTCTTGGCCTTCCAACTTTGCTTGGAAATTTCATGAGCATGACCCGCCGCCGCCGAGTAGAGGGCCTCGAGAATTTCCGGACCGGGCATGTGATGCAACACGAAACCGAGTACCTCGAAGGCCCAACGTGGAAACCTAGGTCGAACGGGAGAACCGACAATGGCAATCCAGATACACTGTATCTCTTCTTCAAAACGCTGTGAGTCACCACCACGACTGCCAGCACGTAGCTTTCTCAGAAGAGCCTCGATCTGCCTCACAAGTTTCTGCCACCTTCGTGCCTGCAGTGCCACAGAGGGTAACTCAAGCCGAAAATCCCCCGGACGCCCGGTATGAAACCGAGGAGGAGCCCACATCCGTAAAACTGGTTCCAGCAACCTACCTCTACCCGACCAAGCAGGCTTCGAGACATCCAAACCAGGCTCGGCGACCGAAGAGAGTAAAACCGTCTCTGCAATTTCCGACCAGTTCGCAAAGGCATCATCAACTTTACCCGCTTCCATTGGTTCGTCAACTGCGACCTGCCATCGGTCGGGACCTACCTGTTCGGCCATATCCTGTAGTTTGGCAGAGTCTATTGCCACACCGTCTATTGCCTTGGGCAGAATCCACTTGTAGACCCGAAAGTTGTTCAGGGGAAGGTCAAATTCAGTCACCAAGACAGCATGCGTTGCCAGATCCTCATGAAAGCGAACTTGCGAGTCCCGCAACAAAGGCACCAACAAGGGATTAATCACACAGAAGGTATGACGAGTGGCCCGCTGGCATGTAGGTGCCGGTGTTGTACCACGCCGTTGAGCGTCGACCATGGCCGCATCGGCCCACCCCTCTAAAAGGAGGGTCTGCATGTCCTCGAAGGCCGCCAAAGACGTGTTAAAGTCACCAGCCAAAATAACTGGACCCGATACCGACCTCGCTAAACGTACAGCTGCACTAATTATCTCGCAGTTCTCAAGGTACCTGCGAGAGGTCAAAGGAGCATTAGGCCAAAGGTAAACCGTGACCATCGAAATAGCAAGTGTCCCCACTTGCACCACCCCAAAATGAATCCGCTGGGAGTGCCAAATGCGACTATCCAGAACCGGTGATTCGAAACTGTACAAGGAAAAACGAGAGACCATCCCACACCCACGGGAAAGACCTCTGTAGGACCCCAAAACATTACCCACTTCGAACTTGTCAGGAACAGGACGACACAGCCCTACAGAAAAACCAACCGACCGAAATTCCGCTGAGATTGCACGCATGGCCCTAGTCGTATGGCTCGTCTCGGAGCAAAGGACCACATCACAATCCCAGCTTGCCATGACCTCGGCTTTTCCGAGCAGCTGCGTGGGATTAGTCGTACCTACCCTTAGCCTCAGGGGTGCGCCGGCTGAGACTCAACCTTTCGCACCTTCGGTGACTGCTCAATTGCCATCTTGATCTCATTCAAAGTGGCCTGCTGCTGTTCTTCCAACCTTTGGACCCTCTGTTCAGTTTGCTGACCAAACCTCTTGAGCAGTAGTTCGAAACGGTCTTCCATCTTGGCAACATGTTCGACTTTGCCTTCCAAGGATTGCAAGGCACTCTGGGTCTGTCCTGCGTGTTCCTTCATCTGCACCGTCAACGCAGAAACCTGTTGCTCCAGGTGGTCGACTCTGGCATTAGCTTTCGCCTCCAATTGCTCGAATTTTGACTTGACCTCCGGCAAGAGCGGCGTGTTCTTAGTCCCTGAGCCCTCAAGCGGTGCGACTTGAAGCAAGGTTCGATTGACAACACTTCGACTCGTCGAGGCCAAAATTGTCCGCTGAACGTGAACCTGATCCTCAAGGATGACGATGTGGCCTCATTGACATAGATCGACCGCACCGGCGGCGAGTCCAACGCCGAGACCATCCAAGTCCCAACTCCCTGCCCACGCAGAACCTTGGCCCGCCATCCAACCTTCTTCAAGAGTGCCTTCAAAGTGGCACGTTCGTACTCTGCAGGAACTGCCAAAAGTCGAAAACGCCTCGGACCCCCGGAGTCGCTTTCGTCCGAAACATCGAGGTCTGGGAACAGCACTTTCTTTGTTGCACAGTACTTGGACTCATGCACCCTCACTCCATACCCTTTGGCCGTACGGACCAAACCAAGCACGTCATCCAACAGATCTCTCTGTCTCTTCGCATCTTCCAGTCCGAAGCCAGGGAAAGTGATAACCTTGTAGGTCGGGTCAACCGTTCGCGCAGAGGTGCGCGGCACGATGTACATTCCGTCAGTACCTGAAAATTGCAGCAGGGGCTCCAGGAATGCCTCAATGATACGCAAGAAACCATGTGCATAGACAGCATCTGCCGGTTTGACCTTCCGGGATCCCGCATAGAAGCCAAGTCCCCAAACCTGCTGGATCGTCCTTGTCTCTTGAAAGCCATGTTTCCGAAGGAAGAATGCCAGCCCCTTTTGCAGCTCCTCCCATTGCTGTGACTCATCTTTGTATACGTGGACCATGACGACCTTGGTGGCGACGTGATCTTTAACTTCAATCTCAGCTTTGGTAGCGTTGTACTGCACCTCAACATCACCGACCTGGATCAGAACCGACCGAATTGCTGACGAATGAGGCCCAACCCATCCGGGCACAACAAGGTCTGTACATTTCGCGGCAGCAACATCCCTAGGGAGATCCCGCATAGAACAACCGCAAACAACAAGAGCAGCCGGACCTGTGGTACGACTCCATTGTGAGATCACCGCAAGCCGATCTGCGATCAGGTGCAATTGCTCGACCACCAAACCAGAGGCTCCTTTCATAAGATCATCAACCGTGATGACCGGGATGGCATTCCCTTGCACGTGGAAAAAGGATTCATCGACCTTCAGGTGAACCGACCGGGCGTCATTGGAAGTAATTTTTTCAGTTCGTTTTCCCCGACCACCCGGAGCTTGCTTCCAAGGATCGTTGGCAACCAAAGGATCCTCACCTCTAGTGGACGATCCTGACGATGATGCAGATGATTTGCTCTCTCTTTCAAGCACCGTAACCAACCTAACATTGTGTTTTGTCGCTTCAGCCTTTAGGGCGGCCCAAGGAGTCTTGGACTCAAGACACTTCTTGCAGAGCTCGTAGGACAATTTCTCAACCACTACAGAAACCCTGGAAGAAAGGTCCTTGTCGCCAACCCCATGCTGCTTCAACAGGTCACGCAACTGCTCCTCAATGGCAGCAAGAGACATCGCCCCTCCACGAAGTGGGAAAATTCGGAGCCGAAGAACTCCTACACAGTTCGCTGCCAAAATCAAGGTCTCTGGTGCAACCGACCTCCCACCGACCGTAATCATGGGGATGCTCTTCCCCCCATACAACCGCTCGCAGAGATAGTTTTGCACTTGTCCCACCGTATCCAAGGGGTGAACCTGGATCTTACCAATGGGCCAGATGAGGACCTCACTCACATGAAAATCGACTTGATAACACCCTGGCAGAATCTCATCGCATCCACTTTGCCAAGCTCCAGTCATGACTTCCCGTACTACAGAGTACTTGATGGCAACGGGGAAAGGAAAAACCTGCCTCAAGAAAAAGGAGACATTCTGCTCTGGGACCCATTGAACGGCTTTCCGAAATCCTCTTGCCAGCAAAACAACTTCATCCTCCTCCCTGAACCACACTGCGAAGTGCAACTTGTGCCTTGGAACCATCCATACCGGCACGTCCGGGCGAATGGATTTCAAAGATCGAACCGTGGGCTTGAGGTCAAGAAGCTGCAAACAATCCTTCCACAAGAGCAGTGGGGAAACCCAGACGGAAAAGTTGGCCGCTTGAAGCACGGTTGGCTCAAACTCAACGTGCACCTCAGTCACATCATCGAAAAGTCGGCACCAAAAGTATATGACCCTGCTGCCCAGAGCCAAAACTTTGGTAAGGCGATCACACACATCCAAACCTGCTTCAAACAAACCACGTGCAGAGATCCACCAGACCATCCCAGGGTGCCTGACCAAGATGGGGCCGTCCTGCGCACCCAAGCCAAACTCCTTTTTCACAAATCGCAACGATGTACCGAATTGCCGCAGAGCCAATTCCCCAAGAAATTTCCAACCGCATACCATCAGTGCTACCACCTCCCAGAGGGGCGTTTCCTTGAACACTTTCAAAATACCGAACTGCACAAAGATTGGCCTCAGAATTTGCAACACCTGGACCGGGGACACAGAGTTCCCAAGCGCGGTCAGGTCTTCATCAAGATCAACACTGAAAAGGAAGTCCGGACCAAAACCAAAAAGGCGCGCAGCTTCACACGGATGAAGATACCGGAGCTTATGCCCAAAACGTACCAGCCACGTATACAAGCCCTTGGATTCCAACATGACCCGAGGAAGCAGAAACTGATGCATATAGGAAGCCATCAACACCGGCAAGGGGAAGGTCACATAAGTGCGGGCTTCCAAAACGCGCTCCGGCGCACGGTGACATACCTTCTTCAAGGCAGGTGGCAAAAGTTCCCAAATGGCCAAAATCCTTCGCTGCTCCTCAGTGAGCTCTGGCACAAAGTGATCCGTGAGTTGCCACAAAGCATTCGGCAAGTCCAAGGACCGAGCTTCATTAATGGGGAAGTTGCACTTTTGCCGGAAGAAACAGTAAAAGATCCTCGGCCTCTTCATTGGGACCACCTGAGAAAGCTCCAAAAGCTTCACCTGCAAGTTGCGCAAGCCAAGAAGGTGGGCAAAGCGCAAGATCAGAGGCCAATGTGGGTGGCCAATAAGTCCACGAACATTTTCACCGCAAGAAATCTGCGCATCCACAACCGAGGCAATACCCATCCCGTGCAGCATGAGCTCACCGGCTTCATCCTGAATGCCATTCTGATTTCCTCCACCTGAAGAGGAGGTACACGGCGGAGACTGTACCAACAAACGGAAAGGCCAAGCCAAAGTGAGCTTAAGCCATCTCCTGTCTCTGACATCACACAGAACGACCAAGTCACGCATAAGGTCATCCGGCCGCACAGAGTCAACAGGGATGACTGGACAGTTGCGCATCCTTGCCAACAAAAGGGCCCGCGCCGGGTCATTTTCGATCGAAACACATCCACAGTTGTCATCAAGAAAGGGAAAAGCAGCACTCCAACCTCCAATACCCGCGAAGAGTTCCAGACACCTCAGATCTTCGTCAATCCACACACGTACCAGGAAGGAGTGTCCTTCTTCGCCAACATAGAAGACTGGTATCCCTTCATACACACCGCAAAGATGCGCGTGTAACACTGCAAACCGAAGACCGACCTGTGGTGTGAACCAATCCGTCCAAGTCGGATCGAGGACCAAAAAGACTGACTGGGCCTCAGGTGTCTTGGCTTTCCAAAAAGAAGTGCCCACCACGGACACAAGCAGGGTAACCGAAAAGGACTGCACCTTCATCATACCTTGAAGCGGCGATACCTTCCATTGGTCATAAACGGATGAGGCAAGCATCAAAGACTCAGGCAGAGCCTCCGAAGGCGCCCGCACATCCAGAACCTTGGGGATTTCACAACCTTCACAGTCGCAAAATCCTTTCAAGCACACAACGCACTGATCAGGCCAGGAACCCTGATCTGCGATGACCACTGGGCCTTGTCGTGTTTCCGTCAATCTTTCGCCATCGATGGCTAGCGAACTACCCAACCTGATCAAAAAGAAGACAAAACCGGGATGTGCCGCGTAAACCAAAGTCTCTTCTTCAATAGGTGGACATGCATGAAGAAGCGTCACACACTCTTCCAACGTCAAAGGCACATACACCTGTTCCTGGACACTAAACGGCACCGTAAGCGAAATTGGGTCAAACTGCCTATCGCCTCCGGTTGCAGTTCCCTGATGAGCCAAGCAGACAAGCCAAGGGTCTTCGCCATCATGAAACTGTGAGATCGGGTCAGACGGACCAAAGGACGAATCATGGACACTGTCTGACAGGACTTCCGAAAAGTCATCAACAGGGCTGGGGACCTCCGGGGTGGGCGTGAAGGACCGAGCAACAGAAAGGGGCTTCCAAATACCGCCCTCAAGTTCTTCAAAGTCGTCGTTCACCAGAGAGGACTCGAAACCGACCGACTGGTCAACCGACCTACCCTCGAGAACCTCGCCACCAGAGGCAGCTGAAGCTCTGTGCAGAACCACATCGATTCTATCTTGATGGAGGAGTCCCGATCGTTCTTCACGTACAGCATCATGATGCCTCTCAAGGTCACCGTGGAAAGGAACCTTCAATTGTGGCCCAAGAGGATTACCAGTGTTGGGAATCATAAAAAATCCACCGACCACTTGATTAAACTGACTACCATTGTGTCCTGTAGCCAGGTACACACCATTAGTATCGACGTTCATGTCCCCAACCGAATCCACATCACCTACCTCATCGGCCTCAGATTGATGAAAATGTGAAATGAGAAAATCATCACTTGACCTGACCGCAGATCTCTTACCAAAAGAACCGACATGAGCTAACTCGCAGAGCCCTTTCGACTTGGACTCACCGACCTCAGACCCGCCTGCAGTCGGGCTCAGCAAATCAACCTGCAGCGGAACCGTGGGTACAACAGGACCGACCGACCCCTGGGCAACCCGAGGGCACATGTGGGACAAGTCAACAGAATCCGCACCAGTATATGCGCGGCGGTCACTGCGCTCCCATCCAGGTGAGACATGTCCATGAGCCGGGTAATACCTACGGGAGCTGCCTCTCATGCGCTCAGTACCTGAATTTCCGGTGATAGAGCTCGGCTTTGAAGACCCACAGATTGGGCACGTCTCCTTCTTGGCGAAAACCATCCTGACGTGGTTCTGGCACTTTTCATTGGGGCACTGCCAATCTGGCGGAAAAAGCGTGACCGTCTTCTCTGCAGCGGCCTTCTGCTCGGCCGTCCTCCTGGCAATGTCAGCTCGTTGCCGTGGCAAAGGAGATGCCGACGGTGACATGGGTCTAGCTGTCACATCAACTGGACCCGCCTTGGACTTGGCCGACAGGCAGATGTGGTCATACCGAGGGGCTGATTGTCGAATCTCACCTTCACGAACACCAGAGCTCGCCGATCCACTTGCGATAACTGGGCCAGGTAGATCACCTTCAGCGACCGAGCCCTGTGCTCTTTCCGCATCATCCACCTTCTCGACCTTCTGCTTTTTGTCGGCTGGCGCCTCAGTAGCCTCAGCAAGGGTCTTGCGCTTCTTCTTCTTCTTCCTAGAGGATCCGTCATGGGCCTGAAATTCATAAGCAGATACTTCAGTTTCATGCTTCTGGTTGGCGTAGTCCACGTCGACGATTTCATCTTGCGCCAAAGAGCAAAGGAATTGCCATGGCATGTCACTGTTGACCACATTGGGCCACGTGACCAAGGACTTTTTAGTCCTGAGTGCGGCCACCTGCCCACCTATGACCGGCACCTCAGTACGGACCACACAATTGGCCACCATGCTGGCTGAGGGGAGGAAAACTTCCGGAGACGCAGGCATAGAAAAGACGTTTCCATTCCGTTCCCATGCCGCACAACCTGAAGGCAGGAACCGAAGCACCGACCCTTGCACCGCTTCCTTGACCTTGGCCACGTGCGCGACAGGACAAACAAAAGTGGGAGTCTCCTGCACCTCACCATACATGACAGCCAGGGGGACCCAAGTAGCATCGGTTGCAAACTTCTGTATTTCACCGCGAGGCGGAAGAAGGTCCACACACCACAATGGCACACCTACATCATTCAAAGGAGTATCTTGCTGTTCCCACCGACCGACCTTGTACCGAGATCGAAAAGCACCATGACCCACCACAAGGTCAAAGATCTGATCACCAGCAAGATCAGGAAGCCCATCGTAAGCAACTTCACTCCTGGGAAGCGGAGGCAACTCCAAACCATCTAACCAAATTTCAGAAATGGCCTGCTCAGCGTTGACAACCTCCATGAGATTCCCCACAGGATCCTGAGTTGGGTCCGACCTCCAAAGAACATCAAGGATAGACCTATCCCTCCTGCTGTCAGCAGGGCCACCAGTCAGGACCAAATAGCGAAGCAGATCCCGATCGACCTGTTCAGCTCCCTGGATACGTTGCAAGAACAGCTGGACCAAAGGATCCACAGCCAACTCCCTGACATGAGACCCGTTGATGGAGGCATTAACATGCGCCGCCAGAAAGGCGAAACCAGAGCCATTGTTCAGACCAGATAGCAACCTGAGCAGGCGCGCATACCCGCTCAAGACACCATGACCCGGCGGCATACGCAAAACCGCCTCAGGCCAATCCATACCGACCGAAAACAACCGACCTACCAACAGATGAGCAGGTGGCCACACTCACACCCCGACCGGCTACTCTCAAGCTCTTTGCCGACCCAGTCTTACCCCCTGGGAGGCGGCTTGAGCCAAGACTGAACAAAAACGAACTGGTTGCTTCAACAGAGGCTACCGCGGACAGTGAAATATCTGCATGGAAAAAGACGTTGAAAGTGAAGAATTTGAAAGCGGGCAGTCCAACTGGAGCAGAAGAGGCTGTGGAGGTTGACGATTAAGCGCATTTTCGACTGCAAACACCATTATATAATCCAAATAGATCCAAATACAGATACTGCAGGTTCAAGCAGTTTTGATAGGTTTGGCGCCATGCACAATAGTGTATCGGTGTGATAGATCTCCCCATCTGAGATGCGCTTGGAAAAGCAAATGAGCTGAGCTAGTGTGTGGCGCGCTGTATGGCCAGCAGGAGTTGTAGGTTCCTGTACTGCCTGATTTTTTGATGATTTATGAGCCAAGATGATTCCATGACTGCATGAGCTTATCCAATCCAATGTCATGACTTGCAGGTATGTTCGATCCTCCACTTGCGGGGCTCATCCTGTTGTTCTTTGCAATTTCAGGTTGGTGCAAAGCAGGAGACAGACGCTAATAAAACCCACATTTCACTTGTCCAAGCTCCAAAAGCTGTGTGCGAACTGAAGAACGTATGGGATTGGGGGCAGTTCGTGTAAACTGTGCCATAGCAAATGTTTCAGAAGTTGCATTTTTGTTCAAGGACATTTGCTGCTTGGTGTTTGGAGTTTGAACGATGAGGAAGCAGCAATGCTGCTTACATGTTTGGCTTCCAATGGGAATGGGAGGTGCTTGGGAGAGGGTAGGCTCTTGCGAAATCATCACAAATTGTGTGCCTTCTTGCATTTAAACATGCAACATACTGCCGCGAAACAGTCAAGTGGGAAGTGGCAAACCTTTTTCATGAGCATTGCTTTGGTATCGTTTTTTCTTTGACAAGGAACCATTCATATGAGCTACAGCCAAAATTTACCGTAATGGAAAGTAGTATTCGAGACATCTTTATTTTTTGGAAATTGAGCTGGGGCTTGGAAAACGATGATACACTCTTCAAAAAACGATAACATTTGCTATATTCCCAAAACCAGAACGATAATACACTCTTCAATAATTGATGACTTGGAGCTATATACTAAATATTGACCGTGGCCTATATCAGTTGCAGGTTTGAAATTCAGACTCTGTTTTGCTTTGGCCAGATTTCTCGTTGCCTGCATGTGGGTGGGGCAATTGTTTGGCTAGGCATCTCCGATGTTTCAGTGAACATGTTCAAATAGTAATGCCGCAGTGGTAGGGCAAAATTACATCACGTGGGCAAAAAGCTGGCGTTTTTCATGGCTTGCATTGGCTTGCCAATCGGTGCAGGATTTCCTTGTGATCCTTGTGGTCGCAAATTGACATTGCATTCTTGTTGTTTGCAATGTGCCATGGCATTCTGCCCAAAACAAACAGCTTCAAATCTCAAAAAGGCGATGAACTGACTGATGAACTGACAGTCTTCACTCTCGTGACAATTTCACGACGAGCCGATGAACAAAGAAAAGCCATCGATAGTTGAATTTGCGGATAGATAGATTCAGATAGATATGAAGAGGCGACACTTTCAAGGGGTTGAAACCAATTCGCTGTTTGGATCTGTGATTGGATACAAAATAAACTACTGGAGACGTGAATTTTCAGCGGTCGGAAAAAATGAGAGCAAGGAGTGAACTCAGGATCCAGTCAAACACGCGGAATGTTTTTTTTCGTCTGCACATTGCATCTGGAATCCTGCTTGCCGTGCTCGCCATGGCGTTGAGTGTTCCGCGACAAGCGATGCCCCCGCGCGTCATCATGCCAATGCGGGCTGAACGGCCCACAGATGGACTGCGGCGTATTGCCCTTCAATATGATCACAAGGCCATGGAAGTGATGATGGTGTTTGTTTCGGGTTGCCATGTGTGCCATGCCCTCCTCAATGGTGTAAGAGTTGTATCGGGTACTTGTTGTCGTGGAAGGTTGGTCTTGGAAGTCATATTGTTTTGTTTGATTTCTTGGTCCTGATTTAGACATGCAAGAACCTGCAACTTTGCCGAAGTGAACTTGTTGGTACTAGTACGTTCAGATTCTTCATCGATCTATGCACTCAGCTTAATTACTCAGCTTCACACAAGGGATATCCAATGCGAGTCCTGGTGCGTGCATAGTCGCACAATGCCGGGGACCATGCGCGTCCTTGACAGGATCAAATTAGTGTTGCAATGCTACATCTAAAATCCATACGACATAGTTAGACAATGTTAATCCACCTTCGATAGTCGCTGAAAAGGTTGGATTATTTCAAAAATGTGGTCAGATACCTTGCACGAAGGGTCATTTTATCTGAAACATTCTGAAACATTGTTCTTCACATATGGCTGTGAGAGTCAAAATATAAAGCCCCGATCCATACCCTGAACCCACAGGCGGATCCATACCCCCGATCCATACCAAAACACAGGTGATCCAGGGCCGATCCATATAGGAGGTAGACCCTCAGATAATCCATAGGAGTTCAAAAAGGACACACAAAATGTTCAAGGAGTTGTAGGGAAAACACAAAAAAAGGAGGTGGACCTTCAGGTACCGGCAATTTGATCTGGAAATGCTGTGCTAAAATGAGGTCAGACAATGTCAGACACCCATGATTTTGTGAATGTATTTTTCTGGGGAAAATTGGAGTGTCAGGCACCTGGCATTTCTGGCATTTCATTCCTCGTTTTAATTTGTTTCTGATAGCCAGGGCACCGGGTATCATTTTGGGCGAGGATTTGAGCGAAGCCACCCTGAATTGGAGCAAAAGTCGACAGCTGGGCTCCGGTTCCTATGGCGCAGTCTTCAAGGGCGAGATGAAGGCGCAGCAAAAACTACAGCTGTAGCTGTCAACATAGCTGTCAACATCACTGTAGCAGATGCTTTCATTATGTCGAGAGAATTCGACTGTTTGTTGATTTTGGGATCAATTCGACTTGGTCTGGAATGGGCCCATAATGATGATGTTGCGATGGAATTTGCAAAGGATGCGATTGTGACATATGATGATCAATGATGACCTCTTGAAGATGGCATTTGTGGCTGCACTTGATGAATCATGTCCTGCCTGTCCTGTGGTGGAACAGCAAAGTGTTTGATTCGGCGCTTTTCAGAAAGTGACTTGTGTCAGGATGGGACTCAAGTTGCCATCAAGATGATCGACCTGGGCGCATTGAAAAGCTCTGGCCAGCCCACTGCTCAGTGTTCACTGATGAGTTTCCACTGACAAGCGCGCGATGATGTTTTGTCCCCAAGTATGGTTGCTCTAAATTATGCAAGTGCCCTTTGTTCCATTTTGTTCCCAGCATTGTTCCCATGTATTCTCTGAGGACAGAGGACATGGCTGGTTTCGATCAGGAGGTAGCAACATTGAGCAAGTGCGATGCTTTAATCGCCAAATTCACTTTCAAAGTGAAGTGTGAGTCTTGTTAATTCTATCTGCTGTCACATTGAATTGCCACATTTGCCATCGCCATTCGCTGCACATTTCCGAGGTTTCGTCATCCCAATCTGGTGACCTTGATCGGTTGGGGAAAACACTATGACTTGCCGTCACGACCTCAGGTAGAGAGACGCGCCGGGACGACCTCCCCAGCTATGACCCAAGGCATCGCTACTTGGTCTACGAGTTGATGACCGGAGGCGACATCTACGATCGCTTGATGAAGAGCCGGAAACGACAGAATCCGGTGGCCTTCCATTGGCCCGGCTCCCAGATGGAGTGGAGCCATCAACAAGTAGAACAACAAATTCTACGTACTTGATGATGAATGGTGATGATAGTAGAAAAACATCATTAGAACAACAAGTCGCCATCATCATCATAGTTTCTTCTTCTTCTAGTGATGACGACCCCTTCAGCTGAAAAATGCTGTTGGGAAATGTGGTGGACTTGTCCAATTTGGATTCCCGAGGTATGAGCGCTTGAGCGCCCTGTCGGACGCTGCATCTGGCCTATCCCACATGCACAACTCGAACCCGGAGGCGTTTCATCGGGTGACCGCCTCAGATTTGAAGGTGTCTCCATCGATTCGTCCACCATCGAAGCTGCACAATGCTTCGAAAAAGTCCACTGAGGATATCAAGAGCGCCAACATATTACTAGATCGGTTGGCAGCTGAGTGGACCTTTGGGTGACTATCAATATCCACTTAATCTATACAAAAAATATCCAGTTGATGTATCCGTATACTATCAATATCTATCAGTTAATCCAGTTAATCCAGTTGATGTATCCATATTCCATGTATTTCCATGTTTCATCCACTTTCAATATCCACTATATATCCAGTTGATCTTTCTGTATTCCATGTTTCCAGAGTGAGCTCGGTGGTGTTTTTTTTTTTTAAAGCCCAAGGCATGGTACAGCAAAGATGGCCGACTTTGGTTTGAGCATCACCTCGAAAGCTGGAGATGCCAAGAGCTGCAAGGCTGGCCCCGCTTTTTGGAAGTAGAAAGGTAGTGCATGTTGGACCCTAGAACTCCATGAGTCTTGGTCAATACACACTAGATGACTATACAGACTATACATGATAGTATATGGATGTTTTGTTATATAATGCATTTGATTCAGCATGTTTGATGAATTATTGCATTCTAAATCATTCTAACTGACAGCTGGAAATATGTTATTGCTCGAATACTTGAGAATACTTTACAAATATAATATTCACTGAATTACATCGTTACATCTGACATTTCAAGTTTGTTTTTTTTCGATGCAAGCAGTCAAGCCGTTAAGCCGTTTTGAAACATACACTGACTGCCCCAAAACCCAAGATCCAGCAACCTTTATTGGAGGTATAGAGCTATGGCTCAAAGTTCAAAAACAAAGCCTGTGGCTCCAGGTAGACACCATCAGTGGAACACCTGGCTATGCCTGCCCGATCTACGCTCGCACAGGGCAGGTCACAGAATTTAGTGAGGCGCGGTGGAGCATGGCAGCCCCAAGGTATGGGAATTGATAGATTTGATAAATTTGATAGGATAGTTTATGATTAGCCATCCAGAGGCCATCCAGTTTTGGGGTTGCCACTTTGGACGAAGCCATATGCATTGGAAGTCAGCCAAGTCCTAGTCCTGTTTTCTGAAAGCAGCATATATCAGAATCGTAGGATGACATGTTTGGATTCTGACAGCGTCATTTGAATCTAGTAGGACTTGCTTGAAGTCATTGGAAGTCCTGTTGGATCCGCTTCCAGGTGTACTCCTTTGGAATGGTCATCCTGGAAGTTCTCACAGCCATTCCGCCAGCCATGGCGGACAACACAAAGCCAGGTGGTGGGTGGCTCAGACTGTGCTGTCTATAGGTCAATGGGAAAAGTAATGGCAAGCCATGGGATGTTGGGTGTACCGTACACGGTGTGCCCTATTTGAAGACAACTCGAAGTCTCTACAGTCACGGAGAAAAAAAAAGCGCGGCCAGTTCCCGATGTCCATGTAGTTCTGAGTTTTTGGACGTGATTTTGATGGTATTTTTTTGTTAGCTCAAGCTGAGCTGATACAGTAAAAAACTGATCAGTGGAGACCCGTAGCCATCGCTGCCATGTGGCGACTGGTGTCTTTTGCATTGCTGATGCCTGCAGCTGCCCTGAAGTTTCCCACCTCCTGGGGCCCACCGCCAGAGATTATGACCATGGACTATGTGCCATTGGCCGGTGGCTACGGCCATGGCTCAAGCTCCTTGTCCACCTGGATCTACAAACATATCCAGGAAGATTTGAAGAAGGGCAAGCCACAGTTCCCTCCTGAATTTGGAGATGTCCCCAAAGCTCAGACGAGGGATCTTCGCCTGCTGCCCTTTGGATATGGTCAGGGTTCAGGCACTTTGGCGCTCTGGCTGCGGAAACGGGCCAAGGAGGTCTACGATGAAAGCCCGGAAGAGTTTGAGGGTTCAGGGATGATGAAGTTTGATCCCTTCAGATCGGATGAATTTCTGTCGTGAGGCTAGCAGCTGCACAGCCATCTGCAGCTGTGGATAGTGCACTCAGTCAGGCAGCAAGTGGGCCTTGAGAGAGGCAGCTTCCATTGGAGCTTCGATCGAAAGGACCAAACGGGAAAGTTGTTGTGAAATGATGGACGTTCGAAATTCAAAAGCAGCAGCCTACTCGAAGATATTTGTTCCCTTCGATCTAGCTTCTCCATCCAAGTCTCTGCTGGACACTTGTGCTCAAGGATACTTCTGTAGTGCAGCCATCTCTATGAATGTATTGTGAGTCATTCCAGTGGTTTATCATCGCCATCTCCCCCCTAGTATTCAATTGCCATAACTGGGGACAAATCCATCATTTTCAACACTATCTCTCAGTTTACAGGCTCTACCCCTGATTCTTTTGCGGAGCTGGCTGCAGCCCCCTGTGCTCCAGTTGTACAGACGCATACAGACGCGGACACTTGGAGATGAATGGCACAAAAAGAAGCGCCCGAAACATCAGAATGACAAACATTAAAATAGCCTCCTAAGTGCCATCTATCAATAGAACAAATGATGTTAAACTGCGTATTGTTTGGGGTTACCGGAAATTTGTTAGAATAAATCCAAGCAGTGACAGAAAACATCAGAAAAACCTGAAGATACTGCAAATTGCGGAGAGTTGCCCATTTTTCTTCGCTGCAACGGCTTTGCGCCTTTTAGGCATTGGCTATCCCATCGAAGACAGGATCAAGCCGGGCTTGGATGGAGCTTTAGGGCGGTGTGCCCGGCAGCCAAGTGACACGCTGGTTTCTGGAATTGGATGAAGGGTACCACATGGTACCTCTGTATTTGATTGTAAAACCAGGTGTCCAGTAGGTTTTCCCTTAAATATCTTAAATCAATTAATCCATTGCAAAATACTGTAGCTGTGATTTGGCAGTTGAGCATGCCATTGGAAACGCTGCAAAAGTACCCCATACCGCCGGCAATGTCAATCCAAATGAAGTTGGAATGGTTCAAACACAATTCTTCTAAAAATTTGCGATTTTCAGGGTTGTCCTGTTACTTGCAAGTTATGTCAGCACCTTGATTTGGGTTTGTTAATTGGGGATGCCCCAATGTTTTTTGCAAATAGATCATAGAAAAACTTCTGATTGACCAGTGGATCGAATTTATTCCCATCTTTTTCCAGACAACCCCATGGTTTTTAAGGTTTGCTGATTCATACCCATGAAATCAATAGTAATAGTCATTAAATCATCATGAAATATACATTAAATGATCATGAAATCCCGTGAAATCCCCCAATTTCCCAAGTTGCACATCTTAGGTGCAGCTTTTAGATCCCACAGCATCTTGGCCTCCGGGACTTCCCGAGGTGGCCCCAGGGCCGCAGGGGTCGGGGATAGTAATGTCTATGGGAAAAAATAATGGAATCTATGGGATGATCGACATGGATCAACCATGATACCCTCTGGTAAACATACAAAAAGCATCAAAAAGCTATTGAAAATTGCCATTGAAATAGTGAGTTGTCCCATTAAACATGGTAAATTTCAATAATTTTCAATAGTTATGTGAACGTTTACCAGAGGCTACTGATGAGAATCTGATACTCTTTGATTTTTATCAAAGCCACGTGATTTTTATCGCAGGAGCTCGGCTCCCTGGGCATCCGCTGTGTGAATGCCATCGACGAGACAAAGCGACCTCGCTTTGTGGAGGTTCTGTGGATGGGGTCACTTTTGAGTGGCATAAATAGGGTATGATAGGTCAATAGATGATGATAGATGATGATAGATGTTGATATATGTTGATAGATGTTGATAGATGTTGATGTTGATAGATGTTGATAGTAGTTTCCAATATGTTGCTTATTCTAAGAATTGATGGGGAAAACAGACCATGAAATAGAATGAGAATATCATGGGATATGATGGGATTTTAGTCTCATTGGTAATCTCATCAAGAACAAATGATAAGAAATATAATGAGATTCAATGGGATATATTTCCGACACTATGATGTTTGGATTTGTCCAACGAAAATGGAAGTCAGCCTTTGGAAATCTAACTTCGCAATGGACTGTCCCCAGTAGTTTAGATGTTTGCTTTGTTGAGAAATCGGGATTTACCATAGGTAGGCTGGAGTACTGATGTTGAGCTGGTGATTTCTGTGTGGAACATTCAAGTAGTCTGCTTGGAACCCTTTAAAAGGGACCTCTGTTGTGGATGGATAAATCCAGGATGTTCATAGACTTTGGGTCAGGACTTCCCCAACGATCACTGGAGTCCCACAAGTGTATCTCTTGGAAGTTCCACAGGTGGTTCGTGCGCTGCGAGCCATGCAAGACAAGTACCCAACTCCATCTGGAGGCGATCCGACCCATGTTGACGTAAAATTTTTGCTGCTCAGACTTGGAGCAGTTGGATTTGATATGATCTGATGTAGATTTCACTCACCCCAACCTTAAAGATGTTCTCATTTCCACCTCCAAGCCATGGATGGCCAAGCCCAGGTCCCGTTGTGATGCCCGGCTACGGTGGCTACGCCGCGATCCCCGAGGGGGACCCGCAGGGCTCGGGTCTGTCGGGCCTGCCATCCGTGCCGTACATGTTGGAGCTGATCCGCGCGGATGACATTGAGGTGGGTTGGCCAAGGGCCAAGCCAAGGCCATGATTTTTGGGAGTTGATAATAGTTGATATATGGAGGTTTTCAATATTTTTCCATGGTTTCCATATAGGGATCCCCAAAAATGGCTGGAAAAGTCCAGTCCCGAAAATGGATAACTAGGGGTACCCCCAGGAAACCTCCATATGGGAGTTTTATCCCATCCATCCCCCAAGGAGAACGAAGCCTCAGGTGGAACGACTTCCTCCACACAAACGTCGACTACATCTCTTCCCAAGCCTGGATAAGGCCTCTGGGAGATATACAGCGCACGGAGCTCAGAGGTTTATTTTCAAAAGAACAAGTTTAATGGATGGGACATGATGGGATATTTGGTTTTCAAGGAGTTGATGAGACAGGTTGATGCTTTCCCGCCGGAGCCTTTCCATTTTGGTTTCCCAAAAAAATGCAACTTTCTGAGGCCTGTGGGACGACAGCATCAGCCCGACCTCTTTGAAAGTTGGTTATCCAATGAAGAGCTTCGCAGCTGCATTTCCCGCCTGGCCTTTGAGGCCGTGGAAAGCCCATCAGATGATGGGCGCCGTTTTTTGGGGTTAAGTATAGTATAGTACTGGTATGATGAAGTTGGTTTATGATTGGTAGAGAATCCTATATACTTGACGGAAAAAAAAAAAAGCACATTTCTGGGTGGCAACTGGTGGTGCCTTAAGTGAGATGCCAAAAAATTCCTCGACAGGTGAGCTGGATCCCTTCCGGAGATGCAAAGATCACGGCGAGAGGCGCCAGGGTGGTCAATCGGCATGGTGGTCAATCGGCAGATCATACCAGTGTTTCCATTTTTTTTGGGGGGGGTAGGTTCCAGAAATGCTGAACCTGCAAATCATCCAAAGTTGGGAATTTTTGTGCGGGCACCAATGGTTTCAGACACCAAGCTGCCTTTTTGTTGGGGCGGGAGGCAACAATCCTGTGACCTTGAACGACCAGATCCTGACTCGAAATCAGCCGATGTCTCTGAGTATTGGATCTGAGGTCGGGAAGTTGTTCACGCTGATAGCTGGATGATGTGAAGAGGCAAATTTATATTGGATAATATTGGATATACCATGATACACCCGTCAACACTTAAATTTATCAAAGTGACGGAAGCTTCAAGATCAATGAAACAGTCCCAAAGCTGAAAAGATATGTGGAGGTTACCTGGAGGTTCATGCTTTTCAAACACGGTTCCTGGATGTTCCTGGCTTCCATGAAATTCCGGGGCCGTTGCAGATTGGTTTCCCCTATTCTCAGACCGGTGAGCTTGGAGCCTCAAAGTTGGGCACTGGTGGGATGGGGATGACAGCAGACTCTGGTTTTGATATAATCTGAGGTTCTTCTTCGAAAGATCATCAAGCAAAACATCATATATATATATTATATAGGGCCCCTCTTTTTTTTAACCTTGCGTCTCTTTTTTTTAACCTTACCTCTTTTTTTTAACCTTGGAAAACTCTTTTTTCTAACCTTGCCTCGCTACCTCTCTTTTCTGACCTTGCCACCTCTT
>Ga0126342_10006353_pt1 | contig 20926 bp, 34 predicted proteins | sample Cyp1metagenome_FD_92528 | JGI IMG/M metagenome (GOLD analysis project Ga0126342, IMG submission 92528) | Coral microbial communities from Lord Howe Island, Old Settlement Bay, Australia - Cyphastrea 1 metagenome | ecosystem: Host-associated > Invertebrates > Cnidaria > Coral ...
ACAAACTCACCCACCATCACCGCTCCATCACTCTTATACTTCCTCTTCCCTTCTTGCTCTTCTATGGTCAGTCTAAGTCTAAAGAAGTTGGTAACATGTGGGGTTATCCGGTCCTTTAATTAACACCGCAAGCAAAATACACTGTAAATTACATGGGCTTCAGTGGTTCGGGAGTGGTTCAGGGGTGAACGGGGGGGGGGGTCAGCGGCAGGGCCGGCAGCCCCTATAGCCTTCGGTTACCACCGAAGGCCTCCGGCAAGGACACGGGCTCCGTGGCCGGCGCCCGGATTGGTAGTAGTTTTACTGCTTATCCGTGTTCTGTGTCACTTCTCTCTCTCTCTCTCTTTTTGTTCTTCTCCCTTATCTAGAGTGTCCATATTCTCTACTTTGGAATGTTTACGAAATTCTTTGTTTTTCGTTCCAACTTCACTTTTTCTTTCCATTCCATGTCCTCTTCCATTGCATTCTGTGTTGACTTCTTTCCTTGCTCATCTGGTAGTATTATTGGTTTGTCTTGAGTGACAGAAACTACTCAAAAGAAGCCCACATAGGGAACAACAGAACGGAGTGGTGACATTTTCCCTGACAGAACTTGCTGTCTGGCTTCTGTCATTGGATGAGAAGGCATTTCATCAGTCAGATCAAAATTTCGCGTATACTGGGTGGAAAAGTGCAAGTTCACTCTCGAACCTGAGTGGGTTTGGAAACATAAACCCAATAGCTTGCCAGACTATACTCTGATTCAGTATTTGCAGAAGGGGTTTTGAGAACCTTCCCACACGGAGAATACAGAAAGACTTTCTGAGAAAGTTACAAAGACCAGCATGGACCCAAGGACAGTGTTTGACTGTGTCTTGTCCAAAGGTTGTGCAGTTTGGGGCACCCTCCCAAAGATTCAAGTTACATCAAGTTACCATGCTTGGAGACAAGCCGGAGACAAGCTGGAAGGCAAAACAGCACGTGCGACGGACTTAGGCAGCAAGATTCTGGGACCACCGCCTTGATTCTATGCGAAGTGAACCATGGACACTGCGGACACTGTACATCTTGACATTCCCAGTTCATCCCAGTTCCTATTTCGCAACTTTCGCAACATCATCTACTTAACTTGGTCTCAACTTGGTGACTCAGGTATGTTTTCTGAAACCCAATACAGCATCTGTTGGACCCTTTGTAGTTGGCGTTTGTTTTCTGTGGAAGACAGGCACTGACAAGACAATCTTACAGAAGATGACCTTCAAGTAGACTCAGATGTAATAAATGGTTCTGTATGTCCTCTTGCAAACTGATCTAGTCTTCACTTTTACTATCAAGAATTTTTTTGCTCGCTGTGTACAACGAACCCATTATACATTACACGACTGGTAGCAAGCAATTCCAGCTTGAATCGAAGACTTGCCCCTCTTGCCATTTTCTTCTTTTCAAGCAGTCTTTTGTAGTCACAACAAATTCATGATTACAGTAGCACAATCCAAGATATGACACAGTGTAAGCAATTGCTGGCAAAGAGTTCAAGAGAATACGGCTCTGCTATTTCACTTCGCATCTGAAATTGCCAAGCAGCTGGGCATGCTGCGGCTGCTGTTGCCAAAATGAAAAGTCTCCAGCCATGGGCCTACCCAAAGTTTCTTAAAGTCTCTCAAAGACTTGATGCTGCTCTCAGACTCTCTACAGATTCTCTATACAACTATACACTCTCTGGACTCCAGACAAATTGAAACAGAGCAAGCAGTCTCTGATCACTCCTGTCATTCGTGACGTTCACGCCTTGCTTTCACAGGATTTGCCATTGCTGACTCAGACTCTTGTGGTATGCAAAGAGTAGTGACTGGGTAGTGTACAATGGACCATTAAGGCAACCTAAAATGCTTGCAGCCTGTCTTCCACTGGCCAAACACTCGCCTCATCAGGTTTAGGTTCTGGCAAAGATCATGACTTTGCCATATGAAGAGTTGACCTTCCGGCTAGACCTCTGACATTCTGGAATATTTCCGTGAGGTCTGAGCGCAAGAAACCCCGCAAGAGGGGATTACTGCTGAAGCCAAAAATAGAAAGGAAAGCACAAGCCACTGCAATCGAGCATTGCGTTCTGATGACATTGCAGCACTGCGGGAGGGTCTTTGTCTTTAAAAAATCTTACCTCTTGACTATTCATATTACTCTTTCATATTTCACGCCCTTTTTATATCAGAAGATGCAGGCCGACAGCCACGACAGCAACAGCGACAACTGCGACCATGCCCCAAACAGCACGCTTTTCTTTGGATTCTGAAACTGTCTCGTCGGCATGTGTCTTTGTGTATGCAACGAACGATGCAACAGGGGCCCATCGAAGCTGCAAGCTGCAACCTTGCAATATGCAGCTTCGCTCCAAGCCTACGAGACTGCGCGCCCTAGTGTTGAGCGTCGCAACCACAAAAACTGCAGCGTCAAGTTTAGATCGTTATCATGCGTTATCCATCTCGGTCCATCTCCCTAATCTCGAATCAGTCCGAAGCCGCAAATCAGCGTTGGTTCGTTTTCGTTCGAAGGCTCAACACTTTTTTAAGCTGCGCAGCCCGATGGCAAGCAGCTGTTAAAGGCTATATGCAGGCACCCTCAAAGCTTGTGCCTTGTGACACAAAGCCTAGCAGTGAGCTCGATGTGCTGCTCCATGTGCTGGACTGGGCTCAAGTGAGCTCGGTCCGAGCCTATGGGCAGAGAAAGCGCGACGAGAGGCGCTCTCGACAGCTCTAGGAATCGCTCCACGGCTCACTGTCAGCCGAGGGCAAACAAAAAGTCAATTCGCAAGAAAGCAATGGCGACTGACATAGCGGGCAGACCTGCAGAAACACTTCACAAAAGCATGCTCGCCAAGACTAAGAAGCCGAACAGAGCTGACCAAACATTCAATTTGATAGATTTTATTTTGAATATGTTTGAAGCAATTCTACAGGGTCCTAAACAAGACTTGATCTCTGTGAATGCTGCTCGCAAAGTCCTGATCTGCAAATGTGTTTGCTGCGGTAAGATCGACTTCAAAAAGGGATGTCCAAGCAACTTGCCAAAATCGCAAAAAGAACTGTTTGTTTCCATCAATTCTGTTGTTATTTTTAGTTCTTGCTGAACATAGGCCACGCCACTTGAATCTCAAAGGAATGGCAGGCTCTCAAGTTACTCGGCGGAACGACAGTCGTGCAATGCTTTTCAAGCACTGTACAAGGCACAGGCGGACAGGGATACGCGCGTCAAGCAGTGAAGTTCTCGGCTGCAGAGGCTCAAAAGCACAACTAGGACTACCATTTGGGAAATCAAACAAACCAAACAAGCACCATAATTTCCATAATGGTTCTATCTGAACCGTAATTGGAGTTTTGCAAGACATCACATTGAGAGCCATCAGGCGCCCTTACTTGCAAACGAAAAACGCAATCTTCAGCGGTTCGCACTACGGAACGCTACGGAGCCCTGGCCTCCTATAGCGAAATGCAAGCAACGCCCCACAACCTCAATCCCACAGGAGGTGGACTAGGAGTGTCTTATCAGAAGAGGACAGTGGTTCAATCTCTGGTCAAACTTTTCGAGACTACAGACACAGCACTTTCAAAACGGATATATATATATAATCAACCGTGGTTTCCAAACCAAGTTGCTTGAACAATAAAATCGCATCTTGCCCAGCAAGAGGACTTGAGCTAAATATGCAAATTTCGACAAATACACAGTGTCTGGGCAGCAATGCGGTTTAGGAGCCTCGATTTGGAGGTACAAGAGCACGATGCTTTGAAAGCATGGCTCACAATTTGCAAAGGGGCAGGTATGCACTCCAACCTGAGCAGCGAAGAGCTTCCCTAAGAGAGCCTTCGCAACGTGTCCAATCCAAGAGACTGAATGCAGTCTTTGCCTCGCTACAGGTTGCGAGTTTGTCATCCACCTTGAACGCAACAACATGTGGGCATGTGGACCGGCTTTCAAAATTCGACGAACCCTTCAGATTCTGACCAAAAATAGGTAGATTCAGGTAGATTCAGGTAGATATGGATGGTTTCTATTTCTCAAGCATTCTAAACGGACAGACTGCTGCACCTACACATGTCAAGAACAGCTCGCCTCACAGCTTGGAGATCATCGTTGGCATAGCATCTAAGGAAAGGTGGTCAAGTCATGTCAAATCTGTGACTTTGCGACTGATCTAAACTGGACAAAATAAATCAAAATAATACAAAATGGTAAAATTGTAAGCTAGTCACAGTGTGTCTCCTCTTCTAAGCTCTAAGCCATGGTCGTTTGTAATCGTTGGTGCTGTTCCACACGTGGGGTTTCTTTCATGATTGGCATATTCAAGTTGTTTCGTGTTATTTATGTTATTTTCTGGGTGATCTAGTCAATGCAAATGGGGGGGACTTGCAATTAGACCTAGAAAGAGATGTGCTATATCATGTACTAATCTACTATTTGTTCGATCTGGGGTCAAACCCTGTGTGATTGCATCTTGGCTGTTTTTTTTGATAAGTCTGTAGTGCAACACCGTCATTTGAAATTCCGATCTCAGGGTGTTGCCTTCCCTTGCATGGTTTGGCTGACGACGAGTCGGAATCGTCATTTGCGGCCTGGAGAATCCATTTGACTGCCAAGTTCGCACATAAACACACGGCACCTCCGAATGCTCTACAACAGATACAACAATCTCATTGCAGCTTAGTTCACTTCTGGTTAACTCAGAATTTCACCAGCAACTCAACTTCTTTACCAATCAGGTACCGTCTTAAGTGTGACAGACTTGCCTCATGCAGCACACAAAGTTGGGAGATGGCACATGGTACCTTCAGGCATTGGTGACATGAAGTCTTCTCTGCGTTGGGAGAACCGTCTAGACAGATCTAAACATCAACGCAGTCCCGGAGCTATTTGGACTATTTGGACCTATATATATTAAATATATTAATGATCTAAATCCTATCATCTGGAGACGGCCATTCCTCGCGAAATAAAATGCTGCCTTTGCAAACCTTTCGGGAACTCCAAGTTTATCTTTTGCAGGATCAATGCGAAGCAACAATGCCTCTCATGAAGACGAATGCACTAGCTGCCATATGATCATAGATTTACTTCATGATAGCCTTGTAAACAGGCACCTAGCATCGCAGAATCCCTTCTCACGATAGATTGTTGCTTATCTTTAGAAGGTCTACTGGGTCTCCTTCTTCAAAATGCGGTTTCACTTTTGCCCGCTCCTTCGCGTAACCTTCGCGGAACTTTTGCAAAATATCCCTGAATTGCGTGTGATAATGATGATTCATGATATCTATATAATGTGTGCTAAACTCTTGCAAAATAAAATCGTTACTGTCACGAGCTGAGAAAAAATGAAAGGGTTCGAAACATGATATGATATGAACGGTCATCGCAATCATAGCTCCTTGCAAGGGCCTTTGATCAATCTACACAAACTGTGTTAAATTTCATTGAAATATATATATATATATTGCTGGGGGCTGGAACTGAGTTTGTGAATGGAACTTGGGATCAGGGACCCTGATGAAGCCGCCAGAGAGTCTGCGCTCAAGCTATATCCGTCCATGCCAGATCAATGAGGGTCGCGTAGCCACTCCTCTTGACTGGAATGTACACACTGCAGCCCTTTGAAGCCTTGCCAGCGCTAGTGTTAACATGCACTTGGGTCATACTTTGCAGATGTTCAACGTGTGAATACCTCATGTTCCCACTGCTGCCCACATTCCCAAACAAAGAAAGACGCTTGGGAGATACTTCTACTAAATTAAAAGACCTGGAAAGATTAGAAACCATGCAGGTCTAGCCCTAGCCGTGTTGTAGCCCATCGTTGGCAGAATCTCTGAACATGTTTGGTGTTTGCATTGTCCTTCTGGACCCAAACCTGCTCGAAACCAATTTGGCCGGGATTCGCTTGAAACTGTGCTCAGGAATCTGCACATTCTCACAGCCATTTCATCAGCCCATTTTGGGTCACTCATTTCCGGTCCACTCCATCATGCCAGTGGCGATGTTAAAGCCTTGGTACCATGCTTTCAATGTCCATGGTGTCATAAATCAATTCAAAAAAAATGCAGAGTCCTGAGCCTACGCATTTTTCAATCACGACAAAAGAGCTTGCTCATGCAGCAAGACCTGTGGGTTGAATCTATGCTTCTCCAATTCGAATATTAACAGTTTGGGGATGGAGGCAACCTTGGCAGCGTTGCAGAACACATGCAGATGAAGCCATGCTACGGAACACAGACACTTTGTCGGAATCCTGGTTCGCTGAGATGAGCCATTGGCCTGTTGCGAGAGTTCTGCGGCTGACAAGCAAGTGAAAAGAGATGTAAATGATACCGTTATAACTTGTTTTGTTCGTTCTATTTCTAGAGTACAAAACAGTTGGGTACGTTTTGCCTGCTGTGAATAGGCTACATCAAAGGGAACAGGCTGAGCCGGTTGGAGGGGTTAAGGATTAGATGAGTTGGTGACCCCTGAATGGTTTGCCTGCAAAAAGGCATATATAAATCATATAAAAGAAAAATTGCCAAAAGCTGGACGTTGCGTGGCCTTGGCCCATACCAGCTGAAGCTAGCCTTTTTGGTATAGACTTCCCGAGACCATATTGGGAGACCATGCCGGGAGACAAGCGAAAAAGACAAGCTGGCACCCGCACACAGCGCTGGCTGCTGATTCTTTAGGAAGTAAGAAACATTTCAGAAACTGTCTGGCGGTCTCAATTAAAGTTGAAAAAATCTGAAAAGTTTGCTTCCTTTTAATTCAATATTTGTGGAAAACTTTAATTCTGCTTCCTTTGGCTTCCACCTGTCCACTGAGAGTAGGGTCACTGACTTGTAACACGTGTACTGAGCAAACTACTGGATACCGACTCCATTACAACAGCTTCGATCAATACGTGAGGCATCTTTTAACCAGATTGCAAAAGGCAGCCCCAAATCAAACAGGCTACAAATAGACCAAAAGAAATCGGAACTCATAGAGCCAATTGTATGTCCACTGAGCATGGCCATATGTCCGCTTGTATGTCACAGTGATTAACACTGCATCTTCAACGTGCCTGAGCTGTCAAATTGAAAGTGTCTAGGAGTTGCTCCACGGGTGTGTCGCATATGCCTCAAACTCGGTGACGTGTGAATCTCGAGGTCCAACACTTCGACACTCCCAAGTGATCTCCAGCAAAAGCGTCTGGAAAACTTGGAATTGTAAAATCTTGTATCAGTCCGCAAGTACTTATTTCAAAAAAAAAATCAGAAATTTTGGACTTAGAGTATGTGCAACAGCAACCCAACCAAACCTCCGTGTGCTGTTGTCAGATGCCATCCTATGCTTTGGCTCCCGACGCCAATGACAGCAAGCCTTGATTGTCCCCATCTTGATGGATTCGGAAGACTGTAATACTGTTGTGTCCTGAATGCGAGGATATGTCATTTCAGCATGGACCAACATGATTCTTTCAAAAAAATGTGAACAAAAAGTGAAAAGGACTCCAACACCACAAGATTGTTCTTCTTTGGTGCAACTACACACGTCCTCTGTTTGAGACCAAAACAAAGTGTCCGGAGCTGTGAACCTGCCAAGAGAGTGCATGACTTGAGTCTAAAATGTTCAAAGCAACTTAATGCAATTTGAAGCAACTTGAACACGGGCGAACACAAGCGCGCAAAGAAAAGGAAACCATTGGGATTTTCAAGGTACAGGTCGTAAACGCCATACACATTTTTAACAATTTTCCACACGTTTCCTCAACTCCATTTGCAACTTTGGAGTCCCTCTGGAGTCTCTTTGGAGTCTCTGACACTTGTTGAGGCTTCCACCGCAATCCTTCCACAGGTGTTCATCTCGCTGGGCCAAGCGGCTGGGATGGTTTTGACCTCAACGTATGTCAAATCAACCTGCTCCACAGCTGCTCCACATCCCAGTTCAGACCTGCACCTGTCGTATCTGTCGCATTTTGTCGCTTTGAATCGTGAATTTTAGTAGGGATGAAACAATTTGGGCTGAGAGGATATGCGGCCTCAATTAATACACTCATACCAGCAAGGAGCAATCTGTTCGTTCGAGGATACACATGAAACTGCTACATCCTCTTCCAGATCAAACCTGGGAACAGACTTGAGGTGAGTACGCGAACAAACTCGGAGATCAGAATTTGAAGTAAGACCACATACATTCAAAAATACATTACATTACAATACAATACAAAATATTACAATCCCGTACAAGGCATTACAATACATTACAATGCATTACAATGCAGTAGATTCATTAGATACATTACATGCATTACAATACATACAGTACATACAGCACCTACAGTACATACAGCACATACATACATACCATACAGTACATACATACCATACAGTACATGCAGTACATGCAGTACATGCAGTACATGCAGTACATGCAGTACATACATACCATGCAGTACATACATACCATAAATGCCATACATACCACGCATATCATAAATACCATACATATTATACCATACCATACATTACCATACCTTACATCACCTTACATTACCTTACGTTACCATACCATACATGCCAGACATACCGTACGACACTGCGCTCACTCTGCCAGCATTGCGCATTCTTATTTTACAGGGTTGCGCAAATCGTCCTTGAGCCTGACCAGAGCTCACATCTCTGGCCAGTTGTTCTTCTGAAGGGCCCGACGTCTTTGACGTATCCTTCAGATGCCTGACGTCTATTTTCCCCACCATGTTTTGGTGGAGACAGATGTTGCTGGCGACATTCACTCCATGTCGTTTCTGTGCTTTGCACATTTCACGACACCGCGCTCACTCTGCCAGCATTGCGCATTCTTATTTTACAGGGTTGCGCAAATCGTCCTTGAACCTGGCCAGAGCTCACATCTCTGGCCAGATGTTCTTCTGAAGGGCCGACGTCTTTGACGTATCCTTCAGATGCCTGACGCCTATTTTCCCCACTTTAGAGGCGTCAGGCTTTTCCTTTCCTTTGTAAGGACTCGATTTGCGTAAGAATTTGAATTCCCGCTCGCCGCCTTTTACCTTCGGCTCTTATCTGCAAAGGCTGTGCAAGCGGCAGCTTCTCTCAGTCCTTCCGCTGGCGCTATTTCCGTCGAACCGTACCCGATAGTCTCTCCCTTTCTTTCTGAAGGCCGGGAAGAGACCGGCCTATCTAGGCCTCTTGGCTGACCATGATGTGATGAGGCTCCTCACTCGACATGGCCTCCTTCCCCATGGCTTGACGAACATATCGTCATGTTCGCCCAACTTGCTCTATCAGCCAATGTCCGTGCCTTTCCGGTCCGACGCAAAGCCTGACCAGTTCTATGAGCCACTGGCCAACCTGCCACGTCTTTATTTTAACTTGCCGCAATATCCAGTGGCCTATGGGCGCAACGGTGTGGTAACTTTCGTTCCAAGACTGTGGCTGGGGCGCGCTTAAATTTGCAGACTCTCCAATCCGCCCGGCCTTGGACCGCTTCGTCGCGGCCCAATTTCTTCTTGACGCTTCTCGGTCTGCAGACCCCATCGAGCCCGACCCGCACGATGTCCCAGCCACCTTCCCCGCCTTAGGGACACTTCCCCCAATCCGCTCTGCTCTGCAGCCACTCCCCTTCTTCGCACTGCGGCTGTGGCTCACCGATGCAAGTCTCCCTCACAGAGTTCAGCCCTCATGTGACTTTGTGGGGTCCAAGCTTGACCCTCTGTGAGCACGCCCTCACAGGGTAAACCTTCCCAGCAATGCTGCCCCAGACCGCTCCGTGGCATCCGCTGGCTACAGCCTCCCTCTGCGAGCCTTGTCCTCCTCACAGATTCCATCTCTTTTTCACGCGACCTCTGCTTCCCCTGGCCCTTCCATGAACTCGCCCACCGAGCCCCCTTCTTTTCTCTACTTTGACTTCCCAGAAATCACCCTCTGCAAAACCTCCTTCCTTCACATCGCTTCGCGGGAACCTTCTCGCCATCAGAGCCCCTTCTCTTACCCTCATTTTATGGCTTCACAGAGACCCCCTCTGCGAACATTCCTTTCCTGTCCTCTTCACTTCGTCTTCACAGAGAACCACCCTCTGTGACCTTCCTCTCTTTCCGTCAGTTTTTCCTTCTCGCAGAAACCCCCCTTTCTGTGAGATTTCTGCCCCAAGCCCTATCTTCACCGCGACGTATGTGCCCTGAGCCCTCGTCTTGTCCCAGCTTCGCGGGGGGCTCTTTCAACATCATAGCCCTTTCTCTTCCCTTTCTTTTATGGCTTCACAGAGACTCAGCCTCTACGAACTCTCCTCTCCTTTTCTCTTTATTACTTTGGCTTCACAGAGATCTACCCCCTGCGAACCTTCTTCTCCTTCCATCAGACTTCCTTTCTCACTCCTGTGAGATTTTTATAACGTCCATCTGACTTCCTTTCTCACAGAACCACCCTCCTGTGAGAACTCTATAATGAAGCCTGCCCTCACTGCTACGTATGTGCCATGGTCCCTCTTGCCTGTCACAGCTTCACTGACATCATAGCCCTTTCTCTTCTCTTTCTTTTACTGCTTCACAGAGACACCCCCTCTGCGAACTCTCCTCTCCTTTTCTCTCCGCATTGGCTTCACAGAGACCTACCCTCTGCAAACCTCCTTCTCTTTCCATCCATCCTTTCTCACAGAGACGTCCGTCTGCGAGATTTCTATATCCAATCTTTTCCTCACCGCGTCTTTTTACTTTGGCTTCACAGAGACTACCCTCTGCGAACCTTTGGCTTCACAGAGGCCCACCCTCTGCGAACTCTCCTCTCCTTTTCTCTTTGCTTTGGCTTCACAGAGACTACCCTCTGCGAACCTTCGGCTTCACAGAGACCCACCCTCTGCGAACTCTCCTCTCCTTTTCTCTTCGCATTGGCTTCACGTTGACCTACCCTCTGCGAACCTCCTTCTCTTTCCATCCGTCTTTTCTCACAGATAGGCCCCTCTGCGAGAATTCTACACCCAATCTTTTCCTCACCGCGTCTTTTCACTTCGGCTTCACAAAGATCTACCCTCTGCTTCTTCTCTTTCCCTCACTTTGGATTCACAGAGATCTACCCTCTGCGAACCTTCTTCTCTTTCCATCATCCATCCTTTCTCACAGAGACACCGCTCGGCGAGAATTCTATAGCAAATCTCCTTGACAGACCGCCGACCCTCTCCTTCCCCATCTGTCAGGAAAAAGGGGTTGGCTGGCTGTCCAAGGGCAAGCCCGCCCCGATGCGGGGAGCCCAGGGTCGGGGCAAACCCTGAACCCCTGCATATTTTCCCTCTTTTATATATTTCCCACTGGTGGGCTGTACCCCCACCAGTGCCGACCGCTTCTTGGTGCTTCCCAGTGCCGCACATGTGTAGCAGGTGCTGCCCTAGGCACCTTTGGCACACGCGCGCCCTGCCGCAATGGAAGCGATACCTGGCCTTCATGCTATTCCAGTTCAAGCATATTTCTTGACCTTTCTCAGTTGTGGTGTGCAGCCCTGCTGTATCCCAACTTTTTCCTTTGCCGGAGCTGGAGGCTTGATGCCGCACTTGATCTTGGGCCCCCTGTCGCTTTCTGGAGCGGGACCTCCTGTCATGCCTTTCTGCCAGGCTCCTGGGAGGCGGTACATCTTTCTTGTCCCGTTCGCTGTTTATGTCTTTCACAGCCTGCTCCAAGGCCTCTCCGAACTTCATTCCTTTGTTCAACCTAGTCACCAGGATATACCTCATATCCTGGTCATGCTGTATCATGCTTTTGACCGCCCCCGGCCCCCCGTTACTTGAGTCCTCGGCCTTCTTTCTCAACGCCTCCCAATAAAAGCGAAGTCGTCCAGCACCAGTCTTTGCAATACCCCGTGCTGCTTGGCTTGCATCCCTACCATCACTAAGGCGCATGCCATAATCCTCAGTCTCGCTATGACTTCCTCGGCTTGTCTCACGCCTCTACGAACCCTGACGGTCCCGATTGCGGTTTGGATTGGCTGCGGCCCTGGATCAGCTTCGGAGAGGAAATGCCTCAGGGGTTTTGCGGTGAACTTTGCTGCTTCGACTTGCCTCTGCAAATGATCCATGTCTCTTCGGCTGGAGATTGTGCAGCCTCCAGCTTGTGACACGCCCTCTCAAACTGCTCTCGGCATTCCTGCCACTTTCCTCCAATTTTGGTATCGGCTTCCGATCCTCCTGCCAAGAGTTCTTGGGCTTCTCGCTGCCTTTTCTGCTCGGCAATTATCCTGGCTGTTTCCCAAGCGCCGATAAGGGCCGCCACCTCCATCGCCTCTGCTGGCGTTTTCAAATTTAAAGACTTTGCCGCGAACTCCCTCAGCTGTGACCGGCTGTCCACAACCGAGCTGAAGACCCCTATGGTCTTGCACCTCGCTAGGCCCAAGTTTCTTATGGTTTCGGAGCTCACTCCCTTCTCCTGAAGTAACTTTTTAAGGGAATCCTCTAGGGCTCCTGATGCGGTCTCCTCATCCACGGGCTCCACCTTCACTTCGGCGCCCCCGGGCTCCAACTTCGCTTTGTTGCCCTCCATCTCTGGGGACAGCATCTTGAACCTATAGCCGCGTTTGTATTCCAACATGCTGAACCGACATGCTGATGGGGTTACAAAGGCGGACTGCTACCTACATTCACAATCAACAGATCCAAGAGGGGGAGAAACAACCCCAGAAAAATTCAACCCAAAACCAAACAAATAAGACCAAGAAGGGCACGACCATAGAGCCCCCCCTTTCTTCCCCCTCCCATAACTGCTCAGACGCTCGCACTTTTACTCACTCCGTCTCTGGATCTGCACTCGAAGTAATCCAGGACTCCCCCGATGAGTCTTCGTCATCGGTTCCTCGTCTGTGCTCCCCCTTCTTTTCGGGGAAACACTTTGCACCAACGCGATGATAGCCCCCATTGTTTGGTGGCTCATCACCGTGAAACTCGATTTCCGGATAGTGACCTCCGGACAAACGATGGCATCCTCACAGGACGTGCGCTGTCCTGGACCTTCCCTTCGTGCTGATGCCGATTACATAGTCGCCCAGCTTCCACTTCTTCCCGGCCGTTTGTCCTTCCCGACTGGCACTCCCTCCATCCCAGAGCTCCTCTTCCTCTTCGCTGCTGACTATAAGCCCGCAGTGAAGATCTCTTCGGTCAAACTCAACGACCCCTGCCTTGAGAGAGGCGATCGTCCACTTTGGCCCTTTTGATCGGCCGGTTTTCCCCGCCGAAAGTTCTGAGACGGATCCCTTGGTCTTGGGCCTCAAAGTCGGAAGCACCTTGGTCGACCAATCTTTTCTTCACCGCTTCAATAATGGCCTTCTCATCGAAAGGATCCTCCCTCCCGACGTTCGCCTTGATGAAGCGGCATATCTGCTGTTGTGCCTTCGCCAAGCTTCTCCATCCGACTTTTCTGCTAGGGTCTTCCTACGGCCCAAGCACTTCTCACTTCTCAATGTCGATCGGAACATGGGCGGCATCAGCCTACACTCGCAGCGTAGCCCTCTCAGAATTTTCCGACCATATGCTACCGGCCCCGGCGTCCAGTAGCACGCCGTCTTCTCCTGGCACCGTCAGGATTTTGAAGAGCGCTTGCGGCAGCGCCGCTGCCGCGGAATAGGTGACCCTCATCCTCTGCGCCCCTTCCAGTCCTCTGGCGGGCAATTGCAGGAAGTAGTCTCGCTCTGTAGACTGGTTTTCCGTGGCCATCCTCTTCCACAAGCTCCCTACCATCAGCCAGTCAGGGCGATCTATGTAGACATCATCTCCTACATAGACGGTGACCATATCAGCATCACCATCGACGTGTCTGACCCCTTTCACCTGACAAGCCAGACCCTTTATGTCAAGGCTGATGCTCCCGAAAACCAAGCCCTCTGCATCGTGATGCGTCAGGCCTGTCCACAACTTGAGCAGGCGATACCAGGCGCATGCCCTAGCATATCGTCCTTTCGTGTCGTCTAAGACGACGCCTTCCATCGCCTGTATCACCACGGTCATCAGCTGCCTAGACTGCCTCTGCCTGTTTGTTCCCAGGAGCCGAAGATAGTCGAAGCCGAGCAGCCTCCTCCGCCAGCGTGCACCTCACCGCGCTGAGAATCTTCTGGCACTCCCCCAGTCTCTTCCATGAATTTCAGAGTCCTCCACATACTATGGAGCACTCCATCGTCGCAGGGTTCCATGGATCTCACTACCAGGTAATCCTGGAAGTGATACAGCTTCTCCGGCCAGCTAGCCTCATAGGTCGCCACGAGCCAGTCCATGAAGCGTTCCCACACTTTAACGTGCTTTCTTACCACTGGCACTCCGTCTTTCTCTAGAGCTTGCGATGCCATCACGCAGCTCACGTCCTCCTCCGGCGGCTCCAGGCCCTTGTCCAAGAGCCTTGTCAACCGCTGCCCCCATTGATCCTTTTCTGCATCCACGGCCCTCTTTCTGCTCCCTGAATCTCCACCCGCCTTGGGCGAGCCACCTCCCAAACCGGCTAGGCCACCTCAGCCTGGGAGCACTGCCAAGCCTCTCTAGGGCCTCCCTTTTCTCTCTGGCTCCTCTTTGCCTCTCAACATCCAACCTCTTCTGGATGTCTTCCAGCTTGTTTGCCAGGATCGGACTATCTCCGACCCCGCCTTGTATCATCCAGACTCCTTCAGCTACAGCATTAGCCAACTCCGCTAGCCGCTGCAGCTCGGAGAAGTCCACCCTAAGTTCCGCAGTGATTCCATCGAGGCCTAGGGCGACTGCTTGCCACACTTCCAGCTCGGAGCCACGCAACGCCCCGAGCTTCGTCACATTCCATCCTGCAAGATCTAAGGCGCCAGCTAGCACCTTGTCCCTTCCCACGACAACGGTGAGGGAAGACTCCATGGTGCTGCCCCCCCTTACAGAAACACGTTGGTTCGAGCCGATGTTGCTGGCGGCGACATTCACTCCATGTCGTTTCTGTGCTTTGCACATTTCACATACTGTACATACCATACATTACCATTTGCCATTCCCTACGTTACCATTTGCCATACCGTATGTTACCATTTACCAAACCATACATTCCCATTTACCATACCATTCACTGCCATTTGCCCGACCATACATTATCATGTACCATACCGTACATTACCATGTACCATACCATACATTACCATTTACAATTACCATACCATACATCACCATTTACAAAACCAAACTTTGCCATTTACCATTCCATCCGTTACCAGCTACCATATCTACCCTATCATACTATACATTACCGTACCATGACCATATCGTACACTACCATACCAAACATTACCATCCCATACATTGTCATACCATACGTTACCAAAACATACCAACCATGTCATACACTACTATACCATACCAGTCCATACCATATACCATACCATACCAGACCAAACCATACGCTACTATAACATATACCATACCATCATCCATACCATACCATCATCCATACCATACCATCATCCATGCCGTACCATCACCCATACCATATTATCATCCATACCAAAACGTCATCCATGCTATACCCTTCTCCATACCATACCATCATCCATTCCATACCATGATCCATCCCATATCATCATCCATTCCATATCATCATCCATGCCATCATCCATACCATCATCCATATCATACCATGCCATGCCATGCCATGCCATACCATGCCATGCCATACCATACCATACCATCATCCATACCGCAACATCATCCATACCATCATCCATTGAATACCATCATTGTTTCCATGCCATCATCCATTCCATGCCATGCCATGCCATGCCATACCATACCATACCAGCATCCATTTCAGACCATCATCCATTCCATAGCAAAACCCGTTCCATACCATCATTCATTCCATGCCATCATTCATTCCAGCACATCATCCATTCATTCATTCATACCATTATCCGTTCCATACCATCATCACTTCCAGCCCGTCACCCATTCCATACCATCATCACTCCTAGCCCGTCATCCATTCCATACCATCATCCATGCCATATACAATACCATCATCCATACCATCGTCCATTCCATACCATGATCCATCCCATACCATCATCCATTCCATACCATGATCCATCCCATACCATCATCCATTCCATACCATCACCCATACCATCATCCATAACATCACCCATTCCATTGCAATCACCATACCATACCAGCATCCATGCCATACCATGCTCCATACCATGCCATGCCATGCCAGAACATGCCATCCATACCACCCATACTATACCATGCCATACCATGCCATGCCATACCACAACATAACATACATACATACCATACCAGACATACCATACATGCCATACATTCCTTACATACCATACCTACCATACGTACCATACATGCCTTACATACCATACCTACCATACATGACCATACATACCATCCATACATACCATGCATGCATACCATACATGACATACACACATACCATGCATACATACCATACACACATACCATATGTACATGCCATACATTCCAAGCCCAACCTAAGTAAGACTCAAAGTTCCTCTTGTACACAAGGCATCTTGAGCCAGATCTTCAGCCTTGAGCCAGATATTTGGCAAAAGTCCCATGCATGGCTGAGAACGGAGGAAAATTGCTTATAAAGAAATCGCACGCCCCCTGAAACTAAAGTTTACTTTAAGTCCACAATGAATTTTGCACTGCATGAGAAAGCTAAACAAAATCACAAATCACGTGAACAAAGTTTTAGCAGCACATTCATGCAAAGTCTTCGTAGTACAACGCATGCTGCGACACAGGGTGAAGATGATTAAAAGCCCCTTCCAAAGGATCAGCCTGGAAATATAAAGTCCAAACGTGTTCAAAGTACATCTGTCCCATGCACAGTCAAAGTGCAAGGAGTACCTGAACAAAGTCTATGCTAAGATTGGCTCTTAGACTGCATTGACTCACACCCCTTGATGAGTAAAGTCACAGCGGAAACGCGATTTCCGGTTCTCAAACAATTCCAAATATATAAGAACCAAGCCTGCTATTTCCACAAGTTTCTCTGGACAAAAGTCACCAAAAACGTGAAGTCCAAAACGAATTCCTTCAGGTTCATAGCGCCGTTGACCTACAAACTCTGGTTTGTTTTAGTTCAGCTAAACAGGTCATTTTGACCCATCCGTGAACATGTCTACTATACATTACCAAACTCATGCACCACAACAACGAGCTCTTTCGTGCCGCTTGACGTAATCCGAGCAAAGTCGAAACACAACATGCAGTTCAGTCCGAAAGTATCTCAGCACATTCAAAAGTTTCCCAAAACACTTTCCAGCTAATTCCGCATCCCAAATTAGACATTCTCAGAAGATGGAAAGCACGACTGTAGAATATGCAGCTGCTTCGTATGCAGAAAAGTGATTCTCCGACGGCTTTTCAATTTAAGATCATCTTTGGGTAGAACGCATCACGCTCAGACCAAAGGTGATTGAAACAGTGTCAAATTCGGATGTAATTCCACCATTGGATGTGCAATCTACTCGACAGTCCAAAGGTGATCAAAAATGCACCTCACTCAAGTTTGAATAGGCAAATCGCATCATACCACTCGATGAAAAATCGTCTTGGCAGTCCAATGTGGTACCGTATCCCACTTTCACAGGCTGTGGCAAATCCAGCAAATAGAAGTACCGATCGAAAGTCGGTGTGGAAACCATGTCCCAAAGTGCCTTTTGATCGATGGGATTCTCTGGCACAAGTGATGCCACAAATTAAGGATCACGAGAACCAACAAGTAGTTCCAGATTCCCTTGATCAAAGTATTTCCCATACGGCTGCAAAATCAATTTTTTCCAGCTGTTCGAAAATAAAGTAGTGCAAGCTCACCAAGTTTCCACATTAGTGGGCCCGGTGTGTAGAAAAGTAGTGCAAGGCCATCATTGCACAAAAGTGGTTCCATTTGTAGAAATCCAAAGTGCAGCAACCAGGTCAAAATGCCATCACATTGCAGCGAAAAAGTTGCAAGCTGCAAGTTTAAGCAAGTAAATCGCTTCGAAGTTACCCGTTTCAAGTGTGCACATGTGGCAAAAGTGACCAAAAGTTCAGAAAGCTGAGAGCCAGACAAAGTGAAGGTTCTAAACTCTTAAAAGTTAGGGTCATCATAGGCGTGGCCAAACCTGAGCTAGGGTCATCATAGAAGTGGCCAAACCTGTACAAAAACAGTGAAGGAAGCTACCGCAAGTTGAGAGCGCGTCAGCCCTAAAGTGGAGAGGTGTCTGGAAAGTACTTCCTTACCTACTTCTGTCTTTAATTGTCTTTGGCAAGTAAATCAGCAGGATTCAAGGTACCTAGAACTTTCCTAAGCTTCACCAAACCAGAGGGAAGTTGGTTTGCTATGGCTTTGTTTTGATTTCGACTGGACACGAAGTGGACACCATGAACGAAATGGCAAGTGAGTCAAATTGTGCTCAAGTATTTCATTTTCAGTGGGACCCGTGGGTCCTGGAAATCCTTTGAGCTTCTGAGCCGCAAAGTCAAACTCGCCTTCAGGTTGAATCTCCTGCTTCTCCAAGTCTTTCTTTGAAAAGAAAGTTGCTCCAACACATGCGTGAAGTAGAATGTCACCAGAAAGTCTCCAATTGCCGGTGGTGTCAACCAAACTTCTTGGGCTTCTGAATCCACGATCATGGTAAACTGTTCATCACCAAGTCCCGGAAGTTCTTGGTCTTTTGGACTAAACTGCCTATCCCGTTGAACATAATGAATCCGAATCCAAAAGGAAGTTCAATCCAAATGTCATGAACATAAGGTTGACCAGTGGTTGGATCCAAAACTTGAAGTTGTTGAACAACTGCTTTCTTGTGAGCTTCAAGTGCTGATTTTTCATCAGCCTTGTCACCACCAAACTCCACCAACATGCGTCGGAAGTTCCTCTGAGCATCTTCAGTTGCAAAGTGTCTTGACTGCAGGTGCTGGGGTTACCTAAGTAAGACTCAAAGTTCCTCTTTTACACCAGGCATCTTGGGCCAGATCTTGAGCCTTGAGCCATACATGGAGAACAGGGGAAAAAGTGCCTATAAAGTTTCACCATACCATACCATACCATACCATACCGTACCGTACCGTACCGTACCATACCATACCATACCATACCATACATACATTACATTACATTACATTACATTACATTGCATTACATTACATTACATTACATACATTACATTACATTACATTGCATTACATTACATTACATTACATGACATTACATTACATTACATACATTACATTACATTACATTACATTACATACATTACATTACATTAAATTACATTACATTACATTACACTAATACATACATACATACATACAATACCATACCATACCATACCATACCCATACGCATACACATACCAATACCCAACCCGTACCCATACCCACACCAATACCATAGCATACCAATACCAACACCAATACCAACACCAACACCACACCACACATACCAATACCCGTGCCAGTACCGTACGTGCCATACCGCGCATACCATACCGTACCGTGCTGTACCGTGCCGTAGTGTAGTGCCGTAGTGTACCGTACCGTGCCGTACCATACCATACCATTCCATACCATCCACACCATCCACACCGTCCATACCATACCATCCATACCATACCATCCGTACCATACCATGCCATGCCATGGCATTCCATCCCATGCCATTGCCATGGCATGCCATACCATAACATACACCATATACCATATACCACATACCATTTACCATATACCATATACCATACCATCATCCATACCATGCCATACCACACCGCACCATACCATATCATACCATACATACCATACATACGAAGCATTACATACATACCATGCATACCATGCATACCATGCATACCATACATGCCAGACACTATACATACCACATAGTACATACAGTACATACAGTATATACAGGACAATGCAAACAGTACATACCATGCATACCATACATACCATACATACCATACATACGAAGCATTACATACATACCATGCATACCATACATGCCAGACACTATACATACCACATAGTACACACAGTACATACAGTATATACAGGACAATGCAAACAGAGCATACCATGCATACCATGCATACCATACATACCATACATGCCATTCATGCCATACATGCCATACATACCATGCATTCCATGCATTCCATTACATTCCATTACCTCAGACCACATTACATCACATTACATCACATTACATATTACAATCCATATTACATTACATATTACATTACATACTACATTACACACGACATTACATAGTACATTACATTCTACATCACATACTACACTCTACAGTACATAAAATCTTACGTTACATATTACCTTACACATTGCATTACACATTGCACTACATATTGCATTACATACTACATTACATATTACATCACATATTACGTTACACATTGCATTACACATTGCACTATATACATATTGCATTACACATCACATGACATATTGCATAACATATTACATTACATATTACATTACATATTCCATTACGCATTAGATTACACATTACACTATATACACATTACATTGCACACTGCATTATTTACACATTACACATTACACATTACACATTACACATTACACACTACACACTACACACTACACATTACACACTACACATTACACATTACACATTACACATACATACATACATACATACATTCATACATACATACATTACATACATACATACATACATTAATACATACATACATTACATACATACATACATTACATACATACATTACATACATACATACATTACATTCCATACATACATTACATTCCATACATACATTACATTCCATACATACATTACATACCATACATACATTACATACCATACATACATTACATACCATACATACATTACATACCATACATACATTACATACCATACATACATTACATACCATACATACATTAC
>Ga0126342_10006354_pt1 | contig 20926 bp, 19 predicted proteins | sample Cyp1metagenome_FD_92528 | JGI IMG/M metagenome (GOLD analysis project Ga0126342, IMG submission 92528) | Coral microbial communities from Lord Howe Island, Old Settlement Bay, Australia - Cyphastrea 1 metagenome | ecosystem: Host-associated > Invertebrates > Cnidaria > Coral ...
AAGTTTCAGTTTGGAGTGCGAAGAGCGCAGTGTGAAGTGTGAAGTGTGAGGTTTGGAGTGTGAAGGAAGCAGTGAGAAGTGAGAAGTGTGAAGTGTGGAGTGTGAAGTTTGAAGTTTGGAGTGTGAAGTGTGGAGTGTGGAGTGTGAAGACTTTGCTTCGTCTCTCGCTGAAAAAATCAAACGGTTGTCGAGGGAAGGACACGGTCGGGACAGGGTGTCTTTGAACTACATTTATGTTTGGGAAACTTCCGCCGCCGGCTTGCCCGGGTTTATGTTATCTAATAATTCATTATAAACAATCTATTTTGGGGGACCCCCAATTTGTGGAAATCCAAATCATTTTTGTTTTTTTAGATGTCTGATGATTCTTGGAACGTTCAAGGGGAAAAGATTGGTTTGTGTTCCATGCGGCGGGGAGGGATCCTGAAATGTGATGTGAGAGATACATAGTAACATAATGTAACATAGTACTTGGGATGACTCTGACCTTGAAAAGAGGTTGATACCGCATACAACTCCTGTCATTTTGAATGTCCAGAAATGTGTGGCCCGGATTTTCCATCCAAGATTCTCGGGATGTTGCCCGGGGCCTAGTGGTTCCTACTTGGTAGCCTTCAAGGTGTCTTTATCCTGTTTTTTTTAATGGGACAATGGCAATCCACGGGAATATATTTCGGGTTTATAACCAACAAGATTGCTGAAAATTATGTTGTGTTTTCCCATTTGGAGAAAAAACATCATTTGGAGAATCTACTGGGAAACGGGCTAGCAGCGGCCAGCATGGAAATATATGTTAGATATACGTATAGTAATTATACTTATGTTTTTATGGCCCCTGAAGCAAAACAAGTTATTCCATCCATGCACATCTCACCTCACTGGGAGGTATCTTGGCCGCTTCTTTGGACGTGCAGAAGGTGGGTGTGTCATCCCATCCATTCAGGTCCCAAACCATGATGATTTTTCATCCCCTAAATGGTTGGTGGTTTGGAACATGGCTGGATTATGACTTTCCATCATATTGGGAATAAGGTGAACAACTGACGAACTCCATCATTTTTCAGAGGGGTGGCGAAATCACCAACACCATGGTTTCTGGAATCATAATTGCAGCATTTATTGCCACAACTATGATGTTCTAAAGCATGAGGTCTGACTGGGGTAAAATGCAATTCTACCTGGATCTGGCTGCTGTGTTTCAGGTGTTCACCGAGTTTGATGTAGACAAATTTGGCCTAACTTTGCTATCGCAGCCATTTCTGTTCATCATAGTGCCACATGATGACATGGGTTTGTCTGAAAAAAATATCATGGTTGATCATTTCTCAATTGGGGTGGTCGTAATCCCACTTTCAGACACTTTCCAGGCGTATAATCAATCTCTTTCATTGTTTCGTCACCAAATCTGGATCTATGCTGAGCGTGGTTGATATTTTTTTGTGCATGTCGCCTAGAGATTGAGTGGAAATCATTGGAAATCAATAGAATCAATGGATTGGTTTAAGGGAAAACCTACAGGAAACCATAGATTTTCCCATTAAATCTAGGGTTTTCCTGTAAAATGTCCCTTAAACCAATCCATTGATAGAACTCATTCGGCACTGGGTAAATCAGGTCATATCAAGTCTCTCAAGTTGGCATTTCCAGGCAGAGTTTTCCGGCAGTGTCTGCATAAGCCTTGCTGTCAACAAGGGTTTTAATTTGACGGGTAAATCATGGATGGTATAATTATAATGGTCAATTATTTGGTATATGGTATAATGGTATATGATAGTATATGGTATATTAGCAAATGTTGGTAAATTGATGATAAATGCTGAGATATTCCTGAATCTATGACGTTTATCATCATTTATTCATTATTATTGTATATGATGATAAACAGCAATTGCTGGTTGGTGGTTTCAAACATTTTATATGTTCCATAATATATGGAATAATATTTCCCATGGACTGATATTTTTCAAGATGGTAAAAACCACCAACCAGATTGATAAATACGTTGGCCTCATGGCACGTTGATGGCCTCAGGCCTCATCTCTCTTGGATAAGCCACAGCTGTAGCTTATCCAAAGTGGAAACCACATCTATATATAAGGATTTCCCAGCGAAAAAAAAAAAATGGGGGATTACTTGCCACCTTTGACTAGAAGGTAACATAGCCATTGAAATTCCCAGTAAATCACCACTGAAATCCCAGTAAATCGCAATAAAATCACCAGTGAGTCACCATGAAATCGCCATTTGTTGGGTTAAATCACCATTTTTGTTGCTTTATTCACCAGTAAATCACAACTAAATCACCATTTGTTTTTCTGGCCGTCGGCCTTTGAAAGTCCGCACGCCCCAGACCTTGGAAGAGCTCTGTGAGAGCAGAGCAGTTGAGACCGCGTGCGCTGTGTTGAGCAGTGGCTGCTGAAGCCCTGTTGGTTGAAGATTAGTTCGTAATTTAAATGGGATTTTAACCATGAAAATATAGGGATATGAGTGAATACAAGTGATAAAGTGATAAATGATGATTGGTTGATGATTAGTTCGGGGATTATACTACCCAAATCTACCAAATATATTGGGGATTACAATAATCCGATAGGGAATCCCTGTAAACCAACCAGAACAAGTGTCACTAATTCTTTCTTGGTAAATTATAACGACCGAACCCTGTTCTCCCGAACCCCGGAATCATGGTTAATAAGGGAAATCATCCCCAAATGGCCTTAATTCATGTTAATGAAATATTATAATTTACCCAGAATTATGGTAGACGTATCATCCTTAGATATTTCTCTGGTTTTGAGGTTGAAATATGTTGAAATATTCATTCATTTGGAAATTCAGGACCCTAAAAATCCATAAAAATCCTAAAATGGGAGGTACTTAATATGGGAAGTAGCTTCAATTTAGGTACCGGTAAATGGCCATTGATTCATGATTTTCAAGCATTTTGAGATGATGATCCCCAATGTGTTGGAGTTTGAGTGTGGCGCGCGACGATCAAAGCATGAGATTGTCGTTGACACATGGGATAGCTCGTATTTCATGTCTGAATCATTACCCTCTGGTAAACTAACATAACTATGGAAAATCACAATTTTCAATGGGAAATCCACTATAAATGGCCATTTTCAATAGCTATGTTAAATTACCAGAGAGTAGCTCCTGTCTTCTGCGGTATGGTGCCAACTCGCAGCACAGAGAACCATTGTGCTTGGCCTAAGATGTGTGAGTTTGTGAGGCCTGGACTCCAAGCTGTGTAGTCTACCAGCTCTTGCGTATGAGAGTGCAACAGTCACCAAGCACAAGCCGCTTTGAAGAAATCGGACTGGCGCCAAGACATTTTAGCAGCTCTCCAAGAAGGAGTTGAGCCAAGAGATGACCAAGCGCAGGCTGTGAATACAAAGCTCACTCGATTCCATTCATCTTTCAAACAAGAATTCGACACCAGTATTCTTGATGGAACTGCAGCACTCACAATCTGCAACTTCCATTTACAAGCTCTGAATATCAAATCCTTTGGAGAACATGGAGATGGTCTGCAGGAAATCAATCCTCAGGCATAGCGGAATGGTGAGAGGTATAGATGATGCGGCTTACCCAAATCCTTTGGTGATTGGAGAGGCTTTCTTATCAGCACGATGTGGCTTGGAGGCTGTGAACCTTGATGCCTCAAACATCATGTTGAAGTGTGATGGAGTGGATGAACTGGTGGCACTGGGAACATTTCTCGTTTTTATGTTTTTTTCCCTTGTGCCCTAGGGAGAGGTTGCAGTCAGGATGAATCATAGCCATCTATGATCATCCTCCATCTTTTTCATCATTCCCTCGATTTTTTGCGGCTCGAAAATCACCTCAGATTCTATATATATATATACTATATGTATCCCATCATGTTTAGATATTAATAATGCTAGCAGAGCAATAATAAACCACCATGAACCACCCATATTTTGATAGTGAAGAAACCATCCGTCGATTTTTCCATCTATGAGATGGTGGATCCTATTGCTGTACGAACAAAGATATTGAAAGTTGGAATGTTCCAGGTACTTAAAACTCAAAAGCTCTTGAAGATATTGATGGTCAAGGAAAAGCTCTTTTCATAAAAAATAAAAATAAAAAATCATTAAATCAGAATAAGTCCCATAGATATGATCTAGAGATTTGTTCCGCCGTAGCCAAAAAAAACCAGGCCGTTGTTCACAAAGCTCGACCCCAAGAGCGCCCGGGGGACCGAGGGATCGAACGTTCCCAGGTACCCAGCCGCACGCTTGGCTTCAGGCCTTGTGACCTCGTCCTGCGAGGCGGAACGCCCAACGCGAGCGCTGGCTGTGTCTACGAAGGAAAATGTCTAAAGCTGATGGTATAACCCATAGGATCCATGTCTGGTATATTTATATATGCTAACATTTGGGGTATATTGATGGTAAATGTTACCATATATAGCATACATGGATCCTATGGGTAATACTAAGGAAACTATGAGGAAACTATAACTAAGGATGTGTCAAATAACATGAAATAACTAGGTTTATAAGATTGTGGTATAATAATAAGGATATTATAACTAAGGACACGAAATAACTGCTAGGTGTATAACAAATTTCACTATGACTATGACTGGGTAGTAATTATCATGTAGAATAGTTAGTCAAAGTAGTAATTCTAAACCGCTTACTATGTCCCCATGATGGTGCAAGGTTGACAATTACCATGACCTACTATGAGTTATGGTGATTTTTACTGGAACATTTCATGGAAAATCACGGGATATATCGGAAAAACCATATGAGAAACTCTACTATGACTTATGGAGGTTGCTACCATAGTCACACTCATTAATAACCATTCATAATCATTTATAACTATTGGCTGTATTATATTTTGGGGTGAAAATCATCTATAAATGATGATTTAAGGGGAATAGAATGGGATGCAACTAACAGTATGATATTAATGTGGGAATTTACCCCGATCTCACCATTTTTTGGGGGGAACTTTATGATGATTTATGATTGACCAGTGGATTTCGAGGTACCCTCTGGTAATTTAACATAGCTATTGAAAATGGCCATTTATAGTGGATTTTCTCATTAAAAATGGTGGATCTTTCCATAGTTATGTTAGTTTACCAGAGGGTAACCTACTTTCATACAAACCCAACCGGGAGTTGAACACAAAACCAACGAAAAATAGGTAACCGATCCCAACAGGAGAATCACCTCAGCCAAAAATAAGGGCCCCCCTAATTGTAAGTTGGTTTATTACCCCATCCAACTTGATGTTCTGACTCGAATCCTCATGTTTGGTTAATGTTCTTACTTCATTCCCACGTTTTTGGCTAATTCATATTAATTCTGAATTAAAAACTGTGAAACTGAAAAATTGGCCAATGTTCTGAAAAATCATCTTCAATACCGATTTGTTTGCCAAGGTTCTTTCTCAAATCCCTCATTTTTGGTTGATCAAAAGCCTCATGTTTCGCCCCCGCGCCCAGCATCATTTGGCTTCGGAGCTGACCTTTGCAGCCCTTCGAGGGGCCCGGGCACTGGTTACGGATCTTTTTTCAGGAGGAAAACAGGCGGATTAGCAGAAAAAAAATGATTTTCATTGGAAAATGGAGGAAAATCACCGTTAATTATGACGGAATGGGATTTTAATCGGATTCTAATGGGAGTTAACCAGCCAAATGAGGATTTAACGATCAGAAAGGGTAAACATACAAAAAGGATGTGGAAAATATATCAATCGTCTTTTTCATTGTTATAATACTCAACAAATATGGGGAGAAATTCTGATGCAATCGGGATTTTTTTCCATCAATGATATGGCTGCACGACACCGCGGGTTGATGTTTATAGTGATTTCATGGGAATTTAAGCATCATTTATAGGGGTTTTATGTGGGGTTTCACCATGTGGATGTACGGGGATATAATTGACCCATGTTCCATGTTGGTCGATGATCTGATGATTAGTTCGGGGCTTCTACTGCCCTTTATATATTTGGGATTATAGCAATGACGGGAATCCCGTTCTCAACCAAGAAGTAGAAGTGACAGAGAGTTTTGAACACCGCGATAAAAACTAGCTAGCTAAAATTCTAATTGTTTATATATGGGAACAGATGTTCTGGGAAACAAACGGTTTACCACAAATAATATATAATTATATATATAATTATATATATATTGATATCAACCACCAAAACTATGGGGACAATTGGATATAACTTAATTAGTAAAAATATGTTGGATATTAAGGTAAAACCAACTGAGTCGTGTAGTGCATCTTAATGTTCTGCGATAAATAGGGCGACATACTCACCAGCTGTATATTCTGTTGGAATCTAACCAGCCAAAAAACCATGGCCAGTTGTTAATGGTGGCATAGTGGCATAGTATGTCAAAGGATTCTCTGGTTGGTGGTTGGAACGTGTTTTTTCCATTTTTCCCATTCAGTTGGGAATTTCATCATCCCAACTGACGAAGTCCATCATTTTTCAGAGGGGTAGGCTCAACCACCAACCAGTTGTTTTTCCTTGATTTGCCGAGTCAATGGTGTTTTCCCATAAAAACCCATTTGGGGAAGAATCATAGCCAACCATGGGGAGGTGTCATGGGGATATAAGGATACGCAGATATTTACCAGAAATTTGTCATTGTTTGATATGAAATGCGTTATTTACCCATAATGTGTTTGTTCAGAAATGTGGGTATTTACCGTATTTACCCGAAGTTATTGCAATTTTTGATAGGTAAAACCATTGGATTTCAGGTCGACAATTTCGTTCCAACAAATTGGATGGTTGACAACTTGGATGGTTGGCTGCTTCACTTCGCAATCTGATTGAAGAAATCACCCACTAGTTTACTACCGAAGAATCACGCAAATATATATATATTGTATGTATGTATAAATTATATATATACTGTATATGTGAGCTTTGTCGGGCCTGAACCTTTTAACCCATACCCAAACCTTTGTCCACTTGGATTCCTGAATCATCTCATGTGGTCGTGGTTATGCGGGTTCTAATGTTGACCGGTACCTTTCAAAACCATCCCCAATTGGGTTTTGACAGTCCATACATCGGTTACCCAGGGTTGATCTGAAGCATTCCCATGTGAGTTTTTTCGAGGCCAGGATGTGTTGCACGGATTTGCACGGCGGTGGAGCAGTGAGATAGTTTGATCAAGAATTATTATATATATATATACATAATATACAATATATAATACAATATATACATAATGATACAATAATATATATATATATGTGATACATTATATATGATATAATATGATTTAATATATTAAATTATTGATATATTATTGATATATTATTGATATATTATTGATATATTATTGATATACTATTGATATATTCTTGATATATTATTGACATATTATTGATATATTATTGATATATTATATGATATATATATAACATAACATAACATAACATAACATAATATACATAATGTATACATATATATACATACATATATATATATATACATATATATATACATATATATATACATATATATACATATATATACATATATATATATATATACATATATATATATATACATATATATATATATACGTGTATATATACAGTATATATATGTGTGTGTGTTCATGAAGGCATACAGTCATATTGCAGCAGCGATTCTGAAGGACTTCTTCAAGTTCGAGCCGGTGATCTCGACCGTCCCTGTGCAGGGAAGGTTTCCAGTCGATGTTCGTAGCGTTCCTCGGGCCAAGCAAGAGATCTTTTCTCACCAAAAACTTCACTATCTTCCAAGATCACATTCTTTTTGCCAGACCTACAGACCTACAGACCTAGATGGAAGACTATGACTAGCAGACAAGCTCTGGTCATCGGAGACGGAGACAAGACGGAGACGAGAAGATGTCGTCCTTGAGATCATTGTGACATGTCCAAGAAGATCTTAACGGGGCGGATTGACAGGATGGACCCAGAATTGATGGACGTTGGTGCGGCCCCCTTGATCACATGCTTTCGCAACGCCCAGTTCAGAACCGTGGTGGGTGACGGTTAGCTGTCGGGTTATACATGATGACTCTATACCTGCTGTTGAGCATGGGTATGATTGTAGCCCATGATGGAAATAATGATGTGGAAATTCTATCAACCAAGCTGACTTGGCCACTGCTCGCATGCGCCTTGACCGAAACGCCTTCGATCTACGACTGGTGAAGCTCTGGCGTTTACCGGTGGGATGTGGCGAAGACTCAGGTCAGGTGTACTCGCGGCCAGTCACCGGTTTTGGTCCTCATGATGTCATGGTTGGTTTTATGGCTCAACCACAAGCACCATCCCATGATGGGCCATGATGGGTGATATTTCCGCCGCCATCCCATGGTGATGTGGTGATTGCTTGTTGGGTTCTACATGGCAGTGGCTCAAACACATGAGTTGAATTTCTATGCCTTGGAAACATGTCATAAATCCTACTATGTGGAGCCCCCGTTGGATAGCTAAGTCGGTGCAAATAACTCCAATAACTATGGTTTAACTATGGTTTATGGTACTTATAACGATAGTTAATGGGGTTTATAAACCAACAAACATCACTGGGGGCCCATAAATCCTGGCGATTTCAGGGTAGCACCCAGATCTTCATGGGCCAAGGCGACAGCCGATCATTTGGATGGCTTGGTGCGACTGGAATTGGCGGAAGTACCTCGGGAGCGACGGAGCGACGAGGGTCATCATCCCATGTGACGAAAATTTCGGATCCCCCTATGACGACTAAGAAACCCCAAAAGCCCATGACTGATCCCAAAGTTCTTAGTGATTTTGAGCTTATTTAGGAATATTTAGGATATATCTGGATATCTGGATATCTTTTCTGCAGATCTGCCCACTTGTTGGCCTTGTTTTCAAGCACCATTTCTGGTGAAATCACCATCACCCATCATCACGTCCCATAGCTTAATCCCATAGCACTGATATCAGAGAACCCTCATAAGATACCCTCTGGTAAACTAACATAGCAATGGAAAATCACCATTTTTAATGGGAAAATCCACTATAAGTGGCCATTTTCAATAGCTATGTTAGTTTACCAGAGGGTATCCCAAATGAATAGGGCAAATACAAAGTCAGGGTGTCTAAAACTTGTGTAACTTTAGGGGGAAGTGATTTTTGGGGAACCATCGCAAAGATTGCTGGTAGATGATAGCAATCTGTTTGCTCCAGCTATTTGGTAGATTAATGGAGAAGTTCTGCATCATGGTCGCGTTTGCCGGCCTGAGCTCTTGTAAATTGCGAAACTCGGTGATCTTCACCCTTTACTGTCCCAATTTCCCTTGCTATCTGGGGTGTAGTTTCATGAGATCTCGCCTCTAAATGATCCATTCGCGGCAATGGGGAGTTGAAGGAAACTGCTACAAATCGGAGTTGTTCGGGACTGGATTGGTCATCGTTCCCAGTCACTTTTTTTCATCATTTTCTATAATTATAGCCCCAACCAAGGTAGAAAAGTCATCAAAGTCACTATGGCGTTGTTTGTACTCATGGGCTACCCCATTCCATCCTTCCATTGGTGATATTTGTTCCAATGAAATTAAGATTTTTGGTGGTATGCCTCATTTTCAGGCACGCCCAAATATCAATATTGTTTTACCATCTTATATATAATATACATATATATACGTATATCCAATGATATTCCCCTTGGATATCACCATTTAGTTCAATGATATTTCCAGTAAATCTGCAGCCAATAGTTATTAATATTAATGGTTTTAAATGATTATGAATGGCCATTAACGGCTATAACTTTGGTAACAACCCCCATAAATTCATAGTAGTGTTTCTCAAAAAATGGTTGTTGATAAATCCCGTGATATTTTTGCTCGTATAGAAATCACCAGAACTTATAGAGTTAGTAATTCGCAAACATGCGCCATCATTGGGACAGTGTAAAAGCTTTATAATTACTATGACTATACCATGACTACTATGGTTTTGGTGATTTTCATAGTATAAGACTGGTTATTTTCATGTTTATTCATCGTTATTGATGGCTATTACCCTCTGGTAAATTAACATAGACCCTGAAAATCACCAACTGTTAGAGGAAACTAATCTTCCAACCCCTATCTACCAGGGTCTATGTTAATTTACCAGAGGGTAATGGCTATATATGCTAACAACCCAACAAAGAAGTCGCGGCCGGCGTCTAGGCCGTGCGAGCCGTTGCTCAGAAGTGCGCCTTTTCGCCCTGCGAAGCAGTGCCGGGATCCTGGAGGATATGATCCAAAAATTCCTACTGTGGATGGGCCAACAAAATCCTGCCGTTGATAGATGGATATAGATGGTAAACATCCCATTATTTATGGGGTTTCAAGCATCTTTTTGGTGGTGGATTTCGCTGGCCCATCCACAGTAGGAAACTGATCTAACACTTGAAGATCCTCCATGGCTAGGTGGCTAGGTCTATTTCGTGCGTGGATTCTTGTCGATTTTGAAAATACACTCTCAATTTTGTGGATTAGACATGTGGGTTGTGGTTTCTGGAATGAATTCACTCAATAGTAGTGGAGAGAAGGAATGAAATCCGTGGGGAGTGTTCAATGCTTCCGGAAAAATTCTTGTGGATTGTTGATTACTTATCAGACTCATCAGCACATGGGGTTTAACTTGGATAAATATTGGATAACTTAGCTAAACGAGTGAAAATGGTGTCAAGACTGTCAATACTCTTCAGTGGTGGGATGTTGTGGGAAGAATACCTTGATATGCCGGTGATCGGGGTAAAACATCCACTTCTGGGAGCACAACTGTTGTGGATTCTTGATTACCCTCCAATCAAACGTGGCAAACATAACTGGTTGGTGGTTTGGAACCTGGCTTTTATGACTTTCCATATATTGGGAACAATCATCCCAACTGACTTTCATATTTTTCAGAGGGGTTGGTATACCACCAACCAGATAAAAATCCCCAACAGAAATGGAGGTGTTTTTACAGGAAAATATACCACCGCACCACGGGGCGACGCCTGCGAGGTCTGTAAACCGCCATGATCTGCAGCGGGCCTTGGAAGAGGCCGATGGCTCGATGAAACCATGGGAAAACCATGGGAAAACCATGGGGAAACCATGGGGTTTCCCCATCCGGATGATACCCTCTGGTTATGACATTCACAGTTCGCCATGGTCAAGCCATGGCCCTAATCGAAATAGATGGTTTACCTACTAATAGCATGGTGATTTTCCATGGCTATGTTGAATAACCAGAGGGTATTTGAAATGATGCCAGAAAAAAAGACCTTCGCTGCTCACAGAATCCCCCATGTGTTTGCCAGGGTTCTGTCACAGTTCTGTCATCCAAATCCACAGAGATTCCCTGCATCTTTCCATCATTTTTAGCGCTCCATGATGTCGCATTTTTCCCACGACGTACAGTACCCTATATTGAATCAAAATCTGAGATATGATGTTATATGTGTTCCGTCAGATTACATCATTACAGAAGGATATGTATATATATATATATATGCCACCCCCTGAAACAATACGTATAAAGGTGTTATATTTTATTTTCTTCCATCGTATTACATCATTACAGAAGGATATATATCTGCCACCCGCTCAAACACTACGTATAAAGGTCTTCGAATGGGTGTATTCTATCTTATCCAAAATACAAGGTGTGCAAAAGGACCGCTTTCTACGAGAGAATCTAGGATCCGGGAGAACCAGAAACTTACGTCAAGAACCCTTCCACGACTTCGTGGGGGTCTCTTGAAAACTCCAGTCGTTTTACCCGAAAAAACATAGGCTCCGGGCAAACCTCCGGATCTGTGCGAAATGATGATTAGATTTATATGAAGATGGTGGTTTGTGGGAAATGTGATGGATTTTCCCAGATGTTCGCTTGCTTTTTGACTCTGGGAAAGCTCCAATAAAATTGTGGATTAAACAGGATTTACGAAGTGTCTATGGGCAAAAATTTAGATCAGTGACTTAATGGTCAATCAGAAAATGATCATATATCCTCCGGAACCATGGCATTGTTGTAGGATGACTTGGGGCTGATGAGTTTAGATGAATACATGTTCCGTAGAATTCGGTGGATACTCCTGGGATATTAAGCAACAAAAAATTGGGAAGTAAAAACCAACCACAACATGGATAATTATAATGGGATATCAGTAGTGGGATAGGTTAGACAGGTAGGGTCAAAATATGTCAAAATCAAAAAAAATAGAACCACCAATATATAACCACCAGGGAGGTGAAGTGAGTTTCAATATCAGACATGTACCCTCTGGTAAACTAACATAGCTATGGAAAATCACCATTTTCAATGGGAAAATCCACTATAAATCACCATTTTCAATCGCAAACTGTTGACATCACCAGAGGGTAGGCTTCAAGATTTTCTCGATCCTTTCGTCGCTTCCTGTGTTATGTCTTCGCCTCGGCCTCTGTTGTAAGTTGTGTGGGTGAAATCTTAACGTTTCTGGCATCAAAACTCCGGATTTCAATGGGATTTCAATGGGTCAAATATGGTCAAAAAATATCTGAAGATCTCCAAAATTCTGAGATAAAATCTGGGTAAATTATAACGACCTCACTGTTCTCCCTCACTGGAATCATGGTTAGTAAGGGGAATCATCCCCAAATAGCCTTAATTCAGGTTGGTGAATTATTGGATTTACCCAGATAAAATCAATAGTAAATCAACATAAATCCATATCTGGTTGGTGGTTTCAATCATTTTTATTTTCCAGAATGTATGGGATGTCATCCTTCTCATTGACGAACTCATATTTTTCGAGATGGCTAAACCCACCAACCAGATGTAAATCATGATATATAAATCAACATAAATCCATATAATTCCAATATAAATCCATATAAATCCAATACAAAAATCCATATAAATCCACATAAATCCCCCAAATTTCTAGGTCAAATCCGTGAAATCCCCATGTTGTCCGCCGATGCCCTGGGCTGCTGGAGGCCTTTGCTCGCGGCGTGGAGGAGACCTCCGGCGCTTCGTTGCGCCTGAGAGAAGCCTTGGGGACCTTAGAGGTGCCTGCCATGGCAGCCATGGGATCATGGAAAAAAGCCGTGGTTTTTTCATGGTGAATAACCACTGTTAATAACCATGGTTAATAACGTCAACCCCGGCTAAGAAAGTGATTAATTAATGATGGTTATAACTGGTGATGTCTATGGGATTATATATATATATATCCCAAGAATCTGGGTAAATTATAACGACCTCACTGTTCTCCCTCACTGGAATCGTGGTTAGTAAGGGGAATTATCCCAAAATGGCCTTAATTCAGGTTGGTGAAATAGTATAATTTAACCAGATGGTTAACAATGATGGTTAATGATGGTTAATGATGGTTAATAATGATTAATGATAAATTTAATAGTTCAGTTACTGTAATATGATTAACCATGATTTTACTATAGTAATGGTTAATATAGTAACCATGGTTAATGATGGTTAATAATGGTGAATAATGGTGAATCACAATGGTATAATATGGTTAATATGGTGGTTAATGATGGTTAATGATGATCTTATTAATATGGTTAACCATGATTAATGATATAGTGATTATAGTCTAGTGATTAATATCACTAAATCATTGGTTAATAATGATTAGTAATGTTTTTGTGGTTAATAATGGTGAATAACCACTGCTGATAACCATGCTTATTATATGTTATTATAATAATGGTTAATATAGTAACCATGCTTAAGAATGATGGTTAATAAATTTTAATAATGGTGAGTAATAATGGTTTAATATGGTTAATATACTGTAGCGGTTAATGATGATATAATAGTTAATATGATTAGCCATGATCTTATTTTTCTATGGTTAACCATGATTAATGATATATTGATTAATAAAAAGTGATTAATATTATGAAAAATCATTTGGTTAATAATGATTAATGATGGTTTTTGTTGTTAATAATGGTTAATAACCACTGTTAATACCCATGGTTATTATAATAATGTTTAATGTAGTAACCATTGTTAATAATGATGGTTTGTAATGGTTAATAATGGTTAATAATATCGTGGTTCCTAGGTCATAGGGGTACCCCCAGTTATCATCCATTTTGAAAACTATCTATAAATATCCACAAATATCCATAAATGATAGAGATCTATAGATTCAACAGAGCATTTATTTCACACATAACGTGTGGGTTGTTACCATAGTCATAACATGTTATAACCATTTTTTTTACCAATGGCTGAAAAAATCGTTTGGGAACAACCATGGAAGCCATGGTTGTTCCGATTTTCATTGAGGCGATGGAGAAAAAACTTTGTCGGAATGGACATTGACCTGGCATGACCTGGTGCCATTGCGAGAAACCATGGACATTCGGATGGAAATAGGCTATCCTATGCTATCCTTAGATTTTCTGAAGGTGCCGACTTTCCCGAATATCCACTATGAATCTATGGGGAATCCTTCAGAAAGTAGCTTTAAAAAATTATGGCAGTTCAACATCCAATCGCTACTTCGATGTTTCTGAACGGAACACGCCTGGCAATACAGGAGATATACCCTCTGGTTATGACTAACCTAGCCATGGTATAGATGGCCCATAGAAATAGATGGTTTACCTATTAATAGCATGGTGATTTTCCATGGCTGTGTTAAATAACCAGATGGTAAATGATATAAATGGTGGATTTTCCAGCAAGTCATATTACCAGAGGGTCTCTCATCTCATGTTTTTCTAGTCCCTGTATGGTTGGGGCACTGCATGGTTTTACGTCCACATTTATATCCCAATATGGCTATGGATCAATGCCTATTAATAGCATTTTTAGGGGGTTATTCACATCCATAAATCCCAGCTATTTTGATGTGAACTACAGGGGTACTATTGGTTTTGATGTCCATCCCCATATCTATTTGTTTACTATTGCTTTATTGTAGAAATGGGATGATTTATGATGATTTATATACTATTCAATGGATTGGTTTATATACTATTCAATGGATAGGGTTGACCCATCCCCATATCCCAAGATGTTTTTCAGGCTCCTCAGCTATCTCCAAAACTGATTTCGACTCGTCAGGCAACGCAACATCTCCAAGATGGGGCGGGGGAACTTGGGGCCGCAAGTTGGGTTTTTTTTTCGAATTTCGGAGGCTAAAAGATTCGATCCATTGAAACACCACAAACCATGGCTGATCATTGATACACATATATAATATATAATATATTATATAATATATATTATATAATATATATTGTTTTCAAAACCATCACAGTTTCTGGTTACAGCATGTTGAAAGAAAAACCTATTCCACATTTTTTTGTGGATGTCAAGTCCTTGAGTAGTGAAGATTCGATGGTTCAGCTTTGCCATCCCTTGCCCATTTTCGAGGTCATGGCGTGAGTGAGGATGCAGGTGCTGGGTTGCCTTTTAGCCGTCGATTTTGCTAAGAAAGGCTACCGATGAAATATGATGAAATGCTCTTGGTTGAGTGGGGAATCCGCCCTCCAAAACCTGGAGTTTTGGTGTCCCCAAGGGTTTCCCCAAAGGTTTCCCCAAGGGAACTCCAGGGGAACCCTTGCGAATGTGTGTTCCACGTTTGTTGTTTGGTTTCCCCAAGGGTTTCCCGAGTCGAGCAAGTCGATATCGATGTCAATGAGTCTCAAGTCAATCTACTGGACAGGTTTCGAGAGTCTCCAATTGATCGATCCTTTGGCATATTAAATATGACTAAATAGCAGTAACATACAGTAGCCACCATGTACTCACCCAAGAGTTATTCCATTAAGATGGGACAAGTTTGTTCATAACCGTTTAATCCATCAGTTGTTTGTTTTCAGAAAGATTATCAACTATAAGATATGTTCAATTTTGTAAAGCCCATGAAGATCCATGGTTCATCCATGAACATCCATGAACTAGTTCCATATATCGGGGCAAATTATAACGACCGAACCAGTTCTCCCGAACCCTGGAATCATGGTTTATTTTAGGGGAATCATCTCAAAAAGGCCCAACATTTCAGGTTCGTGAATTATAATAATTTGCCCATTATCAAATAAAATAGCAGTTTTGAATAGTTTTGATATGTTTAAAGAAGGGGAAATGATGAACTGGTTCCATATATCTATCATAAACCTTGCTTATCTTCGCCGAACTTTCGCACAGGTTTTCTTAGGCGCCAGATACAGGGGCGCCGCCTTTGTGCCCAAGGCTCGGAGAAGTGATGGTCATCACTTGGGGTGGTTGACTAATGGATACCTGGTTGGTGGTTTGGAACATGGCTTCTATGACTTCCCATATATTGGGAAGAATCATCCCAACTGAATTTCATATTTTTCAGAGGGGTTGAAACCACCAACCAGATACTCATGGGCATATGTCATAGTTCACTAAGGCAAATTAGTTAAAGTTCCCAATAGAATATATATATATATATACATGCAATAGATGTAGCTATGAAAATATTTTTTTAGTGATCACTGTAAAAGATACCTAAAAAGAGATATTAACATATAGAGATAAATGAGGTATCGAGCTAGTTGTTTCAGGGTTAGTATGTTTCGTGGAATTGAATGGTTTTCATGGAATTCCATGAATCATATTACACGGATTTGTTTATGGTAAACCATTACATTAGTATTATCTGCTTGGTGGTTTGGAACATGGTTTTTATTTTCCATTTCATATATGGGATATTTTGTTCGTTGACGAACTCATAATTTTCAAGATGGTTAAACCACCGACCAGATATGTACATGCTTGGGTTGATATGGGAACTTTGCTTTATCCGAATCGACCAACTTAGTAATGCTTCGCCTATAGTAACCGCTCGCAAAGCATAGAACGGTAAGCTACCGTCCAAGAGGATTGTATTGCTCTTTTTCTGAATGTTTCTCGCTATAAAATGAGCAAGAATCAGATGACTGGTTGGTGGTTTGGAACATTTTTCCTTCCCATATATTGGGAATAATCATCCCAAGTGACTTTCATATTTTTCAGAGGTATACCACCAACCAGATGATCATTGACCATCATTAACCATATCATAACCATTAATATTAACCATTATCAACAGTATATTAACCATATTTTTCAGATGGTCAACAGTGAAATCTTGGAGGTAAATCCAGCCAAATCTCGGGCCGCCAAAACAAATCTGGGTAAATCCAGCAGAAGTGTTGGAGAAGTGTTGCTGCTGGGTTAAAGCAGCAGGGTTGAACTAGCAAGAATGTTGTGGTCTTAGCCAGCAAAACATCAAAATATCATGGAATATATATATATATATATAATAAAATGTATAGTCATCAACAATTTGGTGGCCAAGTGAATAACTTGATAGATAGTAGTTGACAAGCAGAAATTGGATCAAAATGGAATCCGGCCAATTAAAACGGACATTTCACCACTGAAATTTTGGGATGTCCACATGTGTTGCGCCAATACCTATTGCTGACCTTGATTATGTCGGTTATTCAATAGACATTATCAATATGTGGCATATTAACTATGGCTGGCTACCCATAACTATCTATTGGGTAACCATAGTTAATTCACATGTTGGTTATGTTCCCATGTCTTGGGTAGAATTATGCCAAACTTTGAACCATACACAACCGTGGTCAAGTTGGGGGGAAGCCCTTTGGTGAAGGAGTTGCCATTTTGATGGCCTGTTTTGAGGAAAATGAATGAACATGATATCTAAGTCAAAGCAAAGATAAACTTTGAAGGGGTATTTTTGAGGTTGGTTCCTTTAATGATGAATGATTCAAGCACTCCAAGACATCGACTGGTTTGCAACCATGAAATCTATGTCCATCATGAAGTCATGGTTACCTTGAAGTGAGTGGGTAAAAATCCCAACCATCTGCATCAACCTACGGTCCAGGCACACCAATTGCTGTGTTTCCCAAGGGCAGCGGCACCTAGGACACCCGGATGGACAACCCACGAAGACATATTTGGGGGCAGATAAATTGGGGTGGTACCATTTTAGTAGCAAATTATCATTGTTTAGGGTGACCCCGGCTGATTATAACCAGATTCATTCATCCAGGTTTGACAATTTGACATTAGTAATTTCATGTAATTTCACTGGTAAGTTGGTCATAACAAGATTAGGCTTGTTCTAGCCTGAATCCATGAAAATCGTGTGGATATGTCATGATTGTCATCATGAGGAAAAAAAAAATGCCCCTGCAACATCCAACAATATAGGCCCGGGGTGTCTAAAACTGGGGTATACCAATGAGCAGCACGTCCGTATGAAACATTAATCTGGTGGATATGTCAAAAGTGCACTAGGAGCAATCGTATCATGATGTTGGAAGGTGTCAAGTGATATCAAGTTGTACCAATTGCCGCCAGTCCTTCTACTTGACGCTGGTTGTATGTACTTCATTGGCTTTGCTTGTCACCCTTTAAAGAGAGGACACCTTGTATATCGTAGTTGACTCAGGAATTGTTCACTATTTTCTGCCACAAGTATATACTAACCATTACAACCAGTGCTATAAATACATACTAACCAAATCTAACCAAATCTAACCAACTATTTTTTTTTTTTCGGGTACTCATATTTCTCAGAGTGGTCATGTGAGAAGTGAAAAAACCTCTAACTAGAAAGGTTGATGCAAGCCATGTCGAGTTGTTTGACTTTTTTGGATGATTTATTGGGGGGTTCACATTTCTAAAAATGGGGGTGACCAAGAGCCAAAAAATGTGGGTTTTAAATGGGGGAAATCTCCTCAGTCCTCCATTAATGATGAGATTTTCCCTTTTTTCAACCAGCTATTGGGCTACTTGGTGGCGAACTACCCACGAATCGTAAGTGGGTTATTTCACCCCAGTGATTGATGTGGATTAACCCTACTTATCCATACTTATCCCATTTATAACTGGGGTTATAACCCACTTACTAAGTGGGATGAGCCACCAAGTAGCCCCCTGACTATGGAAAGCCTCACGCCAAATCAGCAGGATATGCAGGATACGTTGAGCGCGCTGCGTCCTCCGAGCCGACTGACAGATTGGCAGATGGGACGAAGTGCGACCTCGTTTCGTGACTTCTGGTGCTGCGGTCAGCTTGAAATCACATCTTTAGATGGTGATGATTTGGCTTACCTTCCATAGTACGGATCATTGGAATATCATTGGGATATTATTTAATATATATATATAATACATATATATATACATGTATACATATATATATATTGATATTTATTTTTATTTATTTATGTGTTTATATTATGTTTATACTTCTGGCCGATTTTCCAGGAAATCATCCCCAACTGACTGGGTAGTTTCACTAATCCTCAATAGTTGTTTGCTATAGAAAATCATCAAACCAGCAAAAGATAACGCTTTTTTAGGGACTCTCAAAGATTGACCCATAGCCACATGGTTGCGTATTGCTTCATACTCGCAAAATGAGATATGGTTTCGTCTGAAGAATAGGGGAACTCGAAATCTCTGGCGTATTCATCATTTTCCCCATACCCTCTGGTAATTTAACATAGCTATTGAAAATGAACCATTGATAGTTGATTTTCCCATTAAAAATGGTGATTTTCCATAGTTATGTTAGTTTACCAGAGGGTATTCATCATTTTCCCCATAGATCCGGTGGTGTTGACCACTTTTAAGACAAACCCATAGCACCTCATGTTTTTTTTGCGAAACCATGATCAGGTGTAGCAAGTGAAACCTTGATTTGGTGGCTTAGAATGAAATCTTATATGTCATATGAAAATAAGCAAAAATCTATGGATGATCAATGGATCATATATAATCATATATACATAATTATAAATATACAATATATACACGGAATTATGGGGTCCGAAGTCATGGGGGTACTCCCAATTGTCATCCGTTTAGATCGGATGTCATTTATTTATTTATTCATATACAGTATATATATATATACAGTAGGGGTACCTTGTATGTATGATAAGATATTAGATACATATATATATATATACATGATATTATCTTCACGATATTCCTGGGACCTGCTTGATCTTGACCTGCTTGATCTTGGTGATATCTTGCTGAAAATTCGGCTGACCTTGGTGAAAACTGTGACCAGCTTCGGTGAATGGTTGGTGAATGGATTGCAGGGATTGCATTGTCTTTCCATAAATTGTTCTGCATTATCTGCAGAGGAATAGTTGACACGCTACTATTTTACAAAATGGGCTTCGACATTTACCCACCAGTAAATTAACATAGACCCTGGCAGTTGTCGGGGTATTAGTTTCCATTAAAAATTGGTGACTTTCAGGGTCTATGTTAATTTACCAGAGGGTAGGCAAGAAAATTATTGGTATTTTGCAGTGAAGAAAAACTCTCCGCGAAAATCTTCGGAATGGCAGGTGGAAGTTCAGCACTAGATTCAGAAGATTGGATCTACATCTAGTAGCAACCTCGGATTTTGCTAAACCATGGTTTATGAAAATTAGGGGGTACTCCCCATATGGTCATTTCATCTGATACTTAAATGGTATCCCCCCAATGAAACAACCGTAAACGGGGTTTATTAATCCAGGGTTGACATTAGTAGCAACCTCGAAACAACCTCACCCTGAGTGGTTTTTCGACATGACCATGATATTTCTGCAGCGAGGCTGATCAATCAGAATGAGCTTTTGCAGGATGGAACGCCAGAAAAATCTTCGGAAACAAATTTGTTGGGCCGACTGGTTGGTGGTTTGGAACATGAATGGATTATGACTTTCCCATCATATTGGGAAGAGATTTTCCCCAACGGACGAAGTCCATCATTTTTCAGAGGGGTAGGTCAACCACCAACCAGTGATGGAATTATGATGGATATATCATGGTTTATGACATTACTTGGTAATAATCCATAATATATATATATA
>Ga0126342_10006355_pt1 | contig 20924 bp, 15 predicted proteins | sample Cyp1metagenome_FD_92528 | JGI IMG/M metagenome (GOLD analysis project Ga0126342, IMG submission 92528) | Coral microbial communities from Lord Howe Island, Old Settlement Bay, Australia - Cyphastrea 1 metagenome | ecosystem: Host-associated > Invertebrates > Cnidaria > Coral ...
AGTCAGAAATGCTGCAAAGACCTAGCAAATACGACGCTGGACCTCAGAAATGCTGCCAATAGCTTGCAAATAGAAGGGAATTGGGGCTACTACCTGGGGACCCAACCCATGGGGGGGGGGGGTTGGAGAGACGGAGGACGGGACCATATATACACATTATATATTACAAATTATATATGTTGTATATAATTCATGCCTTGATTACTGTTCATATATCCAGGACAATATTGGTATATATTCAATATGATTCAAAATTGTGAAACCCCCAAAATGGATGCTCAAATACTAAAAAAATGCATAAATGTCCCGGCCAGAGCTATATCATACAATATCAACCGACGTTGCGCAGAGGCGAGACGAGAAGGCCAAGCAGCCTTCCTGGTGAAATCTGATTTGAAGGAAGATCAGTCAAAGCCTCACGGCATCGGTCCAGTGCCTGCCGGAACAGCGACACTTGGTAGCAAATAGAATGCATTACAAGTACCACAGAGAAGTTTTAAACAGCGCCAGGAAGTTTGGAATTTAAGTTGCTAAAGTTTGTAAATTGCCCCAATGATTGCTCTCTCTCTCTCTGTTTTAGTTGAGACTTCTCACTGATTTCCCTTTTTTGATGTCTCTACACCTTTTTCCAAGTCTTTGACCAAGTTTGAAGGACTCCCTTCCCATATGGCTATGGATCAATACCTATTAATACCATTTTTAGTGGGATGAACATCCATTTACCAGCTATTTTGATGTTCACCAGGGGTACAAGGTTTTGACACACTGCCATATGATATCAATATGATCTATATGGTGGCTTCCACCTGAGCATTGCTGGGCTGGTGCTGGTACTCCAAGGCCATTCCTTTCAGAGTGCAGACATAGGTCGCAGGTGCGCCAGGGCTGCTGGTGCTGGGTGCTGCCAGGGCTGATTCTGGGCATGTGCAACGTGAAACTTCTATGGCTTCTATGGTGTATAAGATGATTGCTTCCTGTCATCCACTACTCTATCATCTACCATCCAATTTTTGTTATCCAATATCAGTATCATATAAGTATCAGGCATTATCATCATCATTACATTATCATTTATTTCATCCATTATTATCATGTGCAAAAAATGTTGCCACTGATTTTGCTGCAGATTTTGCTGCAGATTTTGACAAACCTGCAGGGCCCATTGAGCTGCAGCGATAAAATGGCACAGTGGTCAGCGTTGGGCCTTGGCAACTTGGAACTTTCGGGCGGACTACGTCCCTTGCACTTGGCCACTTGCACGGTGGGATACGGTGGGGGAAAGGATGAAGATCTTGGGTCATTGATGGGAATGCAACATGTGTTTTTTTAACATGTGATAAGAGATGTAAATTAAGATATAAGATGATAAATGTATAAACTAACATTCTTGGGCGATCCATTTTTTGTTGCAGATCTTTACAGATTCTTGCAGATTCTTACAGATGTTTACAGTGGAATGAACTGGAATTCATTTCTTGAATCCAGATAGAACAAAGGCTGGTGTAAATCTGATCATGCAAATTCATTCTCAAATTCATTCTCAAATGTTTATTCAGTCCTTAGAGTCCTTATATTCTTCAGGTTTTCTGAGGGAATTGTCATGAATTGTCCATTCGATAGATTCGAATCATCTGGTGAAGGCAGAAATCTCAGCGGATCGCCAGGTGGGGCGCAAGTTCAGTTGGCCTCACGCAGCGAGAGCTCTTTGTTGTCGACTCCAAGATTTTGATCGCAGCCATGTGGAGGACTCGACTGGTGCCACGATGTTGCGGCAAATTGTGGCAACCACTTAGAATCAGTTTGAATATCTTGGAATCCCCCAACTAACTGGACTTCCCCTGTTCTGTAGTTTCGCGACTCCGAGATACGTAAGTACAGGACGGCAATGCAAGATGAAAATTGTGAAACCTGGGTAAAATCTGACTGACAGCAGGAGCTTCCGGAGGGCTACGGCATTCAGCATTTGGACCTGTTGCTTCGGAGACAATTTATTGGTTGTCAACTTTGGGTAGAAACCGTAGGCTTGCAGCTGAATTTGTGAAGCTGAAAAGAAAGCTGCAAAGAGAGAGAGGGAGAGATCTCAAGTGCAAACTTGGAGCAATGCTAAGCACTTGGAAACAAAATGTCATCCTCTTGACTTTACAATTTCAGCCACTGCAAAAGCATGACTAGCAAGATTTTTACGATTCTCCAGTCTACCAATATTTTCAGCTCCAAAGTAGACCACAACTGTGGGATGTTGTATGATGTTGGAGTCATCCTTAGGTATCTCCACAGCTGAGGCTTGGCTGCAGCGTGAAGCTGGATGATGGCGTCTATGAGGACTTTGCCTACGAAAAAAATCCTTTGCTACTGAAGTCCTGAGCACACTGCCCGAGGATGGAGCAGGAGCAGACTTCTCTGAACATCGCTGCCTGGTTTGGACCAGAGGAGACGAGGCAACTGGACCACGCCGATCTGGTTGATCCATTAGAATTCAGTACAGAAAAATGCTTGCAACAAATACTGTGTATAGCAATCATATGCAATCATATTGCATGATGCATGTATAGATACATGTATATATATATATATTATAATAATATAATATATGATTATATATGCATATAATATACAGTACAATATGATATTCTACAATCTTGTGGTACATGACAATTTGGGTCATGATCTTGGAGTTTACAAAACCCGCAGCCGTTTTGAGCACAGGTGGCTGAGATATTGGACGGACGTTCCGGACTTGTGGCAGCTGCTTGTCCAATGCTTGTTGTTATGGTTGCTTTGATGGTGGTGATTGTGATCATAGTTATACAATGTTATACAATTATCAGGTCTTGCTGAATGCAGGAGCTGGATGAAACTAGGACAACAACAGTCACGGGCATGATTCATGATGATTTCACTTATCTACTCAGAAAGGATGATGCTTCTTAAGAAGATAAAGAACAATTGGAAGCTGATGACGTCATGATTGTGGTCATGATCATGGTGCCAATGGTGATGAGTGCTGATGAGGAGGAGTCAGATTCCACTGATGATGTTGATGATGTATCTTTTTCAAGTGATGACAACTGCGTTCAGATATGTTCCCAGACACACTGCTGATGATATGATATATATAATATATATGCAGTATTGATGTTGTAGGATTCTTTGCTCTCTACCTGACGTCTCAGTTAAAACACATTCAGGACACGGCTGCGACATCCAGCATTTCCCCCAAAAGCTTGGCTGAACTGAGCAGAAAGTGGCAACAGTTCTTGCCCAGCGAGGCGGGATGTGGTGACTCCTGTGGTCCTGGCAATGTGAAACCCAAGCTGGTTATGACTAACAGTTTGCCATGGGAAATGGCCCAGAGAAATCGTGGATTTTCCCATGAAACATGGTGATTTTCCATAGCTTTTTGTATGTTTACCAGAGGGTAAGCAAGTCTGCCAGAATCACTATTTAATAACCATTAAAAACGGGGCTAGTCATCCAATGGTTCAGGATGGGATTTATAATAACCATTATGTTTGGATCCTTATTATGGATGGGATGACCATCAATCATATCTTGCACTTGAGAATACTTGAGAGCTCCCTTCAAAACTGCATAGATCGATACACGACGCGCTGACACGCAGTGCTCCAAGATGCTTTCGCAGTGTTGCAGGTGGTGGCAACCCGCCAGGAAGCCTACAGAGAAGCCAAGAGCTTTGGCAAAAAGCCCTGGAAATTCTGCAAGATGCGTAAACAAAATGGGGTGGACTGCCGGAAGGTCCCCCAATCTTCCCTCCTTCCCACAATAAACACTAAAATTACAGGCATCGCCGGCATTGCTCAGATTTTGTGCAAGTATATACAGCCATTCCAACACATTTGATAGCTTCAAGGAATGTCATGTTTTAGTTGATATTCAAAGTGTGTCGAAGCTTCCTGGCTCTAAGGACGCTGTTGAGGCGCTATGTTGATGAGCGCTGTTCTGCGAGTGGAGGAAAAAGAAGACGACATGTCTCAAACGCTGACAGGGAACTCCTGAGGGAAGCCTCTTCCTTGCTGGTGATCTCAGCTGATATTCCTACTCGTGGTTTGCGTTAGATTTTAATTGTGTAAAACAAAGTTAATGGCTGCCTTAAGGGCCTTTTACAAACATGCATTAAGCTTGCCTTGTGACATTTTTGCCCACCAGCATCATGTGTTGCAGGGGCATTTCAGCTAACCATTGCCTTCATCCCGAATTCACTTAATATCACTGAAAGAGAACTGAGTTCTGTGCCTTCCCATGCCTTCCCCCATGCCCATTCTTCTCGATCCTCGGGACTTGCACCAAAAATAGCCCCCGAATGTTCGAAAAAGGCCTCGAGTCTAGCTGCCTCGCTTAGGTCCGGTTGCTGGTGTCGAAGAATCGGCTTACAGTACTGCCGGCACATCTGGGGCAGTCCCTCATCCCAGAGGGACGGATCTGGAGACTCTGACACAATTACAGCAACATTTATTGGGATTTAATGGGATTTAATAGGGATTTATATATATATTATATAATTATAACCATTATAAATGGTATATCATATCTGGTTGGTGGTGACTGGAACCATGGAATTTGATTAGACTTTCCAGAAACAGTTGGGAATGTAATAATCCCAACTGACGAACTCTAATATTTTTCAGAGGGGTATAGGTATACCACCAACCAGCTATAGATCATTATTGTGACTGTTTGTATTGTTTGTGCTGTTTCGACCATTTTCGGATGCAATCAAAAAATGGAAGTTCATGGAAGTTCCACCAAACCTTTTTTTCCGTTTGCTGGATGCAATACACCGGCAGGAATTGTGAGCCGAGAGTCAAAGTCACCGCAGGGGTATTCAAGTACCCCGTGTGTTTGCCAACTGTCTTGCAGGTTGTCAAAGCTTCAGCACTTGGATGCAGCAGAGAACTCCATGTCACTCCTGCTCAAAATTGCTTCGATGTGATTGGGTTTGTCTGAAAATAGGGTTAATCTTCCCAATGAAATAGCCATTTAATATAGGGGGATAATGATCAGCAAAACCATTGGGTAAATGGGGTACACTATGGAAAATCACCATTTTTCATGGGAAAACTATGGAAAGATCCACCATTTTATATTTTTAGTGGGAAAACTATGGAAAATCACCTGTGATTGTCAAATTGGTGCAAGCCAAATAGCCTGGATCATGGCATCAACATGTCTCAGTGCCTCGGCCAGAACGTGTGTCCCAGAAGCGATCATCGCCTGCCCGTGAACCGTGCATGTTGAAAACCATTGAAAACCTCCATCGAATTCCATCGGAAATCTTGTTTCGGGAGACTTCGGGAGGGTGTTTGGAATTGTTTGGAAGCATGTTGGAGACTGATTTGTTTCCAGAACTCTGATTTCTTGCAAGGCAGAGCCAGGCAGAGGTTTCTGTGTCAAAAACTCAAAAAACATCGATGAGAGAGGTTCTTGTTCAACTCATTAACTCATGGGTAGTTGTGCGTAACAAGATCAGCACATTGCGTCAGCATAAGCTTGCTATCAGCAGTTCTTGTATCAGTTCGGCCAGGAGCCTCAACGAATTGTGGCTCAAGGGCAATCCCATAGAGCGGCTGCATCTTCAGGTAGCCAGCTGTCAGAGATGGTAAAAAAAGGAAGGAACACATCAATTTTGGCGATGTTGAGGTATAGCCGGTATAGCCAAGGTATGATATTCCCAACGGTTCGGCTTTTTGAGCATCTGATAGCATCGTTTTTCATCCTGGAGGCCATGCCTGGCTTTGAAGACTTCCTTGAGCGAAGGAAACAACGGCTGGATGCGAGGCCTGGTTTCTGTCACATGTCTGTCAGATCTGTCAGAGCAGTGTACAGCTGGTGGACACAGCTGGCCTTGGACGGGGGCCTTGCAGGATCGGATCCAACGTGGTGGGACGAGTCGACCTGAGCGTTTGTGGTTTGGACTGAGCAACAGTGCTGGCTGTGGCCAAACTTGGGGTGCGTGAGAAGCGCCAGGGGTGTATAACTGGGATGTTTTGTGATGTTTTTTTTTTTTGTGTGTGTGTCCAAGGTACAGGTGATGATAAAGCAATGTTTTATGCAAGTACTTCTGTGGCTCATATTCCATCATATTCCTACGCACCCTTTTAATTGACGATTCACCCTTTGAAGGAAGGACCTTTTGACTGATTTGACTAGTTGACATTTGTACAGGGGCTGAAGACAGCCAAGTCTTGTTCAACTAGTTGAGAGTAGAATCTCTCAATGAAAACCTGAGATTCAACAGTCTGCTAAAGAGGCGCATGATGCAACATGCATTGGCACTTGATACTGGGTACAGCAAGGTGAACATCGCTTGATTGCCTCATTGGTCCATGTGAAAACTGGTTTGCTTGCCTCGTTGTGCGGTTTTGGCTCGTCAAAGATTGGAGTCGCTTTCCGACCACATGTTTTGCATGGTCATACTGAGCAGAGACAGACACCAGAAACTCATCCTTACTCATACTCCACTAGTGCATCAAGTATTTGGTAGCTTGATCATAGAACCACCAAGTGCATGTAAGCTTTCTGCAGTTCTGAAGTGTAATTGCGGCAGGTGATTCTACTTTGGGGTAGACGTTTGGAGATTAAGTTATTCGAACAATATGATTTGTGGATGTGAACAAACAATGAGGGATAATGGCAAGGTATGGTGTCACTGACAGCAATACAGGCCCCAAGTGAGCCAAACTCTGCACAGAGAGACATCCTGTGCAGACAGCCTGACCTGCCTTGGTGAGGTCTTGAGTCTTGAATGGCAGCTCAGCTGAAATCCTGAATGTGAGCTTCTTCAGTGAAACAGCCATGTTCAGATTGCTAGCAAGGATTTAATATATTTGCTTATTTGCGATGTAGTCTCCTGCTGATTTCACTTAGATTATTTTGTCAGACTTGGCTTGAACGTTGCGCTTCTATCAGCCCTTCCTGGCTTTCCCAGTGCTTGCGCGTTGTCATTTCTAGTGCTGCTTGGAATTCTCCCGTGATGATGTGAGGCTCTGGTAGACCACTTTAGTAGAGAGTGCTCACTTTGTGCCTGGAAAGTGAACGAAACACCGTGTAGCGATAGGGCCCCCCAAGAGCGATATCTACAATTCTGCATTAAGCCAAAGGTGTTGTATGCAAAGTTAAGTAGTACGTTTTTCCTCAAGCATTTTTTGTTTGCAATGTGTTAGTTTGCAAGAAGTGCTGCTGAACCACAGATACAAAAGGCGAAATTAGCGGTACTCATGTGTTCAAAAAAGTCGCCCCCGGCCACCAATACAGACCCTTTCCTCCTTTCCTTGCGTCTTTCTGAAGGAGAGATGCCTTTTTCTTTCCTCTTTTTTCCCTCTGTGTTTCCTCTTTTTTGTTCTCTCCTTCTCTTCTCTCTTTTCCTTCCTTATCTTCGCTTTTCTCTCTTCCTTTCCTTCTCCTTTACTTGCACAGAGTTGTTCCTCCGTCATCTAAGTACAAAACGATGTGTAGCGATAGACCCCCCCCAAAAAAAAAACGAAAAACAATTTTTAAGATGTTTAAGTTATGTTTAAGCAAGGTAAAAACATAGAGAATCAACTGCGGCTCAGTTTGTTTGTTTCCTGAAGGCACAGCTGCCTGGCTCGACCAAAATGTCTGACATGGAGGATCTGATCTCAGTGCTCCAAGGGACGAGATGCCAGACATGGCTGGTAGATGCTGGTAGCATTCGTAGACAACTTCAGTTTGGGTGAAGCTTCAAATATCTTCAAATTAATATGAACAGAGAATAACAGAGACCCCTAAAAAATGAATGTACTGTGTTTTTCCATCAAAAAGTGCAGTGTGATTCTGAAGGTATCCTTTTCCATCACCATATATGCTTGCAAGATCCTGCAAGGCCAATCTGGAGTTTGGTCCGCAATCATGTTCCAATGGTCCAGTCTAGTGAACTTGGCTTAGGGTTTCGTTTCTAAGTTCGCATCACGCCAAGTTCCTGCTGGAGTTATTGCCAAGGAAGGAATAGCTGCCAACCCTGCAAGAAACCTAGTCACACGAGGGATTTTCTCAGGTATTGGCAGTATTGGCATGTGTTGTTTCTTTCAGTGTGCAAAGCACACTAGAGCAACAGACAGGTTTCCTGTCTGTGTTTGGGGCCACATGGAAGAAACATGAAGAAACGCAGAGAGTGTAAGAAAGTGCCACATCCATGGATTGTGTCCACATGTGTCCACTGATTGCGCAATTTGGGTTACTCTAAGTACCACCATGTACCACCAATCAGCTCGAACCCTTGGTGTACCTTGAATCAGTCAGAAGCTCAGGTGGTCAAGAAAGTCTCTACAGGCGCACCACGGAAGCGGGTTCCGGGTCTCGGTGCTGTCGAGGCCAAACATGTCGTCAATTGACTGCCTCCTCTGCACAGACAGTGAAAGACATCGGAAGATGGGGTTTACGGAACTAGGATGATCTTGAAGCAGATTCGATTCACCAGATGATTCACATAGGTTCAAGGTTTGCAAGCAACGTAACACAGCAAAACAGTTTGTGACAAGCTCGGACTCTGAGTCATTGGTAGGTGACCATCCACAAATGAAAAGAACACGCAGCGGTTGGCATTACTCAGATGATCTCAGAGACGGGAGAGGAGATTAAACCAAGCTACAGCTACTGCAAGCTACAGTGAAGTTCCAATCCCAACTACGAACTGTAAAAAAACGGCCCCAAGTATGTGTGACTAGGAAATCAGATAGGAACTTGTAAAAAGTGTGCGAAACATTGCAACAATATTAGTACAAACATCATGACACCGATACTTTCCACCCATCAGTCTTGCCTTTTCTGATCTCCAGTTGCAGTTGGGGGTGATTCCAGTTGACCCCAGGAAATGCCATCAGATTTGCTCGCTATCGACGGTATCGACTTGGATGAACCATGCCATCACACCGATATGCTGATGCCAATATATTTTGCGATATTTGAGGATGTCCACTGTCAATGGAACGGGCAACTATGCTTTTGTCCAAAGGAAGCCCAGCATGGTGGTGCACTTCGCCGGTCCGTGGTCCGTTCTTTCGGGATGTCTCGGGTGTCGAGCTCAGGTGATTCAACAGATACCATTTGGGAGACTGCAGAAGGTGCAGCTGAAGATGACCTGGCACAGTGCTTAGCCACGGCCCAGCATGCCCAGCAGCGTTGATGACATGGGTTGTGTTGGGCTGATGTTAGAATCAGAATCATAATTCAAGTGCTGCGAAGGTCAAACTGTCCGCGTTCGCATGCCAAAAGTGTTCTGGACCTTCATGGCATCCTGTTGCATGTGTGTTTGATTGCAAAGGCCACTCCGTCACACACACAAAGACAAGGTATGACATTCGGTCATAGAGAATGTGTTCCTGACTTTCATGTTCATTATGTATTTGCTATATACCTAGTGTTTTGTGCTTTGTGTAAGTAGTCGGACTGTGGACCTCCCCTTTACATGCAATGACCGGTCATTGCAAGCCTTGTGTGTACTCCGCAAACATCTATATATATATATACTGGTTGGTGGTTTGGAGCATTTTTTATTTTCCATGATATATGGGATAATCCTTCCCATTGACTTTCATGTTTTTCTAGATTGTTAAAAGCACCAACCAGTAGTACTATATTGTTCTTCATGGCCAAGGAAGAGGAGACCAGAGGGACAAAAGAGGAGACAGTCTTCAGAAAGCCAGAAGCCCACTTGGATATGGTGGAAAATGGTGGACACAGATGTCCTCCACGCCCTTTTTGAAGCGATGAAATACGACATGCTGACCCAAGTGCCGTTGAAATGACAGGTTGGCACTGCTGGACCAGATTGTGCAGAAATGTAGGAACAAGCAAAATTGATGTCAAGAGATCACAGGACCGCCCTTTTTTGAGGTATGAAACAATGAAACACCACCAAATTCGAAAGGCCAACAACGACAGAAACTCTTCCGGGGTTGACCTTTGCACTTGAGGCTGGGGCTTCTGGTCGCAAAGAAGCAAGGGGGCACAGTTGGGGTTGCCGGATGTTCCCGATTTCCTTACCAAAAAGATAATGTCATTGTACTTCGTTTTCATCTCCAGCGCTCAGCACAGGGGTCCTCGAATTATAGGTTTGTTTCCAGATGATATTCGTTGAAGTGTGAACGGTCCCTTCGGAAAATGTTGCTGGAGCATGTCAAAGAGAGTCTGGTCACATTATTTCAGGTTTATCGGTTTATCCCACAAGGTTCACAAGGAATAAGGATGGATCAGGTTTTGCAGCTTTCCGCTGCTTTGAGGTGGGGTGCCAAAGGTAGTGAGAAGCGGCCCACCGTAACCCAAGAGGAACTACAGAAGCACTCCAGAGAAGAGGTGAGGGAGCGTTGCAGCTGCTCTCATTCGGCAACTGCCCAAGGCCTTGGAAATGTGTTGGCTCCTTTGTTTACTGATATGTATACTGTATACTGTAGTATACTGCACATATGCAAATACAATCAATTAAATCAAATATATTAAAATAAAGCATAGATTGAATTTATAGACTTCGGTCAAGAAAGTTTTTCATAGCAGGCACCATGTGTTTTTTTTTTCACATGATAGCTACAGTGCCAGGATTTCTGGGTCATGATCAACGGCATGGTCTTTGATATGGGACCATTTCTTCGAGACGAGGCCAGGTTTGAAACCACGAGCCGACTCAAGCCATTCCAATGGATTTCCGAGGCCAATCATTCACCAGAAAGATATGTTTTGGCCATACAATTAAGAGTAATGTAAATCTAGATTAAGTAATGTCAAGTTAGGATTGTAAATCTACTGATTCAGAAAAACCACCGGAAAAATGAGATATGTGTTGGCAATAGAAAAATGGCTTGGTCCCCCTGTTTTGGCAAAGCCTGAGGCAAAACATCCAGGAGGCAAGGCGATCTTGATGAGACAGCTGGAGCTGTCCAGATCTGAGATGATCTCAGCAAAACACCAGCTGTCCATCCACTGAAAATCCCCAGATTTCTGGAGACCATCTGGTTATGACTAACAGTTCGCCATGGAAAATCAATGAAAATCTACCCATTTTTAATAGGTGAACCATCTATAAATGGGCCATTTTCCATGATTTCCATGGCTATGTTAGTCATAACCAGATGGTATCACTGGGATCCAGATGTAAACTCTGGAGATTTCAGGACAGGATCCGATGCCGGGGCTCGCTTCGTGCGTCCTAGTCTTGGTATGTCTTGGTTGTCCGTCAGCCGATTCTGGACCATTTCTACTCGCAGACGAGTCTTCAAAGAAATCATAATGTATTGCTCTATAATTAATGATATATTAATGATAATTGATGTACACTTGTACAGATTGGCAGATATAGGAACTTCATGTTACTACCATTTACTACCTAATTTTCCTGAAATCCGCGCTAAACTTCGCCGTTGAAGTTTGCAATGCAATTCTAAGGTTGGCACAACGCAGCAGGGAATGCCGTCCGCCGAGCGCCAGAGTACTTTGTTCGGCCTCAGAGGGGATGAAATTGATGGGTAAATTTCATCACAACCGAAGCCTGTCCTCCCGAAAACTGGGAATCATGGTTAATAAGGGGAATCGTCCCAAAATGGCCGCAAGATTCAGGTTTAGTGACATATTAATACATATTATGGCCTTTACCCAGAAAGATCACGTTGACATATTTTGCAAAGGTTCAGTTGTCTATGAAATGTGTCTATGAATGGACTTTAGCATGTGCTGAAAGGATGGTAATAAAAAATGTACTCGTACTGTAACCAGTTGGGCAGCATTGAAGATGTTGAAGGAAGGATTCCCGCATTTGTATTCGTATATATTTTATATACTATGTGACTATGTATGTATATATATAATTATATATATATATATATTCTATTATTATATTGAATTACATTAACTTATATTAAATTTTAAATACCATATATATAATAATATTGAATTATATATTAACTTATACTGTATGAACTGATATTATATTATACTATATATATATGATAGGCCCCAAATGGCAACGTTACTTGATGCACGGTCGCCTCGTTTCGATGCCTCAGATTTTTCTCCGTAGCGAGGTGGGAGACTTGCTGGGCTGGACTCCACCGAAGAAATGGAGGTTTTGTCGACTACGACCTGCCGGTAGACGGGTAGACCTTTTGCGTACGAGTAGTTGAAGCATGGATAAAAACATGGAAAGTTCTTCTGAAATGTCCATCATGAAAAAAATCATTTCAAATCATGTTCACTATTCTGAAAAAGATCAATTCATCACCTGCATATTTTGCTGAAAACAAGCCTTCGTGCAGGTTGTGCTGCTGTCGCAGAAGATCGGTGCCAGAAGAGGTATTGTGAATTTCGGTTTCGTGCAGGATGCAGTGGCAGCATCAGAGGAATCAGAGAATTTTCCTTGAAGGAATCAGCTACCAGAAAAAGAATGATGTTTTTGAAGATGTGGGGATGGATCAAAACCTACAATACCATATATTTTCCCATTGATAATTTTTAGGGTGATATGTGGGGATTGTAGGTATTATACCATTTTTGGGGTATTTGCCCCATTGATAATTTTTTTTGGTGCTCAGCGGGTAACTGGTTTTTGACTAAGTCAAATCTATGGAGGTTAGAGAAGACGTGCGGCTCTTACAGGTATACAGCCGAAGTGGTAATCACGAAAGTTAGCATCAGCTAGCTGAAGTTGCTCTTGATTTAGCAAGGAATATGGCAGGGCTGGAATCATGTATCGCATGAGGCTTTCATGTAAAAGGGGTTCACCCACCCCCCAATGGTCTTGTAATCAAATGGTGGGCTCGATCCTCTGGGTCCCTGAACTTTAGCCTCACATGATATCTGCACTAGGTGCATTCTTTCCTCACCAAACCCTCCTACATTTTGAATTCTTGGTACTTCAGCAAAGCCTCCCTCCCCAGCACAACACCTGCAAAACCTTCCCTGCGCCTGGACGAAAAGGATGTGCATATGCCTTCTCTCAACCCATAAACAATAGCCCCAGATTCAACCTCCCCTGCTTTCGTCACCTATGCCTGGCCTCAAGTAGAATTAATTGAATTATCACCATTTGGAGGTTGGGAGGGAGCTAAGGATCTATGCCATCATATTCCCTATTAAACAGGGAGCCCAGGAGGTACTAAGGGTTTCCCAAGCCAATCAACAACTGTTCCCAGACAAGACAAGTTACATTTACAAAGTTTCAAATTATGGTCTAATCTAATCCCTGGTCTAGTCCTGGTAATGTAATACACTTACATTATGATTGAAACTGATGCTGTGTTTTTTATATGTTTTAATCAAGAGCTAGCTGCAATTGTTTAAAGAGTCCTGATGTTTTTTCGGTCATCTCCCAAAGGAACATGGCCAAGTTGCGAACGTGCCTTGCAACGTGCCTTGCAACGCAGCTCTCCTGGTCAGTTCCAGTTGTGGTGGAAAGATCTGTGTTCACTCCATTTTGTGGCTGGAGATTAGCTTCGAACACCAAGGGAATGCTTTTCTGAGATTCTGACAATGCTATGCAGTTCTTGTTTTCAGACGATTTCGAAAACAAAGAGTGATTGGATGGCCAGGTGGTGTCATAGCTGCACACCTTGCTGTTTAAGGCAAGTTTTGAATCCAAGGGTCTCAGCTGCCATGGAAATGGCCATCAGCGGAGAAACCTTGCGGCCCGTTGTGTTTTTTGTTGCCCTGGCAGAATCAGAGGGCAACTGGGCTGCCGAGACAAGTCAAGCCGGGTTGACACTATCCGACACCAGGCGCAAAAGTCCAAAGAGAGAGCGGTGCACTACACAACCATGCAATGTGGACATGTATTTTGACTTAGTAGCTTAGTATTTGTAATTAACCTGCCCTGCTGATGACAAGCTAAAGCCTATCAAAATGAACATGCACAGACAAGCAGACAGACAGACAGACAGACAGCCAGCCAGCCAGACAGCCAGCCAGCCAGCCAGCCAGCCAGTCAGCCCACAAGCCAGACAGACAGGCAGACAGACAGGCAGAGAGGCAGACACACAGACACACAGACACACACACACATATTCAAAATAATTCATCGGGTAAAACCAGGCTAGTGTATGCCAATGTGCATGTTGGATCCGGACACGTGTGCTGTTGGACTCGAGGCACTGTCAGATGTACAGTGATACGCGTCAGAATTCCTTCGTTGCTACTGTCATGGCTCAAGGCAGTCTCATTTGTGCATCAAAGCAGATACGATGACAAAATCACTTCCAAACCAGTTCTACTTGCAAGCCAATTTTGCTTTTAGATATCAGCCATATCCCTGGTCGCTAAAACATATTCCGCCATTTGCACTGGGTATTTAGCCTTTTGGCCCACTCCCTGTGAAGGTGTGTCGGGTTTGATGGGCGTTGGCACAGGTCCACAGCTGCTGCATGTTGTTTTTTTCTGCAAATTTGTGGAGGCTATGGAGCGACCAGCAACTGCACAAAGCACGAGTACCTGCTGGGCTCTCAGTGCAATTTTGCAGTTCCGAGAGGGAACCACTTTGAGCCAGACATGGTTTCGGACTACTTCGTGCTTCTGGTTTTCACAGCTGTTTAGAGTCAGTCAGTTGAATTTCTCTCAACAATCAAGCGAAGAACATCTCTACATATCATGTAAATCACAAACATTCTCACTGTTCACAGTCACAGACTAGTCTTGGAAATTGTCGAAAAGAAGACCAGCTGTAGACAAGTTTTAGCTATTGGCACCCTATGTTGATGGTTGCTTGTAGTTCTGATGTTCATGTAGCTGCTGCCCATGGGAGTGCTTCCGCACGGATGTCCTGCAGGTCGAAGTGGGCAGAGTGTCGGCAGCCGACAAAGTGACTTGGTAGTCTGACACAGACACATCTAGGGAACTCGCATCCATTGTTGATTTATATATATATATGTATTGTATATATATATAATTATATATATATATTGATATGCTATATAATATATATATATACACAATTTGCTGGTGTCAAGACTGAGATTGGTAGCAAGTCAAAACTAGAACAAAACCTAAGTGGAATGCTTGGATATGCTCAAATAACACAGTATCTTACCTTTTGGTTTTGCCAACCCAGCGGCAGCGGGGCCCATAGTCTCATGTAGGTGGTGTTGCAGGTCGGAGTGCCGCGGGGAGTATCACTTCAAACGCTTCAAAGGCAGTGTGATTCTGCGCAGTTTGTGATCTTCATTTGCAAATCAGCACGCGCGGAAGCTGAAGCGGCTAGCAGAATTGCTGGTTGGCATGATTTCACAAGATTTCCCACTTCCGGACAAGCTAATGACAAGCTAATGACAAACTGGTCCTATTGAAAGCAGAGTGCTACCGGAGGGCGAGCTGATGATTGTTCCACCCAGACTTCGCCAACCACGCACTCCAGACCCTTGGTCGGAAGGACCCAAGGACTAGGGATCTATGTTGTATCCAAGTCTGTTCCGTTGAGTTGTTGATCTGATTTTGAAAAAGGGCTGGCAGATACTTAAAATCTTATTGCATTACTAAATGTTTCCCTCAAGGAATTGGAATAGCTGGCCTCTCGTCCCCCCCAAGATGACTGTCTTCAAGTGATGCCCCAGTCGATGGTTGGCACCCAAACGGTTTCCTCCAAAGTTAAACCCAATCCCTGCATTGAAACACAGCAGTTCCATCATGTTCCATCCAGATGCAGCCTAGGATACAACTGTCCTACCTCAGGACGAAGTGACAGATTGAAGAGACAGGCTGATGATATGGCTATGAGTCAATACCTATTAATACCATTTTTAGTGGGATGAACATCCATTTACCAGCTATTTTGATGTTCACCAGGGGTACAAGGTTTTGACACACTGCCATATCTGATGATTATGGCAAACTAATCAACTACTCTTGACACTATGGGTCACTTTTTGGGCCCTATCTGACACTGCCGGCTCCACCTCCATCTAGAAAATCTTCCTAACAAAATTCGATGGCTGGTTGGCAGTAGGCAGTCATTTAGCTCGGTCTTTTGATGTTTTTTGGGCAGTGCAAGTATGATTTTCTATGGTTTTCAAATGTGTAGCTATGAGATTCGTTTGTGTTCAGTGCCCCCAAACGACTAGATGATGCTGATGAATTTGTCTCGCAAGCACGATCACTGAAAGCTGCAAAATGGGACAGTAATGCAACAAGGCCCACCCCTTCAGTTTTTCATTGCAGGCGATGTTTTCCATGCAGACGTTGTGCATCGATAGTCGATAGTTGCATATGGATGTCGGCATTCTTGATTTGTTTGCAGTTTACCATGTATACAGATCTTTACAGATCTATTTTCTGAATCTCCTTGCGTAGATATCCAAAGACATACGTTCTTGTTGGCTAACAAGGGCATAGAGTTTGGATCCGACGTCAAAGTTTGAAGGCAGGAGCTTTCAGCGTCACTGGCTTGCCTGGATACACCGGATATGTGTGAAGATCTTAGATTTCAGTGTGTGTCTGTGCCATGGGAATTCAACGTTTGAGAACTCCATATGAAGCTGGAATGACCTTTCTATGAGATCAAGACATGTTCCAGTCTGTAACCAACTGTTGTGGCAGAGAGAGAGAGAGGGAGAGAGAGAGAGAGACTTATTTATATTCCTATATTTGTCACTCCTACCGAAGTGGAGGTCTTTCTAGGGCCAAAGCCAGCCTGACAGCCTGAGAGAATTGTTCAGGTATTACGCAGAAAACCATCTGCAACTAAAGTCGGGAATGCGTGAAAAGCATCTAAATGACCAAACCTGGAACACAATCATCAAGAGACAGGGCAAGAAGCCAACTAGCCCAATTGCAAGGGGTATGTGGATAACATCCAGCCAATGACAGACCTGAAGAGCTTGTTGACTCATGCCATGTCAACCTAATTGTGTGCAGTATAACATTCCTGATATGAATGCGAGTATTATTGGAAGATATTGTATTACTATAAGATTCCTGATATTGTTAGTTGTTGAAAGAGTATTATGTGATTCAAAAATTCTGGCCGATATCCATGTCACGCCAAGGCCCGGAAAGGTGTCGGGAAATGTCCATGCACTCACCTTCCAGAAAGCCAACGAACGGGCCATGGTTGAGGCCACAAAATATGAAAGAGATGCTGTTTTGCTGTTCAAACAACTTGCCCTATGATGAGAATGATGATAATCTCTGTTTTTTTGTGGTTGGGGGGGAACCAATGTTGGATTTATGTTGATGTTCCGAACGGCACGGACCACCACTTCCACGAAACGCACTGGACCACGACCTGACAGGGCCATCTTCGCAACACTGGACAAGTGCCAAGAATCTACGCTGGGCGATCATTTGATGGTAAGGATGCCCAGAGGTTCCAACAACGTTCAGCTGTGATGCCAAAAAATTAACTTAGTTGAGTGGAACTATGTGGAATTCACTGATCCTTCCCGAAGATTTGTTCAATGTCTTGTTCTTTGAACCATATATACATATATATAATTATATATACACATCCAATTATACATACACACACACATTATATATATACATATATATATATGTATATATACAGTTGTATATAATTATATATACATATATGTTACATAACTATATATAGCCTTGTGTAACGTTATATATCATTATATAACCTATTTAAGCCATATAAAACGGCCCCTATTTGGCAACCACGTCTTGTCAGAGCGACCCAGGTCCAGCTCCTGGAGCAGAGGTGCCAGGCAGACGGCGCCAGGTTGTGATGCAGGGATCATATCTCCAGATATATGTACAATTATGTACATATATACCCATAGGATCCATGTATGCCATATATGGTGACATTTACCATCAATATACCCCCAATGTTAGTATATATACCATAAATGGATCCTATGGGATACAATATTATAGATTATATGGCTATGGATCAATACCTATAGATACATTTTTAGGGGGTTATTCACATCCATAAATCCCAGCTATGACTTGATGTGAACAAAAAAGGGGAATAGGGTTTTGACCCATCCCCATATAATAGTATATACCCTCTGGTTATGACTAACATAGCCATGGTATAGATGGTCCATAGAAATAGATGGTTTACCTATTTATAGCATGGTGATTTTCCATGGCTATGTTAAATAACCATAGGGTATATATATAATATATAATCTATAATATTGTATGTATATATATATCATATAGGTAGTATTTTAAAAGATTTAATAGTAGTATTGAATAGTCATATCGTATTGGTCATACTGAGTGTATGATAATATTTTAATATATCGTACTTATGATCCTGTATTCGATCCAATATTCACAATGTCATTACAACATGATACTGACCCATTTTCTTTACACTCCAATGATTTGTACATATAAACTGATCATAGGCTCAAACATGTTTTAATCAAAACATCTTCAAAGGTAGGGGTGTGGAAAAGTTGCCAACTTTCTTCTAGTGATGTTGTTGTGGTTTCTGAGTGGACACACAATTCGGCTGTGTTATGTGTTTGATTTGTTCTACATAGATTTGTTGCTGATCATGCGTGCATGAGACAGCAGAAGCTGCAGCCACGGGTTTGGAAAGATAGAATGGTTCAAGAGGAGGCAGTGATGCGAGAAACAACATATCACTACCTACAGCAAAGTAGAGCAATAAATTGTGTCATCTTATGTTGTTATCAAGGGTTTGAATGGTATGTTTGCAAGCCTATGCAATCAAGAATGGTTTGGAAAGCTGAATAGAAAGTTGAACATGAAAGGCATTACATGTGCCTGTTTTGCCTAGATGTTGAAAACAGATTGCCGTCGGGTCGAGATTCGCGCACCTTTAGTCTACTAGCCAGGCTACACCGGGTTTGTCCCTGGACGCTATGCCAACAATGTTATTGGCTCCACCTTTGCCAAAGGAGCACAAATCTCAGGAACTCTACGTTTGATGCCATGACGTTGCATGACTTTGCTCTCACAAGGACATCCCAAGTTACCGCTGTTTAAAAATGTAGGTCCCGGATCTGGCCAGTCCTGAGAATCCTGAGCAGATCCGGAACACCATGAAACACCATGGGACACCTAGGCAGAGTTAGCCTTCCTTGTGAAGAATCAGCAAATGACAGAGCGCTTGCACCGTGTGCAGTGTTACCGCCGAGCTCTTAGCTGCTAGGACCTGCTAGGAAGCTGGAAATGGCATCCGGACCTGAGACGTTGCAAAAGAGTGTTCTGATTCTTATGCAGGATGTTCTGTAGCCAGCAACCTATGAGTTGCTTGCTATTGTTCTGTAGGAAGAAACCATTGCAAGCGCTTTGTTGCTTGACTTGTTGGCCGATGCTTCAAGTTACCTAGTTCTTTGAGGTCAAGGAGACCGGCCCAGCAGCAGTTTGACACCCATTCAGTGAGGCATGGTTGTCACTGGATCTGCAAAAGTCACTCATGGAAGGTCCGTCCTACTTCAAACCAGTTCGGATGCTTTGATTATCGTTGATTGGGGGGACAAGCTGGATGCTTAGCGTTGAGATTCCTCTTTAGCTGCAAGTGCAGCATTTGAGTCAATTCCATGATCACAAGACAACCTCTGTATCTTCTGCGACTTTAGACGACTTGTTACCTTGCAAGAAAATCCGGAATATTTGCATTTAGCGTAGTCAAAGGAAATGGGTTCTGCCTGATTTTTGGGCCTTTACTGTAGGCAAGAAGCTGATTCGTTTCCATTTGCCAGGCTGACAACTTCAACGCCAATACATCCAACAACAACCATGTTCATCATCATCATCATCATATTCATACGACATCCAATACTCTACTTTTCGACTTTCTTCTATTCCTTTGCATCATTTCACCACAATTCATGAATCGATATTCCTAATTCGGGAATATATTTAAAAGATACATATTAATTATAACATTATATAATATTCATAATCAGCAAATACTTAATTAACTATATTTATTAAAATTGATCTATTATTAAGCGTCCTGGGGTCCTGAGATTGAATGCGTAGCAAAGGGTTCTCGTTTTACTTTGGGGGTTTGGGGGTTGAGACGTGTTCGCTCGACGTTGCTTTTGTGTTCGCAACCGTCCGCAACCCTCCGCAGCACGACCGCGTGGGGACCCTATGGCCGTGCCTATAGTGACTGCTGCAAAAAGTGGTCGCCTTTGGATTTGAAGGTTTGAAATGTCGCGCAACGTCGTTTCGCGTGGCAGCCGTGGCACTTTGCGACATTCCCACATGTCTCAGAACGTGTCAAAAGTCGTTCTGTGTGACAGGCGCAATACTTTTACAAGGTTCTCCGAAAATGACGTCCATTTTTTCTGGCAAGCGTAATACTTTGGAGGTGTCCATTCATTGTGCGTGGCAGGCGCAGTATTTCGGACACTTTTGTTATTATAAGTGCCGCTTTTTGGAATGGCACGGCTGCATAAGGTATCATATTGCCATTATCTTTCGTATTATTTTAAATTTATTCTATATTTTATATTTTATATTCTATATGTTATATTTTACATACTATATTATATATTTCATATTCTATATTTTATAAATTATACATCTTTACGGACCTATATATATTTTTAGATATTTCTACACTATATATTTCATTTTTTTTTTATATTCTATAATCTTTATTTTATATGTTATATATTATATTCCTTATTTAATATTTTATTATTTTTAGATTCTATACTATATTTTTTAATTTATATTGATATAATTATGGAGGAAAATATATAAAATTATTAAAAAATATATTTTATATTGTGTTTAATAATTATATTTGGATTTATTATTATTATTAATTAAATATAATAAAATTAAAAATTATATAAACAATAACAAATTAAATTTAATAAAAATTAAACAATATATTTTAAATATTAAGGGGTGAAATATTAAAAGGGTTTTAAAATAAAATATGGTGATTGATTTAAAGGTTTTTGTAAGGAATTTTAATTGTGAAAGGCGTATGTATTATGTTGGAAACC
>Ga0126342_10006356_pt1 | contig 20924 bp, 18 predicted proteins | sample Cyp1metagenome_FD_92528 | JGI IMG/M metagenome (GOLD analysis project Ga0126342, IMG submission 92528) | Coral microbial communities from Lord Howe Island, Old Settlement Bay, Australia - Cyphastrea 1 metagenome | ecosystem: Host-associated > Invertebrates > Cnidaria > Coral ...
ATGATGATGATGATGATGATGGTGATGATGATGATGATGATGATGATGATGGTGATGATGATGATGATGATGATGATGATGATGATGATGGTGATGATGATGGCGATGGTGATGGTGATGGTGATGGTAATGGTGATGATGCTGATGAGGATGATGAGGATGATGATGAGGAAGAGGATGATGAGAGGAAGATGATGATGTGGATGTTGAGGAGGAGGAGGAGGAGGAGGAGGAAGACGACGATGTTGAGGAGGAAAGCCAATCCCAAGACCGGGAAGCACACTTTGTGCGAGCCTGCAGCCTGCGCAGTCGAAATGTACACGGACATTTCACAAGAGCCATTTTGTGTGGAAATTTACAGGAACAGTGCCGTACGCCAAGCCCGAGACGCCCGTTTTGTGCGAGCTTGCGCAGTTGAAATGCACATGGACATGTCACAAGAGGCATTTTGTGCGGAAATTTACGGGGAAAATGCCGGACGCTTCCGATACCACCTCGATTGAACACCAAGCCTTAACACCTACCGTAAGAACCCCTCAGTGTGGACACACTGTTTGGGGAAAAATTGTTGGCTTTGGGAATCCCCTATTTTTAGGCTTTACATGGGCCTGGTGGATTTCCATTCTATAGGGAAAATTTCAAGCGGGATAATTAAAGGGGGGCAATTGAACCATCAAAGCTTGGAACTGCACCTGGGACCATTCGCACCACATTCCGGATCGGAACAGAGAAGCAAGAGATATATGAGAAACAATCTAGCCTCAGCAATTCCTGCAGCTAAAAGCGATGTGTGTGTGTGTACAATCTGTACATAATCCAGTAACGAACGCCATAGCATAGCAGGTTGCCTCCAACTTTCCGAGACATCTGCAGCGTCACTGGATGTCACTGGGAAGCCCCACCCGCTGGCGGTTGCGGTTGTACTGCCTGGCCCTGTGGTTTTCAAAGAAGCTGCGATTCCACGAGTTCATCCTGGGCGTCCAAATGCGACATGGGATGACATGGGGCCAAACGTGTGGCATGTGTACCCAGTTCCAATCCGGAATGGAAATTTAGGGAAATTTGAAATTGATTAAAATGGTATCAAATACCCATGTCCAGCTGGAAAACTGCATTACAATTTAGAAAGTCAAGTTTTTGAGGTAAACTACCCAGTGAGTTGACGGTAGATAAGTAGGCCCCAAACCTCACTATTTTATTATAAACTTTCTTCATTTTCCTTCTCATGAATGGACTAACTCAACCCAGTGCAGCCCATGTTCAAGTGTTTTTTCCCATCCTAGGCATTTTCCTGCCGAATATCTATATATTGATATAGCGATCCAGTTTCGAGGATTTTCCTAGGGGATGATGACTGATGGGACCAAGGTTCTGGTTGTTCATATAGTCATCTTTGTTTTGGATGAGGCTGTTATGGGCATCCGTGAAGTTCGTGAGGGCTTGGTTCATCTCCTCGCGGTTGTTGAGGTACTTGGCCTGCCAGTGCCAGGAAAATCGCCGGTTTTCAGCCGACGGACGGAAAACCCACCATGCAGTTCATGATAGTTCAAGTATCATCGCGATCTTTCCAGTGAAATCATCTATAGTCACTTCTGAATCCATTGTATATTCCATTGTTTCATACCATTTCATACCAAATGGATCTTGTGATCAACAGACTTGGCAAATTGTTGGCACTACTCTCCATGGTCCAGGGGGCCTTCTGCGGATCCGTGTCTGCCATCGCCGATTCCGAGGCCTGGCCAACGGGATGTCTGCAAAAAAATGTATAAAAAATAGGGAGCTGGTAGGGTAGATATGGGTAGATGCTATGTAAAATCATGTAAAATCATGTTTTGAGTGGGCCATATCCTTCCGTATCTTTCTGGTGCCAGTGCTGGGTCAAACACACAGTTTTCATCTGATAGCTTTGGCCAGCAAGCTGCATCCAGTTCCTCTGAAAGCGCTAAAAGGACTTGGCCCAATCATCCAAGAAGCATCAAGAAACATCCCGTCCCATCGAAACGCCTAGCAGTTTCATTCTGACCCCATTATGACATCATTATCATGAATCATGATTACCTTCTGGTAATATAACAGATATAACAGTTTGCTTTGGAAAATGGGCCATAGAAATGTTGATTTACCTATTAAAAATGGTGATTTTCCAGTTCGCAACCTGTTGGCAAATGACCCTCCACTTGACACGGGGGTTGTGGGCTTCCAAGGCTTCCAAACTCGCACGCCTGTGTAAAGCTCTCAATCTCGCTGTTGGCGCCTGACCCAGCGGAGAGGTCAGGAATTTCCCGGACACCAGGGCCACAAAAATATAGGGACTTCACCAAAACAAGGGAATTGGATGGATTTACCATCTGGTTATTTAACATAGCCATTGAAAATCACCATTTATAATAGGTAAACCATCTATAAATGGGCCATTTTCCATGGCTATGTTAAATAACCAGAGGGTAGATGGATTTGGATTGTTTTTTTGATTTGGGTGGATTTGAATCATCAATGAATATCAATGATCATCAATCATCAATGATTATATATATATATATATATCAATTATCATAAAAAAAAAATATGTGGGGTTTAGCTGGTGATAGCTGGTGCCAAACAGCCCTCCACGCTTCCCGCATCTTCCCGCCTTCCGTAAGACCAGTGATGAAGCTCTTTTCCAAGTCTTCGAGGCGCTGGAAGAACTCGCGGCTATTGTCCTGGCCGACTCTTGCAAAGATCTGGTGTGCACATAGTGAAGCTATAGGAATTGGAAGATGGTCGCGAAGGATTTGAAGATCTGGATAGTCATTACTTTTATTACTTATGTTGCTATTGTTACTATTGTGACTACTGTGGCTGTATTATCATCGTCACCATCCATCACCATCCATCACCATCACCATCATCACTATCATCATGGTTATCATCATTGTTATCCCTGTAATTATCATCACCAAGACGTTAATCGGATGCAGTCGCCGCTCCAGCATGCCCTTCACCAGGTCGCTGATCTTGGCTTCAAAATCCGACAGCGCTTCCTCAATACCTTGGATAGCAATGCGACTGGCATGGTTGAACGCTGCCTGTTGTGCCTTGGATAGAATCATGATAGATAAGTATCCATATATGATTCTATATGATAGATATATGAGAGATAATGATAGATATATGATAGATATATGATAGATATATGATAGATATATTATATTATTTGAATTCATTTGATACACATCTACTCCTGGTATCTGCTGGTGATATGGTAGTCCATATAAAGAGAAAAACGGAAAAAAAAAAAACGGATACAACATGTCGATATGATGTCATATGTTACACTAATTCATCTATGACTGAAATAAGAAAATCCAACCATTGGATCTGCCTTGGGATCTCCATATGATCTCCTTTAAGGATGAACGTTGCCGCATGGCTGCCATGGGTTCCCAATGGTTCCCATGCATCCAGGCTGCTTTCCTGCACCTGGATCTCATTTGCCATCCTCATTTCGCAAAGATTGGCGGTCAGAATACTATGACATACTATGACTGGTTGGTGGTTTGAACCCCTCTGAAAAAGATCAGTCCGTTGGGATGATTATTCCCAATATATGGAAAAATAAAAAATGTTCCAAACCACCAACCAGATGATAATTGGGACGGAAATATGGAATGATGTTGAATGATGATGGTTGGTATACACGTTTCACGTCCAATTTTACTACTTACATGGCCTGCGAATGGCAGCATGTCTTGCCACAGCTGTTTGAAGAGATGTAGTATGTCACTCAGAAGTCTGTGCCAGGAAGCTCTCTTGCCCGTTGCTCAAATCTTCATAAGGCATGCTTGACTTTTTGTAATATTGTTTAAATATCTAAAAATGGTAGTCTTTTGGGCTGGTCTTGGCTGACCATCATCCCCAAGCGAAGGCAAAAAGAAGCAGGGATGCAACAATATCTTCAGCTCAAGTTGCTTCCCTTCAAACCGGGGCTTTCTCCAATGTTTTTTCTTCCCAAATAAAAATTTCCCGCAACAGCCACACCATCCAAACCATCCAAACCATCCAATGTGAGTCAAAACATATGAATTTCAATGGATATTGAGGATCCAAATGATCCAGAAACCACCAAACAAGCCAGCTGAGTAGCAGGTGGTTCTCCAGCCCTGTGAGTTGATCCACCAGTTGCTTCACCAATTCGTCCACTTCTGATCGCAGCCGGTCGCTATCCTCGCGGTCGATCTGCGACCTAAGCTGCGCCAAACTCAGGGCCCAGAAGATCCTGGAGTTGTGGTTGATCTGTTCATTTCTTGTGGTCCGACTTAAGGTTTTCTTGGTGGTTGATGCTTCTCATTATTTCTTCCACTAAAATTCAATCGCTGATTGGCTTGGAGCCAGGTGACAACTTGGACGCGTTTAAGAAGGGGATCACTGGATTCCAATCCAAAGCATCAGTTGACAGTTCTTCCACAAGGCCACAAGGCCCACCCCAAACCCCACGAAAAAAGACCAGCAGAAGTTGAGGCGAGCGACAGGACTTTCTTTTTCAAGCTCTTGAAGTCTCTGATGGATTGGAAGGCCTCCTCCTCACTCTCCGTTTCCGCTGCATAGACCGCCTGGATGGGGGCCCCATGGCAAGGGCCAAGGGTGGATTAGTCAATAGTGGTGTTGTTCTTGCCCAACAAACATCAGGCTTGAATGGAGGTTGACAATTTGATGGGGGCCGATTTAACTGAGGATGGGCTACCCTCTGACAATCACAGCAATTGAATTCGCAGCGATTGACCAGCCCAAGCTGGTGACAGATGGGGGTTGATTGCCGAGCCTTCTCAAAGGCAGTGACTTTGCGCAGTCGAACCTCGTTCTTCTCCTGCAGGTTGGGCTGGTGCTTCACATGATCGAAATTTGGAAAAAACATCTTCATCTACCCTCTGGTAATTTAACATAGCTATTGAAAATTGCCATTTATAGTGGATTTTCCCATTAAAAATGGTGATTGTCCATAGTTATGTTAGTTTACCAGAGGGTAACCAACAGAAATGATCCTTTGGTGGGGCTAGCGGCTAGCGAGACGACCCGGACGAAGGGTGCCATGTGTGATGAAAGATATACCCTCTGCCAATCACATATGGCAATTGAAAATCCGTTGTAAATGGAGGCTTTAATGGGAAAATGGACTGTAAGATGTGCGATTTTCCATTGCCATGTTTGATTACCAAAGGGTATGACAAAACCACTGGTTAGTCCATGGAAGGGACCTCAGCCCTCGTTGTTGCAGCCTAAGTTTTTTGGAGACCCCAACTCCCTGAGATACCTGCAATGATACAAGTAATCAAAGATAATCACAGTAATAGTAATCCCATCCCAATATTCAACACCCAGAATCAGAATCATGGTCTAATATGCTCTAATAATGTTTACATATGTTTACCTTAATATTTGAGACCATAACGGCACTGTTGATATGATGTCTGATAGGATCACTACATCCCTAATAACGGCCCGGCTGGGCCCAAACCTCCATCCGGGAGCGTAAGCCCTTGATCTCTTCGGAGAGCTTGTCGCGATAATCCTGGCACCGATAGATGCAACCAACTATAGATAGTCTTACTGGTGCGTTTTACGCAGGGAAGGGAATGAGGGAATGATCCACTGGCTAACTATCAATAATCATCCCAGCAACCCCCAGCAACCCCCAGCAACCCCCAGCAACCCCCAGCAACCCATCCATTCCCTACGTTTAGCGCAGCAGTAAGTAGTTTAAAGATGTTTAAAGATGTTTAAAAGTATCTGATGATGGGAGCATGCAAGGAACTTGATCTGAGATACGAGATGATGCCATGATGCTGATAAAAGCGTTTATTATCATTTATGATTTAATGTATTCCCATAAGATCCATAAGATGTTCGAAATGTGTTTTGATATAAACCAATAAACAAATTTGACTCCGATTCATGCGGACCCAAATTCCTCACCATTGGCTCAGGATTCGTGGCAGAAACATGGAGGACCATGGAATACCATTACTGGGTGATAGGAAAAGTAATAAACATTTTACAGGAACCCCCCCAAGGAGTCCCAGAGTTCAGTAAACAGCATGATATAGCATGGTTTCTGATCTTTGCCGGTTTTCCCCCAAGAATTCATCCACGTTCTCCAGCTCCGGGGCCTCCTTTAGGCCTGGGTAACAGGACAGCGCCAGGACGTTATCAGGTTCCACCTCCTGCGGGATCTTGGGAGACCTTGATCAAGGGATGCTTATCCAATCATTCTTCCATAAGCATCCAGAATTATCCATGATTACTATCATCCATATCAATCATTAAGAATTATGGCAATTATGGATAATTACTATCATCCCAGCGATTATGATGATTGGGATGATGATTGGGATGATGATTGGGATGATGATTGGGATGATGATTGGGATGATTGTGGGATGATTGTGGGATGATTGTGGGATGATTGTGGGATGATTGTGGGATGATTGTGGGATGATTGTGGGATGATTGTGGGATGATTGTGGGATGATAGTTATGATAATCGCTGGGATTATCATGGGATGATTGTGGAATGCTTGTAGGGTATAACTCTTGGGATTAAACGTGAATAAACATGAAGAACCCATCCCTAATATCACCAGAAATGGGTGGGAACCATGAAAATTAGGGGTCACTATATATTATTACGCGGTTTATATACCCCGTTGGAATCAATGGAATACATGTGGAGTTATCCAGGTATGCCTCATTTTCTCATTTCGCATCATGCCCGTTCCAGTTTCAGCGGTCCTTGGAGAACATCTCCTCGAAGAGGTTTTCAGTGCAGTCCAGGAATGATGTCCTGGCGATTGCAAACTTTCAATATTTCTTGACCTCTCTCCATCGCCTTCAGACCAGGTCTGCCTTGAATGTGTAATAATCTGTATCTGTATGTATCTGTATATATTGTGTACCTATAGTAATGTATAGTATGTATGCATAGTCTTGTATAGTATTGTATATTATTGTGTTGCATAGTATAGTATCGTATCGTATATGGGGGGTGGCTTAGGCCACTCAAAACAAATCGGAACACAGCTGAACTCGGGGAAACCCAGGCAAAATCAAACATTCGGGCGGATGCTTGTGGTTTACCGGCCCTTTAACGGGGTTTCAGGGATGTCAAAGATGGATCTTAATAAATTTGTTCAGTATTTCTCATGTGTTCAGTATTGTTTTAGTGATATGTCCATCGATTCCATTCATTTAAAAAATGGAAGATACTGATGACGTTTATATCATGTGTTTTTGATATCTTTGTTGGATTGAAAAAAACATATCGAAGCCAGCCCCAGTCACCCCCAGTCAGCAGCTTGATTGCCAAGTCTCTTCAGCTTCTCGATGACAGCCTGCTTTTCCTTGGATCAATGAGTGTCTCGTAAGTTTGCGCCACCATGTCTTGGCGGTGACCCATTGGGATACACGGTTGTGTGGGTCACAATGTTTGCCCCAGCAAACTGCAAATGGTTTTGTCTGCTCATGTTTGCTATGAACATCTATGAACTATCCATCCAGCCCGCCCAAAAATCATCAGTTTTAAGCCCCATACACTCAGAAGATCTCAGAAGACTCACGCTTAGTTGGCTTCCATGGTTCATATGCTTCGTCCATCTTCCGCGAAGAGATGCGAAGAGAAGACATACCCTCCGGCGCCTCCGGTCAGTTAACCAAGCATCTGCCAAGGCCTTCTGCTTGGCCTGTTCTGCTTGCTCCTTCTCTCTCACCTCCAAGAGGTGGGGGTCCAGTTTCGATCTGAAGCCACTCAATTTCAAACCATTCTGAGCCATGGTTCTGAGCCATTACGAATTCCAATCCAAGAACTAAAAGTCATTTCAATCATTTCAATCATTTCAATCATTTCAATCATTTCAATCAGTTCAATCATTTCAATCATTTCAATCATTTCAATCCAAGATTCATCTCAATGAATGGCCTCGAAAAGATCCCGAACCATAGTGGATTGGATTTTTGGACACGCTGCACGAGTTGGTCATCTTGGCCTTGCACTCTAGCGAAGCCTGCCTTGAGTTTAACCTATCAAACATGTTGGATGCTTGGATTCCCCAACGTTGTTCCACTATCCTCCACCCCCAGCCTCCCCAGGTACCCTGGCCTCAGTGATGCCTTCCAAATCGTAGCCTTCTTGTGCTTGAGCCACCGCCTTGCGGTCGATCAGCATATAGTCCAGGTACTTCAGGTGTGGCAAGTATGCCAACCTGGGTTTGCTGGGTGGTTTCAAAATCTGCCAAGGAGAAAATTAGTTCAAACCTACAGAAGCCAACACGGTTGCATAAAGTCGAAACACCTGACGAGTTACTACAAGTCTACCCTCCCAAGATTCCCGTTGGACGTTGGTTGTTCCCCCCTAAATGTTGATTTTTCATCATTTTTCCATGGTTTGCCTCTGATCACGTCTCCAATTTGTCAAGGATTCCCATAGATTGATGCTTCGAATCTGGTAGGCCCAAGCTGAGGGGTAAAGGTGTGGCAAGGGACACGTGCTGATTGTAGGACTCCACGCTGCAAATCTTGTTGGCATCCTGACTGAAGGAGCAATGACTGCAGGTTCTGGGCTTCTATTTTCAAGGCACGTTAAGACAAGCTGACCTGCATATTATCTATCTATCTATCTGTCTGTCTGTCTGTCTGTCTTTCTATCTATCCATCTATCCATCTATCCATCTATCCATCTATCCATCTATCCATCTATCCATCTATCTATCTATCTACCTATCCATCTATCTATCTATCTATCTATCTATCCATCTATCTACCTACCTACATACCTACCTATCTATCCATCCATCCATCCATCTATCTATCTAAGCTATTAATCTATCTATTAATCTATCAATCAACCAATCAATCTATCTATCTATCTATCTATCTATCTAAGCTATTAATCTATCTATCTATCTATCTATCTAATTAATTAATATATATATATATAAGATTATATAAGAAGGAAATGTGATAAGAATGTGATGAGATCAGCTATGTGTGACCTGACATAGCCTGTGCCCTCATGCTTGTCAGTTTTTAACTTTGAGACACTCGGTCACTAGGTCGCTAGCCGTCTGGTAACTCAACATAGCTGTGGAAAATGGGCCGCTCATAATAGATGATCTGCCTAAATATCTAAGAATGGTGATCTTCGATAGCTATGTTGAATAGCCTGATAAAGCAAATGTTCAAGACTGTGATCCATCATCTATCCATGAATGACACGATGGCTTCACGTAATTTTGGTACCAAGCGTCCATGCAAAGACAACGCAAGTTCTGGAACTGGCGCAAGTAATCGATCTGTCTCCTTGGATCTGATTTACCAGCAAACTATGGCGGTCGGGGGTGACTTCCAAAGTTTCGGGCCACTTGGACTGCCCCAACTTGTACTTCAAAACAAAATCTACAAGTCTGAGTGTAGTAGAATTTCAGATGGGAGTTCCCAAATCTAAAAACAATAAAACACGGATGCAAGGTTTCATACGGCAGGCTGAGTTTCAAATCCGAGATGTTGTTGTGCCCCAGCGACAAGATGTTGAGCTTGGAACAGCCGTCCAAACGATCTGGCGCAACGCTGCGGGGAAGCTGTATTTTGACAAGCAATCATGCTCCCCAAAGATGGTGAATCCCAGAAAAATAGGGCAGGGCGTGGACAAACTCATGCTAGTCTGCCTGTCATATCCTTACCTACTGGGGTTCCAACCCGCAAAGAAGGCCTGCCAATCTGCGCACGTTACCCAGAGTTGCCCGTCACCTACCCCTTCCAGTTCAATCCCCATGTTCACATTGGCTGCCTCTACACATGGAGGATATCCAAACATGTCCATTTCAATAGGGATATGATAATGATGATATCCTCATTTTCTGACTATTAAATATTATGTCATATACATATATATATATATGCATATATCCTTGTCAATTTAGCATCCCTATTACAGCACATCCCATTATAACTACAATTCATATATATATATACATTATATCAAATTATATTATTTATATATATATATATATTGTGTGAGTGATAATATGCCACATTGGATTTTTGGGTATCCCAATTTTCAGACAAGCCCAGACAGTCAATCAGCCCACCTCGGATCTCTTCGATCTGATTGTGGTACAGCGACAGGTCCTTGGGGCTTGGGGATTTCGCGTGTGGCATTGGCAGCTGTTTACTGGCCTACACGTGTCAAATTGTACACATACATATCATACATAAGTACTAAAAATGATAATACTTATAATATATACAGTATATATAATTACACATGTTATACCTCTATTTCAGATAGCGTGAAATAATGACCAACAAAATTGGTCTGCCCGCATCGTTGTGGCCTCTGACTAACCTTCCAAGGCTCCAGAAGTTCATGTAACTCTCCCAGGCCTTCGATTTCTCCTCGAAATGGGTGGCACGTGGCTGGGGCTCAACAGTCATTTTACATCATTTGACCATCGACTTTTGAGATTTTTGAGTCCCTGCCGGTCCAGGTGCATCTGCTTTCTTTGGGGGTTGTTGGATGTTGTTGGGCCATACCAAAGAGTGGGAACCCATGATGCAAGTAGAAAGGCTGTTGCTGGCGTGCTGAGGGTTTGGGCCTTTGGGACGTGAAATTGTCAACCCATGCACCATCTGTGATAGTATTCCATCATGCGGCTGGTAAACTCATGACACCTTCGCAGAACGACTCAGCCCTACTGGATGAGTTGAGAGTCGAATGTTGTTGAAGGAGAGGTCGAGCCATGTCAACTGCTTCAGATGCCCGAGGTTTGCGATCCTCGGCCAACGAGGCGAACGGAAAACCAAAGTCGAGTTGGAGTTTCTAAGTGCTGAACATGCATCAACCATGCTGTCACACTCTTGCCGTTCAGGGCTTATATATCTTTATAATGTGTTTGTATGGTTTCTTGGCTCTGGGTGCCAAGGGTCTTGTCAATGATATTATTGTCAAGCCGAAGGGTGAGCAGCGAATCAAAGTTGTTCAAGTTGGAGATCTGTCGACGTCGCGAGCGTCGCGAGGTGGGTCATAAATGTTGGGCTCAGGTGAGCCCTACCGAGGCTCGATGGAGTTTTTCCTGAAATGGGGGTACCCCTACCTAAATCATCCATTTTATGGGAGTTTCCATCATAAACCATCCAGAAATGGGGGTACCCCAATTTATTTGAAACCCCCAGATGGTGACATCTCAAATCCATTGTCTAGGCAACATGAGGCAACACCAACTCCAGTTTGCAAGTTCTGAGAGCTGATTCCTCTTGAAAATATTGAATAATCTAATTCAATCCAATCCAAACAAACAGAGACAAAAAGAAAACACATATAAATATGAGTTCTTCATTGGTTTTTCCACCAAAAGGATGGTGTTTTACCCATGGTTTTAACATGTTTTAACCAACCTTTCATGACCCCCTGGCCAACGCCTCGATAATGTTCTTGAAGGATAACCTCAAGGAGGTGACCTGAGGGAAGTCGATGGGCTCCCACGAATCTCCGTCCGGGCGGATTGGCTCCTGGCGCTATGTTGGTGGGATACCCGTGGGATACCCGTGGCTATGGTGGGATGAAACAACCATTTGTGATATGGGGATGGGTCAAAACCCTGGTACCCCTGGTGAACCTCAAAATAGCTGGGATTTATGGATGTTCATCCCACTAAAAATGGTATGTTTATAGGTATTGATCCATAGCCATATGATGGATCATTGGTATAATAGTGTTGGTTACATTATAATAATTTATAACAATATAGTATAATATTTAATGGATCATTATATTAATGAGGCAATTTGGGATACAATATCATGGTGCCTCAAAAATCATGGATCGATGGATCATCAACCCTCATCTTTGATCCATCTCATGGGGAATATATAAATATAATATATATATAATGATATAATATATAATTCTGTATATAATATGATGATCAACAGTCCGGGCCTTTGGGGTCGCCCGTTTTGAGACAAGGCCAACCAGAACCGTCTGGTGAACACTGGCAGTTTGAGCTGAAAATCATGGGAGCCACCCATTTTGCAACGATTCTTCATCATGTTCCCCCATTTTATGGCTAAACCATGTTTGCTGGATATACTTACAGTAATTATATACAATATACATATATAATATGATAATATATATATATATATGACAATATAAATATAATATATACATACACAGTATATTCCTGGTTGTATATGCACCTATATCCTCATTGTATCAGCATTCTATCATCATTTCCCCAGTTAAATCCCGTGTTTCTTGAAAAAAACACACACAATTTTCCCACCTGAGGCTAAAAATCTCCATGGTGCCTCAATCGCAAATGGTCACCATTTTCATCCATGTTTCGCGGGCAAAATTGTGGTAAATCCCCAATTTTCCCTGGTAAAATTGTGGTAAATCTCCTATTTCCTCTAGGCAAATCCCCCATTTGGCACCTCGACGCCCTCGATCAGGAGCTCTTCGCTGATCACGGCCGGCTCCACGACTTCAGCCTTCTTCTTCCTGGTGAGGTGGAAAAGATGGGAATTTTGCTGGGAGCAGTGCAGAATTACATAGAATTACCATCCAAAACGACAACTTCACATGATTTTACTCCGGAAAGTGGAGATTTTTGTGATTTTTACATGTAATTATGCGAAATGAACTCGGGGAAAAGAAGTGTTCTACCACGAACAAGTGGATTTACCCTAGGGAAAGCACAACGATTTTCAATTGGAATGACTTCGGGAAAGTTGCGATTGACCATCCAAAAGGTGGATTTACAGTAACATGATTTAACGGGTGGTATTTCAATAGCTGCTGGAAATATAATTCTGATATCATCATAGATGTGCATATATTTAGGTACAATAAGAATAACCAACAATATAAAGTTTTTGGAAACTAGTTGAAACTAGGACAACCCATTAAATACAAGCAACATCAAATAATAATAAGTATATCATACCATATCTATCTGAATGTAATATCAATATATATATATATTAATAATTATCTTGATGTATACTTTTTCGGGGATTGGATGAATTGGATGATGCAGCAAACACCGAAGTTCCGAAGCAAACCAGGCGTCCGCTGCTCAATCGCGATCTTCGCCACACTGGCATTGGAAGAGCCTTGGCCAAGACTCGCCAAGGCGTCTGCCATGGCGTCACGGTCACAGCGCCACGGGTTCTATGGCGGCCTCTTTAAGAGGCCCCGAGGATCAGATCTTTGGGCCAAAGAATCGACAACTTTTGTGGGAGAACCAGGGAAAACCAAGGGGGATCCCAGGTTGATTCATCAGTTGAAGGTCACTTGGCTAATGAAAGGATAGTGACAGAATACGAGAGAATATCAGGCCCTTGTTCAAATTCAACAGAACGTGGAAATCCATGAGCACCCAGCAAGATCCACCAAGTCCTCCTGATTCTTGGACGTTCTTGAACATGCATTTTGAACATCTCATTTTTTCAGGATCATTCCTGCGATAGCATCTGCTCAGCCACTTTTTTCCTTTCGCCGGGAGGTCGCAGGCCCTCAGGCTCTGCTTGGGGTATCTGTAGCCACGCTATCAGTTGATTTGGGCATCTGTTCATCGGAAACTTCGCCAACACTAGGACACACAAAAGAAACAATAAATATAATTTATCATCAGCCTTGTGGGTTTGTGAACAATGAATTCGACTCAACACTTTAAATACTCGAAATTATCTAGAGTCATCATCATCATAACAACCATCAAATATCACATCAACCATCATATATTATCATCATATCAACCATCAACCATCTTAGTCTGCCATCTGTACAATGCACAGCGGTCGGTGCCCGCAGCACCTTTGGGACACTGACACCAGGCGGCGGCGCAGGGCACGGCCGAGCGGCTTGCAATGCCTTTGGCCCTGGGACCTGCAAAGTGGACATCGAAAGCAATTTCCTCAAAATATGATTTTTCACTATTGGATAATATTATCTAAACTTATCACTGGGATAAACAAATTGACCCTGTGATATTCTTAAACTTAATTATATTCATACTATTTGGCCCTTATCACTAGTAACATTCATCACTTTTTACAACAACATAATCTTTTTGTGGAGAAAAGTAGTGTGTATCAACAGCTGACCACCTACCAAACTATGCCAAGTTGGGGGTTGGAAGACTACATTCCTCTAGAAGGTAGTGATTCTCAGGGTCTATCTTATTTGGGGGATGGTAGTAGGATTGTTCGTCTCCATTGTTTGGGGTTGCTACATTATATATATATATACATACGTATATAATACGTACCTCATATCATATATACATATATGATATGTGTGTGTACATCTTAATTGAGTTTTCACATCTGTGAGTCCACATCCCTCCCAACCCTCAACCATGAACATCCAGTCATCCATCCATCAACTCATTACTCTCCGGTAAACTTACATAGATGTGGGAACCCACCATTTGTAGATCACGTTCCGAACGGGTTTCACTATGGTTTTTCACATCTTTTTGTAGTCGTTCAACTTAGGGTGCAGCACCAGGTTTTCATCCCAAACACCTAGTTTAAAAACCTGGAGGGCCAAGGTATGAGCAAAAAACAAGTGAAACGATGAAAAGCCGACCCCACCCCTATTTCTGAAAATGAAAAGCTGAGGCCCAACATTATTGGGCCTAAATGTGGCTAAAATGGGGTTAAAAAATGAGGCTCCAGCTCACCGTTTTCATCCAGGAGCCCCAAACGGGGATCTTACCGTCTTACCCCATGGCAAAAAAATACAGTAGATAAAAATTTGAAAAGACTATCCCATGATCTGTTGAGTATTCCGTTTACCCTGTTTCCCTGATTATATGTCCATATACTCACTCTCTCTCTATCTATATATATATACATATATATATACATACATACATATATCTGATATCCCCATGATTCCAAGATATCTCCAGATATCTCCAGGCACCTGGAGATACAGGCCGCATTCGCCGCATGAAGAACAGCGTCGCCCAGCGCTGCACCTCCAGAAGTCCCACTGTGGGGGGCGCCATGGGACCATAGGAGTCCTGGCGACCGGTGACCGGTGGTGATATCGATGTATGATATATGATGTATAAATCGATATACCATCTGGTTATTTAACATAGCCATGGAAAATGGCCCATTTATAGATGGTTTACCTGGGTTTACCTATTAAAAATGGTGATTTTCCATGGCTATGTTAAATAACCAGAGTGTAAATGGACATATGTCATATTTGTCATTTGGATTTTATATGATTTTATATGATTTTATGCTCTGTTCTGCGATTTTAATGGTGGGTTAATGGGATTTTGTGGTGGTTTCTGGGCTGATTTCTGGTGATTCACGTTAAGTTTCATAGTGATTCTTGGTGATATGTCTTCATTTTTGGAGATTCTGACTGAAAATTGCCAATCCACGGCGAATTTGTTTGGATAATCAATTGGCAACACCAGCCAGCATCAGCATGGGTAATCATCAGCATCCTCAGAATCAGTACCTATCAGAATCTATCAGCAATGTCAGGAGATCCTTCAGCCCTTCCGGTTCCCACACAGCGGGCACGTCCCGCTTTTGAGGATGCGTCTTACAGTAGAAACCGTGCTGCATGAGAACGTCCAGGACATCTCCTCGGTGCTAAGCTGAAGACGGTTTCAAGTCTCGTTTTTTCTGGAGTGATAGATATCATAATAAACAGGACCTTTATAATCCTTTATATACATGGACACGGGTGTGACATGACATAACTACAGCCGTAGATTGTCCTATCATGGATTTGGGGAGGCGTTTGTTTCATCTCTTGCGTTGCCCTTTGAAAACTCACAAACGGGATATACCGTGGATATACCGTGTATATCCTCACTCAAATATCCCCAAATTGGCAATTTTACCGCGAAAATGACGATCAACCAGTGGGTTTTTCATGGTTTTTCGGGGTACTCTATTTTTGAACCGGCACACACAGTTTCCCTTCGGACAGTGTTTCAGCCTTTCCCACCAACAGTTTGGAGAGGAGACCTCTAAAATTTTTCTGGGGCGGAGATCTGGTGATTTTAGACGTTATGCACCTGCTAGTTTCAGACCCTCCTTCGGTTTTGCATTAAAAAGAGAAACATAGAGAAACCTGGGAAACCGATCGTATCCAACGTGCCTCTGAAATTGTGAAGAAGGGTGGAGTATAATGTCTGAGCTCCAAACAATCGCCATAAATGGGTTCTCTAGACCATCCCAAATGGCCAAAATGGCCACCGAGCATCCAACTTCCTGACGCCGCACATCGGCTACCCCCAGTTCGAAGAGCATCCTAAGCGGGGCTGAAACTACCACAACAGTTTGCCCTAAAGAAATTAGTTTGGAAGATAATAATGATCCTGAGTGTGGAGATCGCAATGATCGCAAGGTAATCATGTGTATCATAGTTTCTGGAGTTCACATGGTTCATATTGTTTCATGATATAAACATATATGTGCATATGTATATATATGTATATATATATATGTATATATATACGATATATGATTATACGATATATGATTATATGATATATATATATGATATATGATTATATGATATATATATACGTGTGTGTGTGTGTACAGCCTATGTTTCATGGTACATTCCAAGGTAAATCCCAGGATTCGGCACGAGCATCTGCACCAGCTGTGCGGTACTGATGCTCGGGGGATGCCCCGACGCGGCCATGGCAAACTTCTGCGCCACCTCATCCTGGAAACAAAAGTTGGCCACTGAAAATCATCTTGTTTAATCAGTTTAATCAAAGTTTAATCATCTTGAATGTCAATCCGAAATCATCGAGTAAATCAATGTATATATAAATAATCTTTGAATCTTCTCAAATCATCTTAAATCCTCACACTTGTGGTCTACAGCTCTCCCGAAGGGTAAGCTGCTTGTCATGCTTAGGCTTTGTGAGATTGGGAAGTGATATGTTAGTTTTTGAGGTGGTAACCCAGCAATAAACCCCGATAAATTATCGATAAATGATAAATGATGATAAATGAACCCTAAATGGAATGGGCCCAAATGTGGCCTACTAGAGCCTACCCTGCGAAAAAAATGGTCAGTTCACCTATATACTTGCAGCTGGGATAACTCCATTGGAAAACAATTTGCAGGAAACATCCATATTTCATGGGAAAAAATAAAGCGCTCCGATAGATGTTCCCCACAATCATGTTTTCCCTGACATTTCTATCTATGACCCCATTTTTTCACCCCTCTGGCAATTTTTTATCCAAATGTTCACCTGGAATGGCTTAGCTACATCATACATGGACATTCACGGATGTAAATTGGGGCATTCCCATTGCCATGTTTGGTGGAAGGTACCCCCCAGTCTATCCCATCAAACTGCCCTCCCAGCGACTGCCATAGGCCCACTATCTTTGGCTAATGTCAAATACGTTAACTCCAATTTTCTGGCGAAATCATGTGAAATCACCCTTTTAAAAATATGTGAAATAGTGTTATCCTATTGCTCTCTCTCTCTCTCCATCACCTATCCTATTAGATTCCCAATTAGGGTTGGTTGGATTCCAGTTGATTGAGTTCCATAGGCTGGTTTTTCCGTGCTTCCCAGCCCAAAAAATGACAGTATGGCGATCCCAAATCTACAAAAAGGGTACAACCCAACCAATCATCAAGCCACCATCATTTCTGGATTACATCAAAATTATTTCAAAAATGGTTGATGGTTAGAGCCTATAATACACGTTAAAATCCATTTCTGGATTATATCGCATGTTAGACCATGTTAGACACATTAAATAGCGCTCCAAATGTGACGGTCAGCGGACTACTACTGTACTGATGCCTACAGGATGGGGCCCCCCAATTATAAGTTGGCTAATAAACCATGATAATCCCCATTAACTATAGTTATATCTACCATAAACCATTGTTAAGCCACTTATAAACCAACTTAGCTATCTTGGGGGCCCCATCCTGTAGGGACTGAGAGGGGCATCATCAACCAGGCTTTTTGTCTCCACTCACCCGCAACGGGCTCCTGCAGCTCCCTGACTGCGTTCGCCTTCGTGGCGCTGGCCGCCCGCGCCACCACAGTGCGGTGCTGGAGAGCGCTACGCAGCAGCCTATTGCCTCGGTGAGCCCCATGAAATCCATGGAACTCTTCACCAACAATGACCGTGAACAATAGGGAAAAATACGGAAAAATATGGAAAAATATGGAAAAATATGAAAAATGAATAAACATGATGGGAAAATGAGAGATGTGGGATTCAAAGATCTTTTTCAAACCATCTACAATAAGAGAACCATCAAAATGTTGTGTAGGTGTGTCTAAAAATACAGGGAATGGGGGCAATTTTTCATGCGGATCTACCATGAGTCACCAGCCCTGAAGTCGGAAATTGTCAGGCAATTGTGTGGCAAATGGGATGGCAATGATTGATACTACAACTCATTGATACTGCGGCTACGTTTGCGGCCTGCTGGTGAATGGCTTGCTACTTACGAACCGACTTACATGACCATGGTCGCATATGTTCATGGGTTTCTCTGAAAATGTTGGTATCTCGGGTACTCCCAGATCAGCTGAATCATCACTCTCCCTATTTGAAATGGTCCTTTGGGATCCTTTGGGAAGTATACCATATTTTCACACCCTTCCCAGAGTTCATGGGATTTCCCTGACCAGACCATTCCGATGCTTGAAGCCATTTTTTCAGCCGACGCTGCTTGATGGCCCCATTCTGGCGGCCCACTTGCCCCAAAATGGCAAAGATCACAGATAAAAACCTCAGATGCGCAGAGCAATCCAAGCACGGCTTCAAATCCGAAAACATCGAGTGATTCAAGTGCTGACCTGGAGAAACTCTACAGACGGGATCAATATTGTACCATATTGTAAGCTGCATAGATGAAGCTCAGTCAACCTATCTAGAAGATGAACATTGGGTCGAACATTGAGGAACTAAGTTTCTGAACATCATTGCAACACTTCCGATGAAACCTGCCCAACCGGCTGTGCCACTGTGCTATCTGGCAACAAGCAGAAGAGGACGAACCCGGAGAGGTAGTCCCAATCCATGGTGCCACAAGGAAGCTGCACCACAGCTGGGGCACTCTCGAGCCAAAAATGATCGGAATGGGGTGCAGCACTTGGAGAATCGGCACCTGAAGATCCATGTCCATAGGATCCATAGCTCAACAAAATGTCACGTGGTATCATCCAAATCTGATAAAATCTGGTGAAAATGAAAGCTGCTTGAAACTTAAGAAACATCATGTAGTTAAACATCAACTATTTCAAGTCAGGCAGGTCACCGATGTCACCGATGTCAATCTGCGAGGTCCCAGGCCCTCTCCTTGGCCGCTCCTTTTTTTGGTCCGGGGCAGGCAGTTATGACGGCAACTGGAAATAAATTCTGAGAAAAACGCCCTGCAACTGGGAATGGAAATTCTGCAATACATACGTTAACTTAGCCAGTGGGTTCCCGGCCCAAAAAATGTGTGTTTTTTTTTGTTGGGTTCGCTCGCAATTTTTGGGGGTGAAATAGATACTGTACCACCCGGGTGCGCGAATCCAACCAAAAAAAAAAATTAAAGTTGAAACACTCCCTGGGTCAGTTAAAAAACTTGGTCTGTCTGAAAATGGAGGGTATCCCCCCCAAAAAAAAAGAAAGTGTGCTTTTTAAATGGGTAAAATCATTGGATTTTGGAGGATCTTAAGACATTTCCCCTACATCTTTTATTCTATGACTATTTTTTGACGATAGATTTCTGACCTACCGCACCGGACCAACAGCTTGCCCGGCTCATCCCGGCTCAGCAAAGGGGAGCCGCCTGGAACGCTGGGTTAGGCCTCTATCAGATAGATGGATCATAACATGTTGTAGGTACCTTAGAACACTTAGGTACCCATAGCCGGTGACAACTGGTTCAACTGGGACTTGGCTTTTGATGTTGGGTTGCAAATACAACCCTGTACAGTAGTCAGTGGAAGGGGCCCCATCATGGTTGTAAGGGCTAGTTATATAGTCGGTTGTGCTGAGTTGATGTATCACCATCAGCATCAGCAGCTTCACTGATTACCCTCTGGTTATTTAACATAGCCATGGAAAATAGATGAAAATAGCCCATTTATAGATGGTTTACCTGGGTTTACCTATTAAAAATGGTGATTTTCCATGGCTATGTTAAATAACCAGATGGTATATATATATATCTATCTCTCTCTCTCTCTCTGTGCGTGACTGCGTGTGTTCCAACAAAATACCAACTGTTCAGCCTGGTCTCTCCACCCCATTTTGGTCATTTTGTCTCCTCCGCGGACACCTCTGCAGGCCATCTGCAACTCATCTGCAGGTCATCTGCGGGTCATACCATAGTATTGAAATGTATTGAAAGATCGATTCGGATTTGCCGCAGAATTCAGCCCTCCACTGCTGTTCTGCCGGCCAAAACTTGCCGGGTCCCACGAGGCTTCCGAGGATTCCAGCTGCTTTGTTCAACAGCTCAAGCTGAATTTGGATGAAAGTGGTGTGTCCAAAATGGGGGAGCGGACAGAACCAATGGCTTCCGCACTCTGAAACTGATCATGAAAAGGCCGATCTGACAAACTCATATAGTTTTAGCTTCGTGCGTGCTGGTCAATTCTACGACGTCGTGATTTCCTCAACACTGTTCCAAGTGAATTTGTGTCAAGAATATTCAAGACTAATATGACTAATTGCCAAAAATTGTTTGATTCTGACAATTTGAGATGAAAAAACCAATTACTTTACTTCGAGTTATCCACACCATGACATCTATACGTTTTGTTACTGGAAAATCTTCTGGCATTCTGTCTGACATATCTTCTGGCAGTTTATCTGGCATATCTTCTGGCATTGAATCTGGCATATCTTCTGGCATTCTA